>ENA-OSJC01000973-OSJC01000973.1-marine-metagenome-genome-assembly--contig:-NODE-973-length-25484-cov-4.121738_pt1 | contig 25484 bp, 22 predicted proteins | sample MGYA00237885_ERZ534234 | MGnify/ENA primary metagenome ERZ534234 (study PRJEB26413, sample SAMN06343907) | marine metagenome | isolation source: coastal waters | place: Atlantic Ocean: West Antarctic... | reverse complement strand
TTGTGAAGTTTCAGGTTGGGATATAGATCAAAAAATTTTAGATATAGCTATTAATAATGCTAAAAAAAATAAAGTAAAAGTTTTTTTCGAAATTCAAGATATAAAATCAATTAGTTCTAATAAAAAATTTGATATAATTGTCTCTAACCCACCTTATATAACCTTGAAGGAAAAAAAACTAATAAAAAAAAATGTTTTGCTTTTTGAACCTCATAAATCATTATTTGTTTATGAAAAAAATCCTTTATTTTTTTATCAAAAAATAATTCAATTTGCAAAAAAAAGTTTGAATAAAAACGGTTTATTATTTTTTGAAATTAATGAACAAATGAAGGATGATCTTTTTAAACTTTTAAATAAAGAAGGTTTTTACGATATTGAGTGTAAAAAAGATTTTAGATCTAAAGATAGATTGGTTAAAGCTTATTTTTAATGAACTCAGCTAAACAAAAAATAGAAAAGTTAAGAGACGAATTACATCTACATAATTATTATTATTACGTTTTAGATAAACCAGTTATTAGTGATTTTGATTTTGATATGAAATTAAAAGATTTAATAAAACTTGAAAATAAATATCCAGAATTTAATGATAGTAATTCACCTACTTTTAGAGTAGGAGGGTCAATAATAAAAAATTTTAATACAGTAAAACATCAGTTTCCTATGTATTCACTGGATAATTCTTATTCGAAAGAGGATTTAGAGGATTGGAACGATAGAGTTTTTAAGAACATAGGAGACGAAAATCTTCAATATTTATGTGAATTGAAATTTGATGGAGTATCAATAAATTTAACTTACGAAAATGGAAAATTAACTAAAGCAGTAACTAGAGGAGACGGAATACAGGGAGATGATGTAACTGAAAACATTAAAACAATTAAAACTATTCCTTTAAAATTAAAAGGATCCTATCCTGCTAAATTTCAAATTAGAGGAGAGATCGTTATAGAAAAAAGTGATTTCCTTAAAATGAATGAAAAAAGATTGGAGGAAAGTTTAGAGCCTTATATGAATCCCAGAAATACAGCTTCTGGCAGTTTAAAACTTCAGGATAGTACTGAGACTGCTAAAAGACCCTTGAAGTGTTTTTTATATCAAATTGTGACTAGTGATCGAAAATATACCACACAAAATGATTATTTAACTAATGCTTTCGTTTGGGGATTTAATATATCTAAAACTTACAAACTTTGTAATAGTTTAAGCGATGTTATGTCCTATGTCAATTATTGGGATGAAAAAAGAGCTAATTTAAATTATGAAATTGATGGAATAGTAGTAAAAGTTAATGATATAAATTATCAAAAAGAGCTTGGTTTTACATCGAAATATCCAAGATGGTCTATAGCTTATAAGTTCAAAACAGAACAAGCTTTAACTAAACTAATAAGTATTTCTTATCAAATTGGAAGAACAGGAGCTGTAACACCAGTCGCTAACTTAGAACCAGTTTTATTAGGAGGGACTTATGTTAAGCGAGCATCTCTTCACAACGAAGATCAAATAAATAAATTTGATCTTCATTTAAATGACTATGTAAATATTGAAAAGGGTGGTGAGATTATTCCAAAAATAGTTGGTGTAGATTTAAATAAAAGACATCCAAATTCTAAAAAAATTATATTTATTAAGAATTGTCCTTCATGTTTTAATATTTTATCAAGAAATGAATCAGAATCTCATCATTATTGTTTAAATTTTAATGATTGTCCAACACAGATAATAGGGAGAATTCAACATTTTATATCTAAAAAAGCCATGGATATAAATGGTTTAGGTAATGAAACTATTGATTTACTATATAAAGCAGGTCTAATTTCAAATTATGTAGACTTATATAATCTTAAAAAAGATGATTTAGTTCTGTTAGAAAGAATGGCAGATAAGTCAATAAATAACATTTTTTCTGGATTAAAAGAATCTAAAAAAATCCCGTTTGAAAGAGTTTTATTTGCTTTAGGAATTAGATATGTTGGACAAACTGTAGCTAAAAAATTGGCAAAAGCATTTAGATCTATAGATAAGTTGATGACAAAGAAAATAGAGGATTTACTTTTAGTTGACGAAATTGGTGATAGGATTTCTAAAAGTATAATAGATTTTTTCAATAATAACGAAAATTGTGAAGCAATTAATAGGCTTAAGTGTTTAGGTCTTCAGTTTGAAATAAAAGAGAATGATTTGCCTATAAATGATATTTTATTGGGACTTTCTTTTGTTATTTCAGGAGTTTTTAAAAATCACTCAAGAGATGAGTTAAAACAAATGATTGAAACAAATGGAGGAAAAGTATCTTCTGCTGTTTCTTCGAAAACAAATTATTTATTAGGCGGAAATAATATAGGTCCAAGTAAATTATTAAAAGTTGAAAAATTAGAAACAGTTATTATATCTGAAAATGATTTATTGAATATGTTGAATTCTAAACTTTAATGGCATTAGTTTTTTTAGAAATTGTTTTTTTCGATAAATAAAAGTCAATTTTTCCAATATTAATTCCAAAACATCCAACTTGGTTTATGATGACTCTCTTGCCATTTAAATTATTTACTTCCAAAGGCTTGGTCATAAAAGTATGTGTATGTCCTCCAATAATTAAATCAATATTTTTTGTCTTTTTAGCTAATATTAGGTCACACATTGCTTCTTTTTTGTTGTCATACTTAAATCCAAGATGGGATAAACAAATTATTATATCACATTGATGTTCATTTTTAAGTTTATTAGTGATATCATTTGTTATTTCAATTGGATCTAGATATCTAACTCCGTTATATAATTTTTTCTCAACCAATCCGTTTAGTTCAATTCCCAATCCAAAAATCCCAATTCTAATTCCATCTATCACATAGATTTCATATTTTTTAATTTTATTTTCTAAAGGTGTATTTTTTAAATTATAGTTAGAATTTAAGAATGAAAAGTTTGCATATTTTAATGACTCTGATAGTTTTTTTAAACCATTATCAAATTCGTGATTACCTAATGTTGATGCATTATAACCCATTTTACTCATTAACTTAAGCTCAATTTCACCGCCAAAAAAGTTAAAATAAGGAGTTCCTTGAAAAACATCCCCCGCATCTAACACAAGGGTATTGGGATTATCTTTTTTTATTTCGTTTATAATTTTTGATCTTGCTATTACCCCACCACCGTTTGGATTTAAAGGGTCATTTGCTGGGAAGGGATCAATGTGACTGTGCACATCATTTGTATGTAAAATGGTTATTTTTTTTGAGTTTAAATTATTTTTTTCAAATCCTAGTAAAGGAAATGTTAACCCTAAAATTGTAGATGACGTTATTTTATCTAAAAAATATCTTCTATTCATTTTAATCTCACTATTCTGTTATCAAGTTCACTTTTTACATTCTTTATTTTAGAAATATATTTAATCAACTCTTCTCTAATATTAGTATTTAAAGAATATATCTCCAAAGGATCTTTAAAGAAATTCATTTTATCTCCTCCCTCTTGTAAATAATTAGATGTTAAAACATAATATGCTCTATTAAGATTAAATTTTTTGTTTTGTATTAAAACTTTTTTAATTTTTTTATTTTCAAATTCGATTTTAATTCCTGAAACAGGATGAGCAATATTTTCAATATTAAGATATTGTAATAATTCTAAAACTTTTAAGCCACTTAGTTTAACAACAATTGAAGTATTATTAAAAGGCATAATGGTTATTAGATCATGCTGGGTTATGTTTCCTTGATTTAATGATCCTCTGATCCCGCCTTTATTTAGTAAACAAAAATCAATATTTTTTGAGCTAATACTTTTAAATAAAGAATCAGATTCATTTAATAAAACATCGGCAATAAAGTTTCCTAAGCTAGATTCTAGTTTACCATCTCTTACACTTAGAGAATTTAAAGAATATCCAATTTTTTTTTCTAATTTTTTAATTTTATTTTTAAATGGACCTATTAGTATTTCTAGTTCTTCATTTTTAACAGATTGGTTTAAGACTTTTATATTTTCTAATTCAACATTATTAATCTGATAATTAACATTGTTACAAGAAAAAAACATAATTGTTAGAATTAAAACAAAATGTTTAAATTTTATATTAATAAAATAAAATATAGTTTTCAATGATGAAATATGTAATTTTACGAAAGTTTTAAAGATATGATTTTTAAATCACTACATAATAAGTTGCTAGATAAAAAGATTAAAAAATCTTTAAAAAAACTTTCTGTAGAGCATAGGGATAAGCCAAATCCAATAAAAACTTTAGCATGTATTATTGATCCTTCTTTAACTATTTCTGTTGAGAATTTTATGGATTTATCTAACTCTCTAGGACTTAAAGATAAGGATATGAAGATAATAACTTTTCAAGAAAACAGTAATACCTATAATGTTTTTTCATCAATGAATATAACACCAAAGTGTGTTTCGTTTTATGGAAATATTAACGGAAAAGATTCTCTAGAATTTATTTCTTTTAAATATGATTTATTAATTAATTTTTTTAAAAAAAATCGATTTCTGACATTGTTGTCTTCAAAAACAAATGCAAAATTTAGAGTAGGATTTGAGTCTGTAGATTGTAAATTAAATGATTTAATTTTTTCTGAAAAAATAATAAAGTATAATGCCTTTAAGACTGAACTAATAAAATATTTAAAAATGATTAAATGAGTAATCTAATTCAAAGTCTTCGTGGGACAGGTGTTGCAATAATTACTCCTTTTAAAAGTGATTTTTCAATTGATTATGTTTCCATTAAAAAATTAGTAGAATTTGTTATTAATGGTGGTATTAATTATATAGTGGTTCAAGGAACCACAGGCGAATCTTCTACATTAAGTGAAAACGAAAAAATTGAAAGTAGAAAAGCTTTTGTTGAGGCAAATGCCGGAAGAGTTCCATTAATTATTGGAATTGGTTCGAATTATACAGAATCTTTAGTTAGATACATTAAAAATTCAAATTTAGATGGTTTTTCTGCTATATTATCTGTTACTCCGTATTATAATAAACCAACCCAGGAGGGGTTATTTAAACATTACTCTTTAATTGCAAAATCATCTAAAATCCCTATTATTCTTTACAATGTTCCTGGAAGGACTAGTTGTAGTTTAGAACCAAAGACTACAATAAAATTAGCTAATTTTAATAAAAATATTATCGGGATTAAAGAGGCTAAAGTTGATATGGATCAAATGAATGATCTTATTAAAAATAAACCAAAAAATTTCTTAATAATTTCTGGTGATGATGATACTGCTCCAGTTAGTGTTTTAAATGGTGCTGATGGGGTAATTTCAGTTGCTGCCGGAGTAATTCCTGGTTTATTTTCTAACGTTATAAATTCCGCATTGAGTGGAGATAAAGTAAAAACTGACAAGATATTAGATTCTATAAAACCATTTTTAAAACTTCTTTTTGATGAAGGGAATCCCTCTGGAATAAAGGCTGCACTTTCTTCGAAAAATCTATGTAAAAATAAATTAAGATTACCGTTAATGCCCGTCTCAAATAAACTTGATAATAAAATTAAAAAGTTTATTTCAGAAAATTTATAGTAATTTTTATTTTACTTTCTTTTTTTTAAATTAAATTTGCAAAATGTCAAATAAATTATATATTCTTTTTTTATTCTTTGTAATTTGTATTTCCTTTTCATGCAACGAATATCAAAAAGTACTTAAAAATGATGATATTAAAAGTAAATATGATCTTGCTGAAAAATATTACGAAAATCAAGACTTTAGAAGAGCAAGTAGGTTGTTTGAACAAATAAAACCCAAATACAGGGGTAAGCCTCAGGGGGAAAGAATAACTTTTTTTTATGCCAATAGCCTTTTAAATAATAAAAGATATATAACTTCAGCATTTGAGTTTGAAAGCTTTGTGAGAGCTTATCCGTCTAGTGACAAAGTAGAAGAAGCTAGTTATTTATCTGCATATTCCTATTATAAACTTTCACCTTCTCATAATCTAGATCAAAATAAAACTAATAAAGCTGTTGAAAAACTACAAAACTTTATAAATAAATATCCAGATTCTGAAAGAATGTCCTCAGCAAATGATTTAGTTCAAGAACTTAGAATAAAACTTGAGTTCAAAGCATTCGAGATTGCAAAACAATACAACATAATAAGAGACTATAAATCAGCTATAATTGTTTTAGATGATTTTATTTCTGATTATCCCGGAACTCCATATAGAGAAGATGCGCTATATTATTTATTAGATTCGTCGTACGAATTAGCTATAAATAGTGTTGATTCAAAAAAATTAGAAAGATTAAAACAAGCAAAAAATATTTTTGAAGAACTATTAGAAGTTTATCCTGAATCAAAGTATACTGAAAAATCAAATAAATTGATAGAGTCTATCGACTCAGAAATTACTACATTTGCGAAATAATTAATTTCAATAAAAAAATTATTATGGATTTCAAAAAAACAAATGCTCCTTTAAGTACTATTACTTATGATAGAAATACTGTTGAAGCTAAAACAGAAAACATATATGAGGCTATTTCTATAATTTCAAAAAGAACTATCCAGATTAATGAAGATATTAAGAAAGAATTACTGGATAAACTTGAAGAGTTTGCTAGTCCTACAGAAAGTTTAGATGAAATTTTTGAGAATAAAGAACAGATAGAAGTTTCTAAATTCTACGAAAAACTTCCAAAAGCTCATGCTATGGCAATTGAAAATTGGTTGTTAGAAAAAATATACTACAGAAATACTGAAATTAAAGAATAAAGATGTCTATCCTAAATAGAAAAAATATTCTATTAGGTATTTCAGGTGGTATTGCAGCATACAAATCCGCTTTTTTAGTAAGATTATTAGTCAAGAATGGAGCAAATGTTCAGGTGATAATGACACCTAATGCTAAAGATTTCGTAACTCCACTTACTCTTTCCACTTTATCTAAAAGAACTGTTTTATCTGATTTTTTTAACAAAGAAAATCAAAACGAGTTATGGAATAATCATGTTGAATTAGCATTATGGGCAGATTATATTGTTATTGCTCCAGCTACAGCTAATACTTTATCTAAAATGGCATCAGCGAGTGCTGATAACTTATTAATCGCAACATATCTATCTGCAAAATGTCCAGTCTATTTTGCGCCTGCTATGGATTTAGATATGCATAGGAATAAAGCAAATAAACTAAACATTAATAAATTAATTAACTTTGGAAATATTCACATTCCAGTTAATTCAGGTTTTTTAGCAAGCGGATTAGAAGGAGAGGGAAGAATGCAAGAACCTAACCAAATAATGGAATTCATTTCAACCAATATTTTAAAAGAAATGAAGCTATTTGGTAAAAAAATTTTAATAACCGCTGGACCCACTTATGAACCCATAGATGCTGTAAGATTTATTGGTAATTTTTCTAGCGGAAAAATGGGTTTTGCTTTAGCAGAAACTGCTGCTAAACTAGGAGCAGAAGTCTTTTTAGTTACCGGACCAACTAATTTAACTATTGATAGTGAAAGAATTAAATCTTTTTATATAACATCCGCAGATGAAATGTTTAAAATAACAAATGAATTATTTTTAAATATGGACATGGCAATTCTTTCAGCTGCAGTATCTGATTTTAAACCAAAAAAAATGGTTCAAAAAAAAATAAAGAAAGAAAATAATGATAATCTTATTATTGATTTAGTTTCAAATATTGATATTTTAAATCATTTGGGAAAAATCAAGAAAAAAAATCAATTATTAATAGGTTTTGCTTTAGAGTTTGAAAATGAAATTGAAAATGCAATTAAGAAAATAAATAAAAAAAATTTAGATGCAATAGTTTTGAACTCTTTGAGAGACAAGGGTGCAGGCTTTAAGCATGATACTAATAAAATAACTTTTATAAATAATAAAAAAGAGATAATAAAGTTTGGATTAAAAAGTAAAGCAGAGGTCTCTGTTGATATTTTTAATGAAATCATTAAACTTAAAACATGAAAAAATTAACAATCTTTCTTTTAATATTTACATTTCAAATTAATTTTTGTCAAGAAATTTATTGTAAAGTACTTGTTAATTCTGACAAAATAAATCAAACAAATAAATCAATATTTTCTAATTTAGAAAAGTCTATAACTACTTTCATTAATACCAATTCATGGTCTAATAAATCTTTTTTAAATCACGAAAAAATTGATTTAAATTTACTAGTTACAATTAATTCTTATTCAAATAATAAATTTGTTGCTAATTTAGAATTTCAATCTTTAAGACCCGTATTAAACTCTACATATCAAACTCCAATTTTTAATTTTATTGATAAAAATGTTGATTTTACTTACGAAGAATTTGAAACTCTTTTCTTTGTAGAAAATAAATTTCAATCTGACATTGTATCACTATTGTCTTATTATATAAATATTATTTATGGGATAGATCAAGATAGTTTTATAAATTCTTCTGGAACTCTATTTTATAATAAAGCTCAACAGATCCTAGATTTTGCAAGTCAAAATGGAACTTCTAGTACTTGGCAGTCTAATAGTTCAGGTGGAAGAATTAATAAATTTTGGTTAATTGAAAATTTAAATTCTTCCAATTCTAAAGAGTTTAGAGATGTTTTATACTCTTACCATGTAAATGGTCTAGATTTAATGCATGATGATAAATTATTGTCTAAACAAAATATATCTTCTTCAATTATATCTTTAGATAGAATGAATAGAAGAGTTCCTAATTCGATTTTGCTTAAAATTTTTTTCGAAACTAAATCTGATGAAATAAGAGACATTTTCTCATCTGGACCAGACTTTGACACAACTAACCTTTATAATAAATTAAGTAGAATTGCTCCTTTTTTTTCTAGTAAGTGGAATGATATTAGGTGATTACTATTTTGAATAATACTATAAACTAAGTTATATTTGATAGAAATAATACTATAAATTGCTAACAAAAGTCTCCATAAAAAATTTTGCTTTAATAGATTCTTTAGAAATTAATTTTTCAAAAGGTTTTTCAATAATTACCGGAGATACTGGTTCCGGTAAATCTATTCTATTAAATGCTCTTTCTTTAATAATAGGAAAACGTGCTGATCATACTTTACTGAAAAACGATAAAATTAAATGTGTTATTGAAGCTGAATTTAATTTAAACAGTTTTAAATTAAAAAAAATATTTGACAACAACGATCTAGATTATTTTGATCATTCTATTTTAAGAAGAGAAGTTCTTCCTAACGGTAAATCTAGATCCTTTGTAAATGATACACCTGTTAATTTAGATATAATGAGATCTATTGGAGAGCAATTAGTTGATATTCATTCTCAAAATGAATCTTTAATTCTTTCTAATGATCATTTTTTTTTCTCACTAATTGATAACTTATCTGAACAGCAAAATATTGTAAATAATTTTTCCCAAAATCTCATATTATTTAAAGAATTAAAATTTGAATTAGAAAAATTGAGTCGCTTGAATATTAGTTTGCAAAACGATTATGATTATAATTCGTTTTTATTAAATGAATTATTATCCGCTAAACTTTTAATTGGAGAACAAGATGATTTAGAAGAAAATTTAAAGATTTTAAAAAATTCAGAAGAAATAATAATTTCTTTAAACCAAATTGATAATCTAATCCAAAATGATCAAGATAGTATAGAAAACCAAATAAGAAATTTAAACTCTATTTTAACTAATATTTCAAAATATTCAAACCAGTATTCTGAAATCAAAAATCGAATAGAAAGTATTTTAATTGAGCTGGATGATATTAAATTTGAGTTAAGGGATTCTTCATCGGATTTTAATGATAATCCTTTGGAATTAGAAGAAATGGAATCTAGATTAAATTTAATTTATAATCTACAAAAAAAACATTCTGTTAATTCAATTACAGAGCTAATAGAAATATCAATTAAACTTCAAAAAAAATTAGTAGATAATGAAAATATTGAAATTGATATTGAAAATCTTAAAAACGATATTCTTTCTAAAGAATGTCTTCTTAAAGAACAGTCTAAAAAGATTTCAATTTCAAGAAAAAAAATATTACCCAATCTTAAAATTGAAATTGAATCTATTTTGTGCAATTTAGGAATGTCTAACTCTTCTTTTAAATTTAATTTAAAAGAGTCTAAAAGGTATAATAAATACGGAAATGACTCAATTGAAGTATTATTTTCTGCAAATAAGGGTATTGATTTTTCTCCAATTTTTAAAGTTATTTCTGGTGGCGAACTTTCTAGGATTCTTTTATCTATTAAATCTATCTTATCAAAACATTTAAATCTACCTACTATGTTATTTGACGAGATTGATACTGGTATTTCGGGCGAAATGTCAAATGCCATGGCTAATCTCATGTTAAAGATGAGTAAAAAAATGCAAATTATTTCAATTACTCATCTACCTCAAATTGCTGCAAAAGGTGAACATCATTTTAATGTTTATAAATATGAAAATTTAGGAAAAACTAATACTAAAATAAAAAAATTAAATAATCAGGAGAGGATACAAGAGATTGCTAAAATGCTTTCTGGTGATGGAATTTCTTCTTCAGCATTAATGCATGCAAAAGAATTATTAAATTAATATTATATTTAAAATAAAACTATGTCTTATAATCTTTTAAAAGGGAAAAAAGGAATCATTTTTGGAGCTTTAGATGAAAACTCAATAGCATGGCAAACAGCTGAAAGAGTTCATGAAGAAGGTGGAGAGTTTGTCCTCACAAATGCTCCAATTGCTTTAAGAATGGGTAATGTTGATGAATTAGCTAAGAAAACAAATTCAAAGCTAATACCTGCTGATGCAACCAAATTAGAAGATTTAGAAAATTTAATCATTCAAACCATGAAACTGTTTAATGGAAAAATTGATTTTGTATTACATTCTATTGGTATGTCTGTCAATGTTAGAAAGGGAAGACACTATACAAATTTGAACCATGACTGGATGGGTAGAGGATGGGATGTTTCAGCTGTTTCTTTTCATAAATTACTTCAAAGTTTGTATAAGTTAGATGCAATGAATGAATGGTCAAGCATTGTAGCTTTGACTTATATGGCTGCTCAAAGAGTTTTTCCGAATTACAATGATATGGCAGATAATAAAGCCTACTTGGAATCTATTGCTAGAAGTTTTGGATATTTTTTTGGTAAAGAAAAAAAAGTTAGAGTAAATACTATATCCCAATCTCCTACACCAACTACTGCAGGAAAAGGCGTTAAAGGTTTCGAAGGTTTTATTACTTATGCTGAAAAAATGTCTCCGCTAGGAAATGCTACTGCTTTAGATTGCGCCAATTATACCGTTACTTTATTTTCAGATTTAACTAAAAGAGTCACCCTTCAAAATTTATACAATGATGGAGGTTTTTCCAATGTAGGAGTATCTCAAGAAATAATTGATATAATTTCTCCGACTGACAAATCTTGATAGTATAATTCTCTTTAAATTTGGAAGTCTTACTTTATTTATCCTAATTTGGCTAAGAGAATTTTTTACTATTATCACTTAACAAAATGAAAAATATTGGTCTTTCAGGTGGAATTGGTTCAGGAAAATCTACTGTTTCTAAAATACTAACAAATAATGGTATTCCAGTTTATGATTCTGACTCCAGGGCTAAATTATTAATGAATTCTTCCGTTGAATTAAAAGATATGATAATTAATCATTTTGGTATAGATTCATATATTAATAATAAACTTAATAAGAAATATATTTCAGAAGTTATATTCAATAACCAAACAGAAATAAGTAAAATAAATTCGTTAGTTCATCCATTTGTTTTTAAAGATTTTAATAATTGGAAAAAACATTTTTTTTCCAATTATGTTATTTTTGAATCGGCTTTAATTTTTGAAACTGGTTCTTACAAGAAAAATGATTTTAACATTTTAGTTGTATCAGATATCAAAGAAAGAATTAAAAGAGTTATCAAAAGAGATAGTGTTGAAGAAAAAGATGTATTAATTAGAATAAAAAATCAGTGGAGTGATAAAATTAAAATTCCTTTAACTGATTATATTATTGAGAATATTTCTTTTCAAGAAACTAAAATAAAAGTTAAAAAAATGATACAAGAACTTAATAATAAATTTCAATGAAAGTTTTTGCATGTAAATATTAAATAATGAATAAGAAAATATATTTTACTCTGGTTTTTATTATGAGTATTGCTCTTATTGGAATAATTTTAGTTCAAGCCTTTTGGATTCAAACTACTTTAGATAATAAGGAGGAACAATTTTCTTTAAATATTAATCAAGCTTTAAAGACTGTTTCTGAGCAAATACAAAGCAGAGAATTAAGAGATTACTTAGCTGTTTATCAAAAATTAGTTGACAGTATTGGTTCACCTAAGGAATCCCAATTAACAGCAGTTTTTAAATATGTTGAAAGAAATGAAAATACTAATCAAACATTTATATATTCTCATGGAATTTTAGAAGAGGATTATAATATTTCAGCTAAATTATTTGAACCTAAATCAAATGACACTAACGCAATTTTGGAGTATAAAGGGATTAAAACCACAACAATAATTGATGAAGCCTTTGACCGGGAAATGAAGAATATGAGCAGTATCGAGAGACTTCAAAGAGTTGAAAGACTTTCTTTAATGGATAAAGCTAAGTATGCATCTGTATTCATGGAGCTGGCAGCTTTAAAACCTATTCACCGTAGATTGTCCAATGTAGAGTTAGAACTTTTATTACAAAGAGAGTTGAGAGATAGAGATATAACTATTCCTTTTCAATATAGAGTTTTTAATGGAAATTTTGCTACAAAAGTAGGTTCAGATAATTACACAAATTTAGAAGGATTAAAAAAATACAAGTCACCATTGTTTGTTAATGAAAAAGGTGATAGCGATTTTGAACTAGTTATTGCTTTTCCTAAAAGAAAATTATATTTAAGATCATCTTTAACTAATTTAATTCTATTGTCTTTATTGTTTACTTTAACAATAATAATAACTTTTTCATCTACTATTTATCATTTTTTAAGGCAAAAGAAAGTTTCTGAAATAAAATCTGATTTTATAAATAATATGACCCACGAATTTAAAACACCTATTGCAACTATAAAGTTAGCATTAGATGCAATTAATAATGATAAAATCAAGAACGACTTAGCTAAAAGAGAGAAATATTTAAAAATGATTAGAGACGAGAATGAAAGGATGAACTCCCAAGTAGAAAACGTATTAAGAATTTCTCAATTAGAAAGAAAAGAAAATATATTAAAAAAATCTTTTTGTGATATTCATGACATAATTAAAAAAGCAATTTCTCACCTTGACCTTTTATTGAAAGATAGAAATGTTGATGTATCAATTAACTTGTTAGCAGTTAATTCTAAAATTGAACTTTCAAAAGAAAATTTTTTTAATGTTTTTGTAAATATTTTAGAAAATGCTATTAAATATTCTAACATAAATCCGAAAATTAGTATAGAATCTTATGATTTAAAAGGTTTTTTATTGATTCAAATTAATGATAACGGTATGGGTATGAATTCCAATGTAAAAGATAAAATTTTCCAAAAATTTTATAGAGAAACAAAAGGAGATATCCATAATGTAAAAGGACATGGTTTAGGATTGTCATATGTGAAAAAGATATTGGATTTACATAATGGCACAATTTATGTTGATAGTGAATTAGGAAAGGGAAGTACTTTTAGTATAAGTCTGCCTACTAAAACTTAAAAGTTAAAAACATGAAAAATAATGATAAAAAAATTTTATTAGTTGAAGATGATTTAAATTTTGGAGCTGTACTAAGTGATTTTTTAAAACTTCATTCTTATAATGTAGTCTTAGCAAAAAATGGAATTGAAGGTCTAGAGAAGTTTAAAAAAAATCGATTTGGTTTATGTATTTTGGATGTCATGTTGCCTTTTAAAGATGGTTTTACTTTGGGAAAAGAAATTAGAGAAATTGATAAAGATGTTCCTTTATTTTTCTTGACAGCTAAGACTATGAAAGATGATGTTTTAAAAGGATATAAAATTGGAGCAGATGACTATTTAACTAAACCATTTGATTCAGATATATTACTTCTCAAAATCAAATCTATTTTTAAGAGAAAGAAGCTTAATTCAATCAAAGAAAACATAAAACTTCAATTTCAATTTGCGAATTTCAATTTCAATTCTAAATTAAGAACTTTACAGTTTGAATTAGAACCTAGTGTTAAATTATCACCCAAAGAAAATGAATTATTAAGGATGCTATTAAATCATTTAAATGATTTAATGCCTAGAGAATTAGCATTAGTTAAAATTTGGAATGATGATAATTATTTCACGTCTAGGAGCATGGATGTATACATTGCGAAAATAAGAAAATATTTGAGTAAAGATCCCCGTGTTGAAATTGAGAATATTCATGGAGAAGGATTTAGAATGATTGTTACAAAATAGTTTTACTTTTTAGTTCTAGGATGAAATTTTATCATAGAATCAATTAAATGTTTTTTATTTACATGCAAATACCTTTCTGTAGTTGTTATACTTTCGTGTCCCATCATTTTTTGAATTGTAATTAGGTCTGCACCATTTTCAATAAGATGAGTTGCAAATGAATGCCTTAAAGTGTGAGGTCCTATTTTTTTGTTAATATTAGATTTATTCTTCAATTGTTTTAAGATTATAAATATCATCACTCTTGATAGAATAGTTCCCCTCTCATTCAAGAAAAGGGTGTCTTCAAAACCTTTTTTTATTTTGTGAATAGATCTTATTTCTTCAATATAATTATTAATATAAACTTGAGATTGCATGCTAATTGGCACAAACCGTTCTTTATTTCCTTTTCCAGTTACTTTTATTAGGGATTCTTTAAAAAATAAATCTGAAATTTTTAAATTAATTAATTCTGAAACTCTTAAACCACAACTATATAATAATTCAATTATTGCAACATTTCTTAATCCTGTTTTTGAACTTAATTTAATATTTGAAATGATTTCATCAATTTCTTCAATTGTTAATGTGGTTGGAAGATTTACTCCAATTTTTGGACTCTCTATATTTTCCATTGGATTATTTTCTATCAATCCCTCTAAAATTAAGTAATCATAAAATCGCCTAATTCCTGAGATGATTCTAGCTTGTGTAGGAGATTTAATTTTTTTAGAAATATTGTAAATAAATTCTTTTAATATATTTGTTTTTAAATCAATGGGATTTTCTTTAATATTATTTTTTTTTAAAAAAATTATTAATTTTTTTACATCAAAAAGATAACTTTCAATAGTATTAATAGATAAATTTCTTTCAATTTTAAGATAATTTTTAAAATCCTTAAGAGCTTCATTCCATTTCATATAAAACTTTAATTTTTTATAATTGATCTAATTAGTTTTTATATTCTTTTTTTTAAATAAAAATATTTTTAATGAAATTACAAATTATAAATGGTCCCAATTTAAATTTATTAGGAACTAGAGAAAAAAAAATTTATGGCGATCAAGATTTTAATGAGTGTTTTAAAAGTTTACAATCAACTTTTAAAAATATTGAATTACATTATTTTCAGTCAAATATTGAAGGAGAACTAATTAATAAAATTCAGGAAGTTGGATTTAATTTCAATGGAATAATAATTAATGCCGCTGCTTACACACACACGTCTGTTGGAATTGGTGATGCAATTAGATCAATAACATCTCCAGTTGTTGAAGTTCATATTTCTAACACTTTTTCAAGAGAAGAATTTAGACACAAATCTTTTTTGAGTGCTCATGTAAAAGGAATTGTTTCAGGTTTTGGTTTAAAAAGTTATGACCTAGCTATTACAAGTTTTTTATATTGACTATAAGTGTATTACTTCATCATATGCTGCTGCTACTGCTTCCATCACCGCTTCACTCATTGTAGGGTGTGGATGAATAGTTTTTAAAACCTCATGACCAGTAGTTTCTAGCTTTCTTCCCAAAACTGCTTCGGCTATCATATCTGTAACACCTTCTCCAATCATGTGACAACCAAGCCATTCCCCATACTTTGAATCAAAAATAACTTTTACAAAACCTTCGCTTTTTCCAGATGTTTGAGCTTTTCCTGATGCACTAAATGGAAATTTTCCAACTTTAATATCGTATCCTTTCTCTATTGCTTTTTCCTCTGTTAAACCCACTGAAGCAATTTCTGGCGAACAATATGTACATCCAGGTACATTATCGTAATCTAAAGGAGATACATTTATTCCAGAAATTTTTTCTACACAAAGAATACCTTCAGCCGAGGCAACGTGTGCTAACGATTGACCCTTAATAACATCACCAATTGCGTAATAACCTTCTACATTAGTTTTGTAATATTCATCAACTATAATCTTGTCATCTTTAATCTTAATGCCAAGTTCCTCCAAACCAATATTTTCAATATTAGTTTTAATTCCTACTGCACTTAAAACAATTTCTGAATTAATTTTAGTTGTATTACCATTTGATGATTGAATATGAACGTCAACTCCAGAATCGGTTATTTTAGCTTCTTTTACCTCGGAAGAGGTCAAAATATTTATTCCTTTCTTTTTTAAAATTTTTTCCAATTCTTTTGAAATTTCCTTATCCTCAATAGGAACTATTCTATCTTGATATTCTATCACTGTTACATTGGAACCCATGGAATTATAGAAAAATGCAAACTCTATTCCTATGGCACCAGAACCTACAATTGTGATGTCTTTAGGTTGGTTTTCTAATGTCATAGCTTCTCTGTAACCAATAATTTTTTTTCCATCTTGTTTCAAATTAGGTAATTCTCTTGATCGAGCACCAGTTGAGATTATTATTTTCTCAGAAAAAAGTATAATTTCTTCTTTAAAATTGTTTGTAACAATAACTGTGTTTTTATTACTTAATTTACCAAAACCATTAAAAACTTTTATATTATTTTTTTTCATTAAAAAAACAACTCCTTTACTCATTTTATCTGCAACTTTTCTACTTCTTTCTACAACAGAATTTAAATCTTTATTAATGTCTTTCACAGTAATTCCATAATCTTGGGCATTTTTTAAATATTCAAAAACTTGTGCTGATTTTAGTAAAGCTTTTGTAGGAATACACCCCCAATTTAAGCATACTCCCCCTAAACTTTCTTTTTCTATTATTGCAGTTTTTAAACCAAGCTGAGAAGCTCTAATAGCTGTTACGTATCCCCCAGGCCCACTTCCGAGGACTATTAAATCAAATTTTTCCATTTTATTGTTTTTTATTAAATGATAATGCTGCAGAATTAATGCAATACCTTTTTCCAGTAGTATCTTTTGGCCCATCGTCAAATACATGACCTAGATGTCCGTTACATTTTGAACATTTTACTTCAATTCTTTTCATATTTAAAGATGAATCTTCAATATATTTTATTGAACTAGGAATAGCTTTATCAAAGCTTGGCCATCCACAATTACTTTCATATTTATTTGTGCTAGCAAAAAGTACTTGATTACATCCTTTACACCTATATGATCCTTTTTCGAAATGAAAATTATATTCTCCTGTGAAAGGCCTCTCAGTATATGAGTTTCTTAATACTTGATAACTTATATTATCTAAGTCATTTTTCCATTCCTTATCACTTTTTTCAATTTTTTGAGAATAATTATTATTTGACATAAATAGAGTGATTATGAGTATTATATATATTTTATTCATTTATTATTTTCTAGAATTTTAAAAAATTTAAAGCATCTTTTGTTATGCAATGTCTATTGATTATGGTCCATTGTTCCATAGATTTATTGAATTTGCACAACAATTTTTACAATTTAGTACTGTCTTGTATTTACTTATTTTAAAGTTTAAATTAAACTCTATTTGATTATATATAACAGAGAATAATATTTTCTGTAATGGTAAAAACTATTTGTATAATTAATTTTATTTTTTGTTAATCTTTTTTGTTTTCTTGTAAATATCATCTAATTATTTAGTTGTTTTGTATTTATCATAGCTTACAAGAAAACAAAATAATAAAATTATTAAAAAAAAATCTAATCATTCTTTAACAAGAATTAGATTAACAAAAATACTTAATAATTTTAAAATACTAAGACAAATTGATTTAAGTATATTGCAGTAAATTTATGAATATAAATTATGCCAAAATCGAATTTTATAAAAGGAGATAGTAAGATTTTAAATGCATGGGCGTTTTACGATTGGGCAAACTCTGTATATCCGTTGGTTATTTCATCTTCAGTTTTTCCAATATATTATGGAGCTTTATTTTTGGATGATTTGTATATAGATGTTTTTGGATTCAATTTCAAAAACACTGCATTAATAAGTTTTTTAACAGCTTTTGCTTTTGTAATTTTATCTTTTTTAACTCCTTTATTGTCTGGAATAGCAGATTATATGGGAAATAAAAAAACTTTTCTCAAATTTTTCTGTTATACTGGATCTCTTTCATGCATGGGACTCTATTGGTTTGATTTGCAAAATATTTATTTAGGTTTGTTTTTTTACTTTTTAGCTCTAATTTCTTTTTGGGCCAGTTTAGTTTTTTATAACGCTTATCTTCCCGATATTGCCAATAAAGATCAACAAGATTATATAAGTGCAAAAGGTTATGCTTTGGGATATGTTGGGAGTGTAATTCTTTTAATTTTTAATTTAGCAATGGTAATGTCACCTGATTCTTTTGGAATTACAGGAAACAATCCAGAACTTATTGCTATGAAATATTCTTTTATTTCAGTGGGGATTTGGTGGATGGTTTTTAGTCAATATACTTTTTATCATTTACCAAATACAGCAGAAAAAAAAAAAATTATTAAAGACGTAATTTTTAATGGTTTTAAAGAGCTGAAAGAGGTCTGGGATGAATTAAAAGAAATTTCAGTAATTAAAAGATTTTTAATTGCATTTTTTATATATAGTTCCGCATTACAGACAGTTCTAATAATTGCTACTTATTTTGGTGAGCAAGAAATAAATTGGGAAGAGGGATCGAAAACCACTGGACTAATTATTAGTATTTTATTAATACAATTGATAGCTATTTTTGGAGCTATGTTTACAGCTAAAATATCTAAAAGAATAGGTAATATTAAGGCACTTGTAGTTTTAAATTTAATTTGGGCATTTTTATGTATTGGAGCATATTTTATAACCGAACCTATTGAGTTTTATATTGCTGCCGCGTCGGTAGGGTTGGTTATGGGTGGAATTCAAGCTTTATCGAGATCAACTTTTTCTAAAATGATCCCTAAAACTAAAAATCCAACCTCCTATTTTAGTTTTTTTGATGTTTCACAAAAAGTTAGTATTGTCCTTGGAATGACACTTTTCGCATCCCTGGATCAAATCACTGGAAGTATGAGGATTTCTATATTAATTTTTGTATTAATTTTTCTCATGGGCGCTTTTCTACTAAACAAAATAAAAATCAAAAACATTTGACTTTTTTGGCATGGATCTTGAATTATAATAAGTATTGCTAACTAAAAAATAGTCTTATCTGTAATTACAACATTTAAATTAATGTTCTAATTCAATTTATGACACTTTGACCTAATAATTTAATATGTCTAAACCAAAATTATTGAATCTTGACATGATGTCATTACAGAATATTGATGAGGATTCTGATTTAATACCGTTAATGACTTCTGACGATGAAGAAGCTATTTCTAAAGAGTCACTTCCTAAATCTCTTCCGATTCTACCATTAAAAAATACTGTTATGTTTCCAGGTGTGGTAATACCCATAACTGCTTCAAGAGATAAGTCTATCAAATTGATCAAAAATTCTAACACAAAATCAAAATTAATTGGAGTAGTTTCCCAAAAAGATTCTAAAGTTCAAAGTCCCGGTTTAGAAGATATTCAATCTACTGGAACTGTAGCTAAAATATTAAGAGTATTACAAATGCCAGATGGTAATGTAACTGTCATAATTCAAGGAAAAAAACGTTTTTCGATTGAAAAAATTTTAACAGAAGAACCATATATCACAGCAGAAATAAAAGAAATAAAGGAAATAAAACCACTCAAAAATAATAAAGAATTTACTGCCACAATAGAATCTATAAAAGATATTGCACTTCAAATAATTGAGGAAAGTCCAAATATTCCAAGTGAAGCTTCCTTTGCTATTAAAAATATTCAAAGCGATTCATTTCTTGTAAATTTTGTTTGTTCAAACATGAATTTAAGTGTTCAAGAAAAGTATGAGATATTAAAAACAAGTGATCTTCAAAAAAGAGCTTTCATATGCTTGAAGCATATGAATATTGAACTTCAAAAACTTTCTTTGAAGAATGATATACAATCGAAGGTTAGATCTGATTTAGATCAACAACAAAGAGAATATTTTTTACATCAACAATTAAAAACTATTCAAGAAGAACTAGGAGGTGTTTCTTATGATGAAGAAATAAATGAAATGAGACTTAGATCAAAAGAAAAAAAGTGGAATAAAGAAATTGACAATCATTTTTCAAAAGAATTGTCTAAGCTTCAAAGAATGAACCCTCAAGTTGCTGAGTATTCTATTCAAAGAAATTATTTAGATCTATACTTAGAATTACCTTGGAATGAATTTTCAATTGATAATTTTGATTTAAAACGTGCTCAAAAAATTCTTGATAGAGATCATTATGGGCTTAAAGAGGTTAAGAAAAGAATAATTGAACATATCGCTGTTTTGAAATTAAGAAATGACATGAAATCTCCAATTTTATGTTTTAACGGACCTCCGGGAGTTGGAAAAACCTCTTTAGGTAAATCAATTGCAGAGGCTTTGGGTAGAGAATATGTTAGAATTTCACTAGGCGGCTTGAGAGACGAATCAGAAATTAGAGGACATAGAAAAACATATATTGGAGCAATGCCTGGAAGAATTATCCAAAGTTTAAAAAAAGCCAAGACTTCAAATCCAGTTTTCGTTTTAGATGAAATTGATAAACTTTCAGTAGGCACTCAAGGAGATCCATCCTCGGCAATGTTAGAAGTGTTAGACCCTGAGCAAAACACCTCTTTTTATGACAATTTTGTTGAGTCAGGATTTGATTTATCAAAAGTTATGTTCATAGCTACATCCAATAATATTTCAAATGTTCAGCCAGCTCTTATAGATAGAATGGAAATTGTTAATGTTTCAGGTTACACTATTGAAGAGAAATCACAGATAGCAAAAAAACATTTATTACCTAAACAAATAAGTGATCATGGTCTGAAAAAGAACATAATTAAAATACATAAAGTTGCATTAGAAAAAATCATTGAAGGATACACAAGAGAATCTGGAGTAAGAGGTTTAGAAAAACAAATAGCAAAGATTATAAGGCATATAGCAAAGTCAATAGCAATGAATGAAGAATTTGTTGACAACATTTCGCTGGATGGATTACAAGAAATTTTAGGAATTTCAATTTCTAAAGATAAATACGAAAATAATGATGTTGCAGGTGTTGTAACGGGACTTGCATGGACTCAGTTTGGTGGGGATATTTTATTTATAGAATCGGCTTTGTCAAAAGGAAAAGGTAATTTATCTATAACTGGAAATCTTGGAAAGGTAATGAAAGAATCGGCTATAATAGCTTTGGAATATATAAAATCAAATGCTGATGAATTACAAGTTGATATTGATATAATATCTAAATATAATCTACATATTCATGTTCCAGAGGGTGCTACACCAAAAGATGGTCCTAGCGCAGGAATTACTATGTTAACTTCTTTAGTTTCATTATTGACTCAAAAAAGAGTAAAAAATAAATTGGCAATGACAGGTGAGATTACATTGAGAGGAAAGGTATTACCAGTTGGTGGGATAAAAGAAAAAATTTTAGCGGCAAAAAGAGCTAGAATAAAAGAAATTATTCTAAGTATTGAAAATAAAAAGAATATTTTAGATATTGATAAAAGCTACCTAAAAGGATTGAATTTTCACTATGTTTCTAATATGAAAGAGGTTATAGATTTAGCAATTACTAAACAAAAAGTAAAAAATTATAAAATATTATAAATGTCTGATAAATTTATAGTAACAATTGATGGTACTTCTTCAACAGGTAAAAGTACAGTTGCAAAAAGAATTGCTAATAAATTAGGTTATATATATATTGATTCTGGAGCAATGTATAGAGCTTTAACTTATTACTGTTTAAAAGAAAAAATTTTGTCTTCATCATTTTTTAAAAAAGAAGTTCTTATAAATAAATTAAATAGTATAAAAATTGATTTTAAAAAAAACTTTATTAATAGTAATTTAGAAATTAATTTAAATGGGACTTTTGTTGAAGATAAAATACGAACTTTAGAAGTTTCAGACTTAGTTAGTAAACTTGCTAAACTAGATGATGTTAGAACTTTTATGGTTAAAATTCAACATTCATTGGGTCAAGAAAAAGGAGTAGTGATGGATGGTAGAGATATTGGTACGGTTGTTTTTCCAAATGCAGAACATAAATTTTTTTTAAAAGCTTCTTCTAAATTAAGAGCAAAAAGACGTTACGATCAATTAAATAAAGAAAAAAATAATGTTTCATATGAAGATGTTTTTAAGAATATTATTTTAAGAGATAATTTAGACATTAATAGATCTAATTCACCACTTAGAAAAGCTAAAGATGCTGTTTTAATTGATACTGAAAACCTTAGCATAGATCAAGTGGAAAATAATATTTTTAAATATATAACTTCAAAAAACTAAATTCTTAAAGAAAAACTTGTAAAAAGAATAAAATGCACCTATTTTTGCCAACCTTTTGATTGGTTAATATAGAATATCAAAAGAATATTTATAAATTAACTTCTTCTAATTTATTCCTTTAATTCTATTAATAAATTAGAATACAAATTTAATGTATGTCTACATCTAAAAAAGATAGCAAACCAAAAAAAGCTATCAAAAAAAATACTAATTCTCAAATAGAACCAAAACCAATAGTTTCAAAAGAAATTGTTAAAGAAACTGTAGTTAAAGAAACTGTTGTTGAAGAAACTGTTGTTGAAGAAACTGTTGTTGAAGAAACTGATATTGAAGAAACTGTTGTTGAAAAAACTACTATTTCTCCTGAGGAGTTTTTAAAAGATTTTGACTGGGAAAATTTTGAAGAAGGAATTGAAACTGTTGATGAAAAGAAATTAGTTGAATTAGAAAAGTTAATCAAAGAAAATTTTGTTGATACTTATAATGATAGCGTAATTGAAGGAACAATAATTAATCTGACAGACAGAGAAGCTATCATAGATATCAATGCTAAATCAGAAGGAGTTATTTCTCTTAATGAATTTCGATATAATTCCGATTTAAAGGTTGGTGATAAAGTGGAAGTTTTAGTTGATGTTCAAGAAGATAAAACAGGTCAATTAATATTGTCTCATAGAAAAGCTAGAACTATAAAAGCTTGGGATAGGGTAAACGAAGCACATGATAAATCTACAGTAGTAACTGGTTTTGTAAAATGTAGAACAAAAGGAGGAATGATAGTAGATATCTTTGGACTTGAAGCTTTTCTTCCGGGTTCTCAAATTGATGTAAAACCAATTAGAGACTACGATCAGTATGTAAATAAAAATATGGAATTTAAGGTTGTGAAAATTAATCATGAATTTAAAAATGTAGTAGTATCTCACAAGGCACTTATTGAAGCTGATATTGAGGAACAGAAAAAAGAAATAATTGGACAACTTGAAAAAGGTCAAGTACTTGAAGGAATTGTCAAAAATATAACTACTTACGGAGTTTTTATAGATTTAGGAGGTGTGGATGGATTAGTTCATATAACTGATCTTTCATGGAATAGAATTAATCATCCAAGTGAAATATTAGAATTGGATCAAAAAATAAATGTAGTTATCCTTGATTTCGATGATGATAAATCAAGAATTCAATTAGGTGTAAAGCAATTAAGTCCACACCCCTGGGAAGCTTTGAATTCAGAACTGAAGGAAGGAGATAAAATTAAAGGGAAAGTGTCAGTTATAGCTGATTATGGCGCTTTTGTTGAAGTTGTTAACGGAGTTGAAGGATTAGTACACGTTTCAGAAATGTCTTGGTCTACACATCTAAGATCTGCTCAAGATTTTGTAAAAGTAGGTGACGAAGTTGAAGCGGTGGTATTAACATTGGACAGAGAAGATAGGAAAATGTCTTTGGGTATTAAACAATTATCAACGGATCCTTGGACTGATATTACAGCAAAATATCCATTAGGTTCAAAACATACTGGAATTGTAAGAAATTTCACAAATTTTGGAATTTTTGTTGAATTAGAAGAAGGTATAGATGGTTTAGTTTATATTTCTGATTTATCTTGGACAGTAAAAGTGAAACATCCATCTGAACTTTTTACAGCTGGGGACTCAATTGATGTTCTAGTAATGGAACTTGACTCTGCCGAAAGAAAATTAAGTTTAGGTCATAAACAAACAATGGACAATCCATGGGACACATATGATAAGACTTTTGCCGAAGGAACTCTACATAAAGGTACTATCTCAGATTCCAATGATAAAGGATCTACTATTATATTTAACGATGATGTTATAGCTTTTGTACCTAGTAGACATCTCTTAAAAGAAGACGGTAATAAATTAAAAAAAGGAGATTCTTCTGAATTTAAAGTTATTGAATATAATAAAGACTTTAAAAGAGTAGTGATGTCTCATACAGTTCTTTTTAAAGAAGAAGAGATTAAATATGTTAAAGAATCTCTTAAAAAAGTAAACAAAAGGGAGTCTGATAAATCTACATTAGGAGATTTTGACGTACTAGCAGATCTTAAAAAGAAGATGGAAAGTAAGAAATAATTATTTTTAAATGCTTTAAAAAAAACATACATTTTCTCAATGTATGTTTTTTTTATATCTGGTTTACAAGCCAATCTCCAACTTCAGAAGTTGAGTAAGATTTTTTTTTATCAGATAAATCTTCAGTAACTATACCTTTTTCGAGTGATTTATTTACAACCTCTCTAATTAAATTAGCTTCTTCTTTTAGAGAAAAAGCATCTTCAAACATCATTGCAGCAGATAATACAGTAGCTAATGGATTAGCTATGTTCTTTCCTGCAGCTTGGGGGTAAGAGCCGTGAATAGGTTCGAATAAAGAGGTTTCAGTTCCCACAGAGGCCGAAGGCATTAAACCCATTGATCCAGAAATAACAGAGGCTTCATCAGTCAAAATATCTCCAAACAAGTTTTCTGTAATTAAAACATCATATGAGCTAGGCCATTGTACTAGTCTCATTGCCACAGCATCCACAAATTCATACGAAACTTTAACTTCTGGATAATCTTTTTCCATTGATATAACAGTCTCTCTCCAAAGTCTAGAAGATTCTAATACATTAGCTTTGTCTACACAACAAAGTTTTTTTGATCTTTTCATCGCTAATTCAAATCCTTTTTTAGCTAATCTTATTATTTCACTTCTCTTATAAGTACATGTATCAAATGCTGTATTTCCATTGTCTTTTCTTCCTCTTTCTCCAAAGTAAATACCACTAGTTAATTCTCTAAGAAAAATTAAA
>ENA-OSJC01000972-OSJC01000972.1-marine-metagenome-genome-assembly--contig:-NODE-972-length-25505-cov-4.675908_pt1 | contig 25505 bp, 22 predicted proteins | sample MGYA00237885_ERZ534234 | MGnify/ENA primary metagenome ERZ534234 (study PRJEB26413, sample SAMN06343907) | marine metagenome | isolation source: coastal waters | place: Atlantic Ocean: West Antarctic... | reverse complement strand
AAAAGTAAATAAACTCGCTGAAGCTGGGCATGAAGGCGCAAAAGAACTTTCAACATACTGGGTTGGGCAAGGAGTCGGCTTAATGAATCAAACCATTTCTGCGAGCGATGTAGTGCAAGAGTTCAAAGAAGACTTTGCTAATGCTTACGAAAGATTGACTGGATTTATAGAAGAGTAATCAGTCAGGGTTGACATAACGATGGGCAATGGCTCGTTGAAATCCATCCCTAGCAAAAAGCATATCAGTCCAACGCTTAATATTTGGTTTAAACGCCTCTTCGATTTGCAAGGTTTTAGCTAAATATATTGCATAACTCACGCATATATCCGCAATCGTAAAACGGTTACTGCATAAATATTCCCTTGAATCTAAAGATTGTTCAAGCAATTTTAATCTTGCAATAAACCACCGCCTGTAACCCTCGGCTGCTTGATCAGCCACTCCCACCTCTTGCAAAGAGTACCTAAGAACAACTGTCTGCGGGAATGTTAGAGTTGCATCAGAGTGAGCGAGCCAATTTAAAAAATGATGATAATCTGGCTCATCACTTGTGACCTTCAGATCAGTTGGGCCATACAAATCAACAAGATACTGACACATTGCTACTGATTCGGTCATCTCTACCTCGCCATCAATTAAATAAGGAATAGTTCCTAAGATATTCACATTCATAAATTCTTTGTGCAGAAATCTTGGGGGAAATGGCATCATTTCAACCTCATACGCTAGCCCCATCTCCTCAGCAGTCCATATCGGTCTTACGCCTCGAGAATCATCGCAACTATAAATTTTAATTGTCATGCTTGTTGCCCCTGCTCTATCAATTATTAAGTTAATTAATAGAAAATTTCCAAAAATGGTAATTATATATATATTATATTACCACTCGAAACAAAAAAATGAAAATGAGAAGAAAGAACATAGCACCAGAAATAACAACAAGCATCGACATCAATTCTGGAGATTTTATTCATAACAAAGATGTGATGTTGCAGAAGGTTGATGTGCTTGAGGAATTGCTTTATGAGGCTGAGTTAGGGGGTGGCATTCACCACCATGAGCGACTTGCAAAGCGAGGCAAGATGCCTGTGAGAGAAAGAGTCTTTAACTTGCTTGATCAAGATACACCCTTCTTAGAAATATCACCATTTGCAGCCTATGGAACTGACTACACAGTTGGTGGGGGGTGTGTTGCCGGCATAGGAATTGTTGCTGGAACAGAATGCATGATATTTGCCAATGATCCGTCGGTTCTTGCTGGTGCAATGACCGTGTATGTTGGAGCAAAGTGGGGGCGTGCAATGGAGATTGCTAGAGTTAATCGTCTACCCTATATCAATTTTGTCGAATCGGCAGGTGGTGATTTGCGAATGGGGACAGGTGGAAAAAGTGATCAGCCACCCATCTCACCGACAATCCAAAGCACTCATTTTGCTGCAACTGGAAGATTTTTTTATGACATGACTGAGCTTTCTAAGATGAGAATTCCTGTCATATCGGTCGTGTTTGGATCATCGACTGCCGGTGGGGCATATCAACCTGGAATGTCAGATTATAATATTTTTATTAAAAACCAAGCTAAAGTTTTCCTTGCTGGGCCCCCTCTTGTAAAAATGGCGACCGGTGAAGAGTCAGATGATGAGACTCTGGGTGGGGCAAGAATGCACTCTGAAGTGTCAGGTCTCTCTGATTACCTTGCCGAAGATGAAATGGATGCACTGCGGCTTTGTAGAAATGTTATTTCACACTTGCACTGGACAAAGGATGGGCCCATTCCTCTTGAAAAAGCAGATGAACCAACCCTTAATCCACATGACTTGCTGGGATTGGTTGATGAGGAGCTAAAGAGCCCTCTGGATATCAGAGAAGTGATTGGCAGGATCGTTGATGGCTCTCGTTTTGAGGAGTTCAAACCATTGTATGGAAGCACCATGATCTGTGGCTGGTCCATGCTTCACGGTTACCCTGTAGGAATTATTGGAAACAATGGTCCGATTTATCCTGAATCTGCAGAAAAGGCGGCAACCTTTATTCAGCTATGCAACAAAAGAGATACCCCTCTGATCTTTCTTCAAAATGTGACTGGATTTCTGGTAGGCAAAGACTTCGAAAGACAAGCCATTATTAAAAAAGGCTCTCAATTAATCAATGCTGTATCTAACTCTACCGTCCCTCACCTAACAATTATCATTGGTGCTTCCTTTGGAGCTGGAACCTATGCAATGTCTGGAAGAGCATTCAACAATAGGTTTACTTTTTTATGGCCCACAGCAAAAATTGCTGTAATGGGACCTAAGCAAATTGCAGGGGTTATGTCTATTGTAAGAAGGGCTCAAGCTGCCAGGAAAGGAGAAAAGTTTGACGAGAAGTTAGATGCTCAAATAGTTCAATCTGTTGAGCACGTAGCCGAACAAATGTCGCAGGGTTTAGTAGCCAGCAGCATGATCACTGATGATGGAATTATTGACCCTAGAGATACAAGGGACATCTTGGGTTTTTGTCTATCAATTGTCTCAAATACCGCCATTGAAGGTGCTAAAGAGTATGGGGTATTTAGACTATGAACTTTAATTCAATCCTTATCGCTAATCGCGGTGAAATCGCCTGCAGAATCATGCAAACCGCTCAAAATATGGGCATAAGATGTGTGGCCGTATATGTTGAAGCCGATGCTGATGCTCCGTTTGTAAAAATGGCAGATGAATCAATCAAATTATCAACAAATTATATGGATAGCAGTGCGATTATAGAGGCGGCCAAGCAAACAAATGCTCAAGCAATTCACCCTGGTTATGGTTTTTTATCAGAAAATGCCGCCTTCGCAAAAAAAGTTATAAGCAATCACTTGGTCTGGATTGGACCATCTCCCCATGTGATTAAAGTTATGGGGGATAAGTTAAAAGCAAAAGAATTAGCTGAAAAGTCTGGGGTACCTACCCTGCCTATGACTTCAGATCTAAAAAATGCTAAAAATCTAGGATACCCATTATTAATCAAGGCTGCAGCAGGTGGAGGGGGAAAAGGTATGAGGGTTGTTAAGAGCCCGAAAGACCTTAAAGAATCTGTAACTAGCGCGAAACGTGAGGCCTTGTCTAGCTTTGGAGATGACAGAATCTTTATTGAAAAATATGTAGAGAAATCGCGACACATAGAAATACAAATTCTTGGTGATCAGCATGGGAACATAGTGCACCTGGGGGAAAGGGAATGCTCCATACAAAGAAGGCATCAAAAAATTATTGAGGAATCTCCATCCTCAAGAGTAGACCCTTTTCTGAGAGAACAGATGGGTGAGGCAGCAATTCAATTGGCAAAAAAAATTAAGTATTTTTCAGCTGGTACTGTTGAATTTTTGATGGATGATCAAACTGAAGAGTTTTGGTTTTTGGAGGTCAACACTAGACTTCAAGTCGAGCATCCTGTTACAGAGGAAGTGACTGGCATTGATTTGGTCTATGAGCAAATAAAAGTTGCTAGAGGACAAGAGTTGGGCTTTGTGCAAGATGACATAGGCTGGGAAGGTCATTCAATAGAAGTGCGTTTATATGCTGAAGATCCTGGAAATAATTTCTTGCCTGAAATTGGTACATTGATAGCGTATGACACATCAAATGCAAATGATGTCAGGTGGGATTCTGGGGTGGAGAAGGGTTACAAAGTTGGTACAGAGTTTGATCCGATGCTATCAAAAGTTATATCCTGGGCGCCAAATAGACTAGATGCAGCCAACAAGCTTGCGCGTGCTCTAGAAAAAGCTCATTTTGGTGGAATAAAAACAAATCGTGATTTCTTGATTTCCTGCCTAAGAAATCAAAGTTTTATCAATGGTGATACCACAACTGATTTCATAGAAAGGGAAGATCTTAATACCTCGCAGGTACTTTCAGAGCGACAGTTGCACGAAATTTCATCAACTATTGCAATATGGAATGCATTGCAAAATAGGTCAAGCGACCAGATCACAGGTTTTATGCCGGGAAACTGGACCAACGGAAAAGTTCCAAATCAGCGAATTAAGTTAAAAATCTTAAAAGATGAGATTGAGGTTTCATACAAACAAAAGCGTGATGGCACTTTTCAGGTGATGGGTTCGCATTGCTTGGTTCATGCTCATAGTCATGATTCTATTGATGTTGAAATTGATGCTCATAGATTTCATGCTCAGATTTCAAGAAGCGGAAGTCAGGGATTGATTAACATGCCCTTTGGAGATGTTGATCTTAAGTTTCTTCCTAGATTCATTGAACCCGGCAATGAGGCTCCCGAAGGTGGTCTCATCGCCCCAATGCCAGGAAAGGTTATCGATGTAAGAGTGAAGAAGGGTGTAAAAGTCAAAAAAGGAGATACTTTGATTGTGATTGAGGCCATGAAAATGGAGCACTCCATCAAAGCTACAGAAAATGGCAAGGTGGCAAAGGTAATGGTTAGTCTCAATCAACAAGTAGACAATGGAGCAATTCTGTTGGTTCTAGAGAGTAAATGAATATAAAACCCTTCCAAGAAAATGGCTCTATGAATTTTGGGAAAAGGCATCTTGAGGTCATGGATGAGCTGGAAAGAATGCTAGATCATGAGGAGTCATTTGCAACCATGTCAGAGCTCGCCAAAACTCTAAAAATCTCACTCAGAACACTCTATGAGATTGCCCCAAGCAAAGAACAACTTATTGTAACTACTGTAGATCGTGTGTTAAAAAAACATGGTCGCATTGCCATGGAGGCCATGCAAAAACACTCCTCTCCAATCTGCAAGCTTGAAAGTTTTCTGAAAGTTACAAATCAAGCTGTAGGTCCAAGGTTTGAAAAGTTTTATTCATCGCTGACTAACATGCCCGCTTCAATAACCATGGTGGACTACCATGAAGAATTTATTACTGATTGTATTAAAACCTTACTAGATGAGGCTAAAAGTGCAAAAGAAATTCAAGACATTGATACTCGGGCAACCGCTTTGCTTTTGGGGAGCTTAGGAAGATATTTTCATACCAAAAAAGCCACCTCCTCTCTAAGTCAAACCGCAGAAGTAAACAGCAACTTTTTTACAGAAATAATAATTAACAGCATAAAAAAGGCGCATTGATGAGCGAAGATATTATAAGAATTGGAAATTGCAGTGGTTATTACGGAGATAAGCTGTCAGCGGCAAAAGATATGGTCGAGGGCGGGCCTCTTGATGTACTCACGGGTGATTATTTAGCAGAGCTAACAATGGCAATTCTTTTTAATCAAAAAATGCAAAGAGGTGAGGATAAAGGTTATGTTGGCACTTTCTTAAAGCAGGTCAAAGCAGTAGCTCAAACCTGTAAAGAGAAAAAAATTAAGATTGTTACCAATGCTGGAGGTTTAAATCCCTCTTCTATGGCACATGAAATTGAAAAAATTCTTGAAGAGCTGGGGATCTCTTTAAAAGTTGCATACATTACAGGTGATGATTTGATGCCCAGGATGGAAGCTCTTAGCAATGATGGTGAGGCATTTTTAAATATAGATAAAAAATTGCCTCTTAAGGAATCTGGATACAAAACTCTTACAGCGAATGCTTACCTAGGAGCCTGGGGTATTAAGGAAGCTTTAGATCAAGGCGCAGATATTGTTGTGTGTCCTCGGGTTACTGACGCTGCTGTAGTGATTGGTCCAGCTGCATGGAAATTTAACTGGCAAAGAGATGACTTCGATGCATTGGCTGGCGCACTTGCTGCAGGTCACATCATAGAATGTGGGTGCCAAGCCACTGGAGGTAATTATTCTTTCTTTAAAGAAGTTCCAAGTTTTGATAATGTAGGCTATCCAATTGCTGAAATTCAATCGGATGGAAGCTTTACCATCACAAAGCATCTAAACACAGGCGGATTAGTTTCCACTGGCACAGTAACCGCTCAGCTCCTCTACGAAATAAGCTCTCCAGCATATCTAAACCCAGATGTCATAGCTCACTTTGACACGCTAAAAATTACTCAAGAATCTAAAAATCGCGTCTATGTTTCTGGTTGCAGAGGTAGTTCGCCCACAAAATCTCACAAGGTATGTATGAATCTTGCTGGTGGTTATAGAAATGGAATTGAGTTTATTTTAACGGGACTGGATATCGAAGAAAAAGCAAAGACTATATCGGATGCCCTCTTTAACTCCGTTGGTGGAAAAGATCAATTTGATGAGGTTTCGATATTGCTTGATCGCACAGATAAAGAAAATCCTAACTCAAACGAAGAAGCTATGGCCTCTTTAAGAGTTTCGGTGAAATCTAGCAATCCAGATTTAGTAGGCAGAATGTTTAGCGCCAAAATGATTGAGCTAGCGCTAGCCAACTATCCAGGTTTTTTTACAGGCGGTGGAGTCAAATCAGCAGGACCCGTTCTGGTTTATTGGCCAGCACTTGTTGATAGCAAGCATATCAAAGAGACGGTGCACGTTGATGGTATGGAGATTGAGATACTGCCAACTAGTCAAATGGGCTTTGAAGAAACTTACTATCAAAAAGAGCCTGTTGAAATTCCTATTACCCCCTCTGGGTTGACCACCAAAGCTCCACTTGGAAGATTATTTGGCGCTCGATCAGGAGATAAAGGTGGGTGTGCCAACATTGGTGTATGGGCTAAATCTGATGCAGCATATGCTTTTTTGTATGAGTACTTAAGCATCGAGAGGCTTAAAGAGCTGATGCCAGATGTAGCTGAATTTGAGATAGATAGGTACGAGTTACCCAACATCCTTTCTTTAAATTTCTACATTCATGGAATCTTAGAAGACGGCGTTTCTTCCAACACAAGAAAAGATGGGCAAGCAAAATCTCTTGGTGAGTACCTAAGAGCAAAGCATGTAGACATTCCAAATTCTATTTTAGAGAGCTAGCTATGACTTTACAGACACAGAAATTATCCCTTAAAGGCTTGGAGTTTCAAGCAACAAAAATTGCCATTGAGCTTCATGTTCTAACGATTACATTAAATCGCCCTGAGAAAAAAAATGCTTTAAATAATGTGATGATGAATGAGATTAACTATGCACTCGCCTTTGCAAAACAAGAAAGAGATATTAGAGTGGTTGTAATTGCTGCAGAAGGAAATATTTTTTGTGCTGGTGCAGACTTAACCAGAACAACACTAGACTCAAATGTTCCAAGGCTAGAGGGTGCAGATGATATTAGCTTTTCTCTTAGACGAATTCATAAACCAGTGATATGCAAGATTCAAGGCTCAGTCCTCGCAGGTGCTCTGTTGATGGTCTCTAATGCAACTCATGCAATTGCAGTCGAGGATGCTAAATTCTCAGCCCCAGAGATTCATAGGGGACTTTGGCCCTTCATGGTGATGGCAGGATTATTTAGAGTCATGCCAAAACGCGCAGGATTAGATTTTATAATGCGCGGGCAACCAATTGACGCTGCTAAAGCTGAACGCTGGGGCTTGATCAATGAGGCAGTCCCTGCCGAACAATTAGATCAAAAAGTTGCTACCTTGGCTGCTGAACTAGCCAGTCTAGCGCCTGGCACCATGCAATTTGGCTTAGAGGCTTATGAGCAACAAGATTCCCTAGGTTTTGATGACGCTTTGCCATATCTGCAAGAGCAAATATCAAAATGCTTTGACGAAGAAGACGCCAAAGAGGGAATTGCTGCATTTTTAGAAAAAAGAAAACCTGATTGGAAGTAAGAAAAAGAGGATAGATATGGACTTAGAATATGGACAAGAGTATCAAGAATTTACCGAAGAGGTTCGCTCTTTCTGCTTAAAATATCAAGGGATATCATTTTTAGATAGCTCTAAAGCCCTTCTCTCATTTGACGCAGATCCAAGTTCTGATGGCATTAAAATGTCTCGCTCAGAATGGCAAAAAATTCTTATAGACCATGGCTATTTTGCGCGAGCTGTTCCAAAAGAATATGGAGGTTATGGCGGCGAAGCTGATATGTTAAAAAGTAGAATCATTGCAACAGAGTTCTCAAAGTCTAAAACTCCAACCCCTATGGGTGGACAAGGCATTGACATGCTAGTGCCAACATTGCTTGAAATGGGCACAGAAGAGCAAAAGCAAGCTTATGTTAAATCTACCCTCCATGGAGAAATGATTTGGTGTCAGGGATACTCAGAGCCAAACGCTGGCAGTGATCTTGCCAGTCTACAAACCAAGGGTGAGCTCATTGATGATGAGTGGATTATTAATGGTCAAAAAATATGGACCAGTACGGCACAATTTTCTCAAATGTGCTTTTGCTTAGTTAGAACAGAGCCAGAGGCATCCAAACATGCAGGGATAAGCTATTTACTCATACCTATGGATACTCCAGGAATTGAGATTAGACCTTTGGTCGACATGACTTTGAGACCAGGTTTCAATGAAGTTTTTTTTACTGACGTGAAAATCCCCGCAACAAATATTGTTGGTAAGCGCGGTGAAGGCTGGGCAGTCGCAAATGCAACCTTGGGACATGAGCGAGGATCTCTTGCGCCACCAGATGCAACCATGAGTAGGGTCAACATGCTTATTCATTTAATGAAGAAGGAAACTTTGGATGGTAAACCCCTAATAGAGCATCCTATTTATAGAGATAGATTAATGCAAATCCAGGGCAAAGTATTAGCTTCACAGGCTCATGCTTTAAGGCTACTGTCAGCAAAATTAAATCCTGGAACAGATGTAAAAATTGGAACCATGATTCAAAAGCTTGTAGGGACAGAGCTTAGACATGAGCTTGAGGGTCTTGCCATTGATGTGATGGGAGAAATTGGAACCTTGTATGAAGATAGCCCCCATCTTCGCAATGGTGGCACCTGGCAGTTTATCTATATGTATTTTCTGGGTTTAATTATTGGGGGCGGCACCAGCCAAATTCAAAAAAATATTATTGCCGAACGAGGTCTTGGCATGCCCAAAGAACCTAAAGTAGAAGGAGTATAAAAATGTATTTTGGACTATCAGAAGAGCAGTCTTTTTTTAAAGACAATGTAAAAAAATATTTAGCTGACAGCGCACCCTTGGATGTGATTCGACATATTGCAAATGGAGATGAGGGAAATTCAGCAAAAGAAGTGCATCAAGGACTTCTAAATCTTGGTGTTAACTCTTTGCTGATTCCAGAGGAATTTGGAGGCCTGGAACTTGATCTGCTGTTTGCTGTCGCAGTCTCTGAAAGTCTTGGGAATGGTGTTGCACCAGTACCTTTTACAGCATCATATGTAATGGCTCCTACTGCAATTTTAGCAGCAGGAAGCCAGCTACAGAAAGAAGAATATCTGACAAAAATTGCATCTAATGAAGTCCTATTTGGTGTTGGATTTAGTGACTTTGTAGCTAAAAGAAATAATACAGGTCTCTCATATAATGGAGGTGTCTTAAATGGCTCCTCAATGTTTGTGCTGGATGCTCAAATCGCCTCCCATCTACTCCTGTGTGATGGGACTGGAAAAATATTTGTAGTAGACAAGAATACGTCGGGCCTAGAGGTTATTACCCTGACAACGATTGATAAGACTAGGCATTATGCCGAGATCATATGCAGTAATGTTGAAGCTGAGTTACTCGAAAGATCAAAGGAGTCCAAAGATCCTATTATCAAAGCAATAGATGCTGGAAGAATAATACTTGCAGCGGATACCCTGGGAGCAGCACAAAAAATGATTGACCAAGCGGTGGATTATTCAAAAGAAAGGAAGCAGTTTGGTAGGACCATTGGTTCATTTCAAGCAGTGAAGCATATGTGTGCAGAAATGGCTGCTGATTTAGAGCCATGCTATGCGTTAGTATGGAATGCTGCCCATTGCTTTGATCACTCAGAGACTGAAGCTAGGCTCATGGCTTGCCATGCCAAAGCGCATTTATCCGAAGTAGGCAAAGGAATTGCCAAAAAAGCCACTGAAGTGCATGGAGGTATGGGATTTACCGATCTGCTCGGACTCCATTACTGGTTTAAACGAATTGGAGTGAATCGACAGCTTCTGGGATCTCCTGAGCTTGTTCGCGAAGAGGCCATGCTTTCTCAGATATAAATTATAGGAGTTCCTGGGTGATTGCCTGCTCAAGCAAATGCAGGCGGTCATTTCCAAAAAACATTTGCCCATTAAAATAGAATGTGGGTGAGCCAAAACCTCCTAATGAAATTAACTCTTGAGAGTTTTGTACCAGCAAATCTTTTGCAGCTTGAGATGCGATATAAGAGTTAAACTCCTCAAGACTCATGCTAGATTTTTTCACCACATCAAGCAAAATATTATCTTGACTGATATCAAGACCAAGGCCCCAGTAGGTTTCAAAGATATTTGTAGCAAATTCAACAAGACACCCTTCTTGTATTGCGAACAAACATCCCCTCATAGCTTTTACAGAATTTACTGGAAAAACCTTTGGAAATTGAATTTTGACTCTCCTTAACTTGGCCCAGAGCTCCAAATCATTACTGGAATAGGCTAGCTTTTGACGATTAGGTGATTTTCTAAACTGATACACCTCTTGGTTCACCTCATTAAAAACACCGCCCACAAGAATTGGCTTCCATATGATTTCTAAGTTTTGTCTTTGGGATAATGGTAAAATTTCCTTGAAAGCTAAATAAGTCCAAGGGCTGGAGCAGTCAAAATAGAATTCTACTTTTTTAGATTTGTGCATAACACTTATTATAATTAATTATTTTGAATAGACATATAACAACCATAGCGCTGCTCATTGCAGTATCTTTTAGCTGCGTGATTGATGCTAAGATCTCCATCCTGCCATCTTCAGAGAAAGAGGCCTTAAGCCAAGAAATCCTTATAAAAATAACCAACGATCATTTTTTTAAAGACGGAGCTCTAGAGAATTTGAATTTACAATTAGTGGATGCATTGCTAGATTATCTTGATTCAAGAAAAATTTATTTCACCGCCTATGAAATCAAGCAATTAAAAAAGAAAATTGATCCTCGGGATAATCAAGTAGACCTTCAAATCTCTTATGAGCTCATAAATTTATACTATAACCGGCTGTTAGAGGCCACTGAGTACCAGTCGAATATATTGCAGAGAGCAAAGTTTAGCTTTACTTCTAATGAAGAGATGGTTATTGAGGATGATTTGAAGAAATGGCCAAGAAGTAAGTTTGAGTTAAAGCAAACATGGAAACAGGTAGTCAAAAATGATGTGTTGAATTCCCTGCTATCTGAAAAAGATTTAGATGAGGCAAAAAATAATATTGCTAAGCGATATAAAAACAGAGTTCGCAGAATATCTCAAAGAAATGAAGAGGATATTTTTTCAATGGTAATGAATAATATTACAGGTTTGTTTGATCCGCATTCCTCATACTTCTCTCCAAAATCTGCTGAAGATTTTGAAATGACTATGAGCTTAAGGCTTGAAGGAATAGGTGCTCTGCTTACCACTGAGGATGATTATCCAATAATTGTTAGTGTTGTACCAGGTGGCCCTGCAGAGAAGTCTGGACGAATTAATGCGGATGATCGAATTGTTAAAATTAAACAAGTTGATGAAGATGATTCAGCAAGTATTGATGTGGTAGGTTGGCGGGTGGACGAAGTGGTACAGCTCATTCGAGGAAAATCTGGTACAAAAGTTGAGCTTGAGCTTATTCCAGCAAACAACGAAGATTACAGTGAAAGAAAATGGGTCACATTAATTCGAGAAGAGGTAAAGCTTGAGGAACAAGCAGCTAAATCAAAGATTATTGAAGTTCAGAATGGAACCTCAATGCAGAAAATTGGCATTATTGACCTTCCAACTTTCTATATAGACTTTTCTGCATGGAGAAGAAGAGATCCAGATTATAAAAGCAGCTCAAAAGATGTCGAGGATCTTCTTGTTAAATTTAACAATGCTGAAGTTGATGCAGTTATCATTGATTTGAGGGGAAATTCAGGTGGCTCATTGTTTGAGGCCAACAGACTCACAGGCTTATTTGTTGGTGCGGGCGCAACACTACAAGTTAAAGAAAGTGATGGTAGTATTAGGCCTTGGGGCGACTCTAAGGCTAAACAGGTATGGAAAAAACCAATGGTAGTTCTGGTTGATAGATACTCTGCTTCAGCCTCAGAAATTTTTGCAGGAGCCATTCAAGACTATCAAAGAGGTTTAATTGTAGGGCATAGAACGTTTGGGAAAGGTACGGTTCAAAAATTAGATACTCTTAGCTCAGGTCAACTCAAACTCACTGAATCAAAATTTTATAGAATTACAGGTTCGGGAACTCAAGCAATTGGCGTTAGTCCAGATATCTCCCTGCCATCTGCCTGGGATAATGAAGAAATTGGTGAAAGTGCCCTCCCCTCATCTTTGCCATGGGATAAGATTAAGCCAATACAGCATAAGAAGTTTCAAGATATCTCAAAATCAATCGGGTATCTCAAAGGTGCGCATGAAGCTAGAATAGAATTAGAGCCAAACCTTAAATATATATTGGATATTAGAGAGAGATATGAGAATCAAAAAAATAAAACTTCAATCTCTCTTAACCTCAAGCAAAGAGAGAAAGAAAAGATTGATAGGCAGGCGTGGACACTAGTTACAGAAAATAAAAGACGTCTAGGATTGAGTTTAGAAATTTTTTCTAACTATGAGGAATTAAAGAATTTTAATGAGGGAGCGGAACCTGAGGATATAGATCTTGATAGCGATTACTTGCTTAATGAAACAACAAAGGTTGTTACTGACTATTTAGCAATTGAGCAACTCATATTAATATCAGAGGCAGCATAGCATTATGAAAATAGTATCATTTAACATGAACAGCATTAGAGCTCGACCGCATCAACTTATCCATCTGAGAGATACATTAGATCCTGATATTATTGGAATTCAAGAAACTAAAGTGGATGATCCAGAGTTCCCGATAGAGGAGATTGAAGAAATTGGATATCATGCAGAATATTGGGGTCAGAAAGGTCACTATGGTGTAGCTATTTTAAGCAAAAAAAAACCAATGGAAGTTGTGAAAGGCTTCATCAAGGATAAACCAGAGGATCAGAAGAGGTTTATTCAAGCAACATTTAAGTGGAAGAAAAAAAATTTAACTATTATGAATGGTTACTTTCCACAAGGTGAGAATAGAGCCCATGAAACTAAATTTCCAAAAAAAATCAAATACTATAAAGATCTTAAAAAACATATCGTTGCACTTCAAAAAAAAGAAGAGAATTTAATTGTAATGGGAGATTTTAATGTAGCGCCTACTCCAGACGATATTGGTATTGGTGAGAATAACGTCAAGAGATGGTTAAAAGATGGTAAGACAGGTTTCTTATCTGAGGAGATTGATATGTGGAATAGCATCAAGAATTTAGGGTTTTTTGATTCATGGCGGGAACAAAATCCTCAAGAGAACAGCATTTATTCATGGTTTGATTATCGCTCGAGAATGTTTGACGATGACCCTAAAAGGGGACTGCGTATTGATCATATTTTACTATCAGAGAATATGAGGTCTAAGATGAAAAAAACAGGTATTGATTATAAAGCCAGAGCTCTTGAAAAACCTTCTGATCACTGTCCTGTTTGGGTGGAGCTATCATGATTATATTTAAAGATTTTACATTTGAGGCAGCTCATAGACTCCCACTAGTTCCAGAAACACACCAGTGTTTCCAGCTACATGGCCATAGCTTTAAAGTTAGAATCTCATTAGATGGGGAGTTAAATACCATGGGTTGGGTAATGGATTTTTCTGATATCAAAACTATCTGTAAGCCTGTCATTCAAAGACTAGATCACTCATATTTAAATGAGATAGAGGGATTAGAGAACCCTACAAGCGAACAAATAGCCATATGGATTTGGAATCAAATAAAGCCTTTGCTATTACCTCTAACCTCTGTTGAGGTGAGAGAGACATGCAATTCTGGATGTATTTATTCAGGGTTCTAGCAAGCAAAATAACTCAAAAATCTAAATACTCAGAATTACCACTCAATCAATCTGAATAGCGCTTAGCATAGAGAGAGCTACCTTCTGGCTTTAAAAAAATCTTGCATCAACTTAGTGGATTCCTTCCCCTGACCACCTAAAGAATATGTAACCTGATGATTGTGAGATGGTCTATCAAAAAAATTATCTACTGAAACTACCGCGCCCATTTTTGGCTGCTTAGTTGCAAAATATATATTTGAAATTCTTGCATGAACAATGGCCATGCAACACATGTAACAAGGCTCAACAGTTACGTACAAATCACATTTGGATAAACGATAGCTATTGATAGATAGGCTAGCATCGATAATGGCATTCATTTCTGCATGGGCAGTGACTGAATTCTGGCAAATAACTTGATTGTATCCTGAGCCGATAATCTCATTATCCTTTACAACAACTGCCCCAATGGGAACTTCATCACAAGCTAAAGCAATTTTAGCTTGATCCAGGGCAAACGACATATAGTAGTCAACTGAAGTACTATTTTTCATCAAGCATCCCTAGTCTATGAATATTTAAATAAATTTTGCCCAATCATCGATAGGCCTTCTTTTAGATTTCAAGCTATTGATGACAGCATTGTCTCTGTAGCCAATAGCCATGCCGCAAAATAAAATCTCAGATTCTGGAGATCCAAGAAAGTGTGAAACGCTATCATGCTTCATGGACCAAGCTTCTTGAGCGCAAGTATCCAAACCTTCTTCTTGAGCAAGTAACATAAAAGTCTGTAAAAACATTCCTAAGTCTGACCATTGAGGAGGTCCCATCTGCTTATCAACAAAACAAAAGAAAGCAGCTGGAGCGCCAAAAAATTGAAAGTTTCTCATCATCTGATTTATTCGAGCCTCTTGATCTTCACGGGGTATACCAAGCAATGAGTACATCTCTTCACCAAGCTGGAATCTTGATGTTCTATAGGGCTCTTTAAGCTTTGAAGGATAAATATCATATGCAGGAGTTTCAGGCTCAGACCAGCCTTCTTGAAAATTTAAAAAGTTAGTCATGCTTGCTTCATTAAGGACATAAATTTTCCATGGTTGAAGATTGCCACCAGATGCACTGCGGGAAGCTTGCTGGAGAAGATCTCTCAGTAAGGAAGATTTAACAGGATGATCTTTAAAAGATCGAATGGACATTCGTGACTTTACAGCATCAGAAACTTTCATCTAAAACCAAAATTAAAAAAATTAAATGTAGTCATCTGGTTTGTTTTTAACATCAGCATAGTTATCTATATTTGATTTACCAAGAACTCTCTTTATCGCACGCTTGATGCTTGATGGAACTAAATTCTTTAATCCGAAGCCATAGGAGGAAGCATTAAAACTCAGTTTATCTGCTCCGGTAATCAGAAGATTCTCCCACTCTAACTTATGCAATGCATTCGATTGTGCATACCAGAGATTTCCATAAAGCTGAGTTCTTTGACTGGGAAGGTGATTGTAGTCGGCCTTAACAGCATGAATGGAAGAATCACATGGAGAAAACATCACCAACGAATTATTCTTATTTTGCGTAAATCTGACATCACACCAATCCCATGGAACCCAGCATCTTTCGTAGTCAACATTGCCTTTCCAGAAAGATTGAACATATTTATATTCATCTTTAAGTGATAAGTAATGAGTATGGTGAATCAAATCATTAGAATTTTTGTGAGGATTAATATTGACCATATAAGTTAGGGCTTTCTTTCTTACATCTGGGTGAGGGCTAATTTCATAACCATCAAGGTATTTTTGGACTCCATTATCTGAGTAAACATCTTCGGAAGAAACATTAAATTTCATTGCAATTGATTTACTAAAAAGATCAGATTCAATAAAATTTTTAATATCAATCAGCGTTGATGAACGAGGCTCCATTAATCTTAAGGTCATGCCATGACCTTCTGTTGAGGAATGCATCTGTGAAGATTTAGCAGGGTCAGCATGCCACGCTATATACTGATCTTGATCAATGATGCAGCCTGGAAAATCAATAATTTTATAACCTTGAGCAAATAAATTTGTAAAAATATCTTGATCAGCCGAGGAGGGTTTTATATTGACTTCTGGCGAAGAAATAATTTCATTGAAATGATCCTCAGTAAAAAAATCTTCTATGTAGATGTGAGGAAATGGCTCTTGTTTTATCGGAGATTCAAGAATTTTGTCAATTAAGTATTTGAAATCTTGCATAAAAAAATATTTATTAATTTCACCGTATTATTCAAGTTCTATTTTCTTAGACAGGCGATCAAATACATACTGTGAACCAAAACCAGTTAGATGATTAGAGTCTCTATAAGCTATATTATTACCGATAATACCATAAGTGCAATTATTTTTATTTTTGCAGAATCCATTTATTAAAATTTCTTCCTCGCTCACAAATGTGAGATTATTGGTGCGCTTATATTGATCCAAAAAATATTCGGTTCTGCGCTGATATTTGAGGGGCACTAAGTCTATTTTGTGATCTTTTCTAAACACGGTAGCTCTTATAGGATGAAGTGACAATGTGGGTCTAGGTATTACAAATAAGACTTTCTTGTTATTGGATAAAGCTATCTTTATAGTGCCAAAGAGATCTTTTAGCAAAGGCTCTACCTCACTAACGTTTAGATCATCAAGAACCTCATAGATACTTATAACAATAACCATTGTATCAAATGTGTCGCTTTGACTAATCTCTATTAATTTATCCTTCGCAGCAAAGCATCGATCAGTCATCAGATCCTGGGATGTAAAAGAACATCCTGCTTCAATCAAATGGGATGCAGCAACATCATTATTTTTTGCAAATTTATAAAACTCGCCTACTAGATCCCCTGCATGAGAATCACCCACAAGAATAACCCTTCCAGCCTTTCCCTGATTACGCATGCAAGGACTTAAATCCTCATCAATGCAATCAATGTTCCTTTTATTGGTGGGCTTTATATTATTAAACAGCTCATAGGAAAAATATTTGTGAGGCTCTGATAAAAATTTTCTTTTCTGAAAACCATCACTAAAGTGCCCTAACAGACCAATTAAAAATATTAATGAGAAGGCGGCAATAGATAGGTAAACAAAATATTTAGATAAAATAATATTATTATTATCTCTAGCTGGCTGTTCAATATATCGCCAAGATAGATACCCAATTGGGATTGTAGATGCGCATAATAAAAGCAAGAAAGATGATGGCAAGCTCTCAACATATACGTATTTTGAAAAAGCTAGCATTGGTTGATGCCATAAATACATGCTATAGCTTATGAGGCCAAGCCCAACAAGAGCGGGACTACTTAAAAGCTTATATATGATCGTAGTGGGCTCACTAAAAGAAATAACCAATAAAGTGCCAATCACAGACAATAGAATATAAAAATTTGAAAAGTTTGAAAAGTTTGAAAATGAGTTAAATGTTAAAATACTAAATGCTATTAATAGAAATCCAATAGAGCTCATTAAATTATTGGTTTTACTGGTGCAGTGTTCAATATTATTATTTGTCAGATAGAGCGCAAGAAGGGCTCCAGCTAAAAGCTCCCATGCTCTGGATGGTAATAAAAAAAAGCTTGAATGGTAATCAATGTTAGTTATCCAAAAGAAGTACAGCAAGCTTATTGATGCTAGAACCAAGGTAATAAAAAATACACTCTTTCTTCCGAAACTTGAAATGGTTAGAAGGAAAATGGGGAAAAAAATATAGAATTGCTCTTCAACTGCCAGGCTCCATGTATGCAAAAGAGGTTTCAGCTCTGCTACTGAAGAAAAATAATCAGTTGTAAGCCAAAAAAATATATTTGTGCTAAATATCGAGAGAGCTGTAAGACTTTGAGAAAGATTTTTGAGATCAATTGGAAGAAGTAAGGAATATCCAACCACAAATGATGTGATAGATACAACAAATAAAGCTGGTAATAATCGCTTAGCTCTTCTTAGATAAAAACTTGAAATTCTAAACGTTTCTTTTTCCAACTCCCCAATTATAAGCCCGGTAATTAAATATCCGCTGATAACAAAAAAGATATCAACACCAAGGAACCCGCCTTGAAAATAAGAGAAACCAGCATGAAATAATATGACCGGCAGTACCGCAATTGCTCTTAAGCCATCTATATCTCTTCTGTATTGCACTGCAAGGTTACCTATTTAAAATCGTAAGATCTATAATCACTCTGATTGTATTCTGAAAGTCTAGTATGTTCATAAAATACTCAAATCCTTACCAATTTCTTAAAAAAAATTAGAGCGAGCACAGCAAGGATGATTTTTGTAGCTAAAAATTTAGCTTTTAATCGATTTGAATTTCACGAAACCCAATAAGAGAAAAATTATCCGTTTCCTCTAATACAATTAAGTCATTCCTGCCCAAAATTAACTCTTTAACGAAATTATTTTTTATGCCCCCTATGGTCTCTTTTCTAAGTAACATATACCTTGAAGCATCTTTTAAAGATGCAAAGGAATCAATATCCTTTGAAGTAAGTTTACGCTGAATAATGGTCACTTGATCATATGACATATTAAGTCTGCTAAATGGAAAACCTATATATGCATGCGATAGTATTGTAGTATTTTTGCTCACTCTATCTTGCAACACCCTGTACAAGTCGTCATTTTTTGATTCCATGTCCTCGAGGGAATTGATGAGAGGTTTATAGCGATAAAGGCTATCTCTACTTAAAACTTGATCATTAAGTCTCTCAAAAAAATTAGCCTTCATTGCTGGAATGAAAGCATAACCCTGCACTCCTAAAATCAATAGCAGGGCTGTAAATTGATAGTTTTTGCTAACGAGAAAGCTCTTTATACCAAGAACAAAAATTAATGGTGCCATAAATGCAAGCGGAAGATAGTAGTGATTCCAGCCCTTATTTACAAAAAACAACAAATAACCTATGTTAAGAAAAAATGTGAAGCATAGGGCCCCATAAAACGATGCAGTCTTATCTTTAAAGTCTTGAATGAATGCGCTTATTGCCAGACAGATCAACCCCAGAAAAGTAATAAGAGGTAGGTAAAAATTCAGCACTGCAAAGTTCAGGCGCTCTTTGATTGAAATTAATGCAGAGGTATTCTCTGGTACCATTTTCGAGGCCTCAGAGAGCTGACTAGCTAACCAAGCATTCATTCCGTCTGGATGAAGCAAATACGGATTTAAAATCACATATATGATTACAATTTGTAAAAAAAACTTACACAGAAGCAGAATAGTTTCTGAGCGAAGGTGACGTACCTCTTTCCTGAAAAAAAATGACCATAAAAAAAGTGGAGCCATTGATACAGCTTGAATTTTTACCGCCATGGCAATTGCCCAAAAGATTACTGCTTTATTGAAAGATGAGCTCTTAGGCAGGATATCAAGGGAAAGGAAGTAAATAGAGAGCATAAGGAACCCTGTCATCATGAAGTCAGGATGAAACCAAGTTGCATTAAACCAAAGCCCAGGCATTATTATCAAGAAAAAAATACTACCAGCTCGATCAAAATTTGTTGCTGACAAATTCTTTAAGGTGGCATCTAGTAGAACAAGAGACATAACCATGAAAACGGAGCTGATCATTCTTGGCGCAATTAGCAGGATTGGATTCAAGGAATCAGCAAAGAATGGTATCACCGCTAAGTAATTGAAGAGAAAAAATGTAAATCCATACGAATAAAAAGTATATGCAAATAGCATTCTGATATCACCAGCCAAAACAGCTGAATGCATTTTAAGTAACACTCCATGAAAAATATACTCATCAAAACTTTTGGACTGAATAGTTTCAATGTTACTCCATGCAAGATTTAGCCATAAAGAATAGCCAAAAATAGAGCAGCAGGTTAACAAGATTATAAAGATTTCTAGAGATTTAGAAGAGGGAACCATCTTAAGCATTTGATTGAATCTTTATATCAAAGCCTTCATAAAAGTCCCTATAGCGATTCGCAACAACGCTATTATCAAAATACTTTACAGCCCTGCTTCTCGAGTTGACACTCATTCTATTATGATTTTTGTCACTGACAGAGCTCTCTATTCCCCGTGCAAGATCTGCTGTGTCAAATGGCTGTGCAAGATAACCAGTTTCATTATGAAGAATGAGGTCACTGTTTCCCCCAATATCGAATGCTACAACCGGAACTCCTACAGACATGCCTTCTAAGATTGTATTAGAGAGATTTTCTTGTAGGCTCGGAACAACCACCACATCAACAGCGCTATAAAGCTTATTTAGCTCCACATCATCGGTCAAAGGCTCCATCGTGAGAATATCTATTCCAAGATCTAATCCTACTGGATCATGATTTAAAACAACTAATGTAAAAATATCACGATTCAGTTCTTGCATTGCAGTAATTAATAATTCAAAGCCTTTGTTTGTGTCAGTTAGAATATTAAGCGCAGCCATAAGGATAATTTTTTTCTGGGAATTAAGATCAAAGTATTCCCTAGCTTCAATTTTACTAAGGGGCTTAAAGATATTGGTATCTATAGGATTTGGAAGGTTGATATGTTCTTTTGATCCCAGTAAAGGGCTATTAAGAGATAGATTATTTATCCAATTACTTAAGCCTATGATTTTCATTTCTTTCTCTGAGTAAGCAAGGTCTTTTCTGGTAAAAGAACGAGAGGTCTCCTGACTGCAATCATGAGTTATGTAATCATGATTTTTGCATAACTTCATGATATGACAGCCCCCACTGAAGGCCCAGTTATCATGTAAAGACCAGGCAATTGGAGCTTTGATTTTCTGTATATCCTCGATAGACATCATTCCATTACATATCCAATGAAAATGAACTATGTCTGGATTAAGTTGATTAATTCGATTTACAAGCCGGCGGTTACTAAAGCGTGAAAGACTAAAATTATGAGGTTGATTGTTGCTGGCCATTGAGATTACTCGATCACAATAAGATGCAAGTTTATGCAGCACTAATACAAGAGGGTTTTTCTCAGAGATTACAGTTGGATCCTCTCCCAGTTTAAACTGAACAATCATTGTGCTATCCAAACCAATCTCAATAAGAGAGCGATGCAGTCTATAAGCTGCCCTTGAAGCTCCACCCTTAATATCGAAAGCATTAACCAATAAAATTTTCATTCAATAAAATTAGAACTGGGCTTTCCAGGTATTGATATTCTGATGAGGAATCCTGAGAGAGGTTTCGGACTCGTCATTGATAAATGATTTAATTTCACAAAGAGAATCTCTCTTGCAAATCATTAAGCCTAAATCTGCAGATATTTCTTCAGCTCTATTATCGATAGCAAGGATCAAGGATCTTCTTTTTTTCTGCATTGCCCTAATGCCTCCATGCAATCTTGTGCCAATATAGTCTATATCTGTATTTACGAGCAGTTCATCAAATGCGGAAAGTTTAGGGGGGATAAGTTGAATGGTATCTTTTCCTTTAATTGCAAGGTTCTTGAAATAATTTAAATCATTTAAACCCTGAGGCCAGAAAAAAACATTTTCGTAAGTGCCTGTAAGTAGCTCAATAAATTGAATATCAGATTTTAAGTCAAGGCTGTAATCTGTAATTGTAAAAACAACACTGTCTGTTCTATTAGAGGGAATTAATTTGCAATGAGCCTCTGTTAAGCTCCATGTGGATGGGCAAGAGGTATTTAAGACGTTCATCAGACCTAAGCCATTGAGCTTATCTTTGGTATATTCATCCCTTACTGAGTGAATGATTTCCTGGGAGAGAAGATTTTTTAAAAAAAATTTAGTGTAAGTATTTGGTGACTCTTGATATTGCCACCAACCCACGCCCAATAAAATCATCTGCTGAATTTTAAAAGAGTCATAGAATGAAAATCCTATCTGCTTATAACTATTCATCTGGGAGGTAAGCAAATTAGAGCCGCCTATAAAAGCAAGATCAGATTGCTTTATGTATTTTCTTGAAAGCGGCCCAATGTCATCCTGGCATTGAATTTTAATCAAAAAATCATTAAAAAATAACTCATGCATTACCCCATAAACAGCTTGCATGATAATTTCGTTTCCAAGATTTGAGGAAGTAATATCGGTATCAAGTATAGAAATTGTTTTCACTGTAATCTAATAGTTTTTTATTACTTTAGTCATTATTAAGAAATTTTTCAGCTTATTTTTGATTCTTGAGGCAAGGTTAGGCCTAATAAATAATAGCTCATCATAGCTCTCATCACTTACAATAAAATGGTTTTCTCTTAAGGGGAATGTAATCTCATGCTCTGCTACGCCATCCAGGTTATCCCCAAAAGTATGGGTTGCACCTTCTCCAAATCCAATATTTTTGATGAGGCTAACAGATGGGATGCATGTCAACGCATTATTTTTATGCCTAGCATAGCCCCATTGCATGGCCCATGTATCCACATTGTCCCTGATGACGCTGTTATAAATCATATGCTGTTTTAAATCTCCAAGAGAATTCCCAAGCGATTTTTGAAAACCATCTTGAGATATAAAGTGATCTATATCGCTTAAATTCACATCATAATGCTCCCAAGCTCTCCTCCAGCTGGCCCACCCCCAAATTCCACCTAGGTTTGAAAAAAAATAATCATTCTCAGACACCTTCCATTCATTTTGTTTGTTGTATCCAGTGATTAAAAAAATTCGCTGGTCATGCTCATATTTAAAAAGTAATTCCTGACAGTATTGAAAAAAACTTTGGCTTGGCAAGCAATCATCCTCTAGGACTATTCCCATTTCCTCTTGACCAAAAAACCAATTGATTGCATTGCTCACAGATGTTTTGCATCCAAGATTTGAATCATTAAATAATGTTGCTATCTCGCAATCCCAATCTATGTTGCTTAAAAGAAATTCCCTGACATCACTCACTGCCTTCATTTCAGATGGATGAGAGTCCCTTGGTCCATCTGAGGCAATATATAATCTTGAAGGTTGCATTTTCTTGATTGCAGAAAATACTAAGGTTGTAGTATCCAGCCTATTGAAGACCAAGAATAGAACGGGAACCTCTAATTTAAAATTAGCTGTTTGAGAGTTTTCCACTTTATTAATCAAAATATTTTTAAGAGCTACTATTGGTTGAGTTTATGAGTTTGATGGAGGGCTTATAATTCATTAGTCCAATATGCTGTTGTTCATAGATATCTAGCTTTGATGATATTGATAAGTTATTCCAGAAAAATTTCATAATATAGCGCTTTATTTTAAGTTAACCTGTCTCTTAATTTTTTTGCCACATTGAAAATAGCGGATTCACTCGGCATGATTTTCCTGATCATTGATTCGGTATGAATACTCAGAGTATCTTTCCAATAGTCAGCGGAATTAAGTTTGTAATAATCAAAGTAGGTTTTAAGCTCGCCCTTAGTTCTTGCTAGCCCATTATCACCGTATTTACCAATATATGGACTGAAATTAGGGTAGAGGCTTGGACAATCCACCAGTGTAGTTTTCATGAAGTTTCCTATCAGAAGATCGTCAAAAATCTCATAACTGACTGCTTTAAGCAAAGATCCTCTAGGCGCTTCAAAGTAAATGATAGGCTTCTTATCAGATATTTTAATAGCCGTCTCTTTGCTGCCAACATTAAAAATAATACCCCCAAAGTGCTTTTTGAGATGCTCAAAAGATTGAAAGTACTTAGTTAACAAATCTTCATCCTCCTTTTCCAGGATATCAGAATAATTATCACCAAAATGCTGAGGGCTAAGAATCGCTGCCTCACTTCGAGCAGGTAAAATTTCTTTAAAATCTTTCTTGCAAGAATCCCAAAGAATATGAGCAGGTAATAGAGAATGCTCATCTGAGGTAAAACCCTCATAATGACTCTCAAGTGGGGTGACAAACTGATTCATATGGATGGAATCTTCTCTTACATATTTATGAAAAGAAGAAAACGGAATTGAGAAATTACACCCAATATTTCTCATATGCTGCAGGTATGCTGGTCCAAGTGGTTGCTTTTTAGAAGCCTCAGGGAGAATTAAGCTGCCCTGCTCATTGTAAAGATTGATCATGTCTGCATCCCCCCAATTAACTAGTTTCAGCAAGAATCTATTTTCATAATTTGAGATAATATCTTTAATGGTTTTCTTCCAACCCAAGAGAGAGCCATCATTTTGATTAAGGATGCAGTCTTGCCCTAGAATATCAATAATCAAGGCAGCATCTTGGTTCCAATCAGAAAAACTTTTGATCCTAATATTTTTTGAAACCTGAAACCAGGTATCCGATTTCAGTTTGATGCATTTGAAGCGCGAAGAAAAGTAATCATAAATCCGGTCCCCGCAATGATCTGGGATAAGAATAGTTGCATCTTTGAAATACTTAAAGGACTTGCCGTTGATATGATCCGGATGTCCGTGCGATAACCACACATACTTTGACTTTTGGATGTTTTCAATCTGATCTATTGGGATGGTGAACGGTTGCCCCCAACTTCCAAAGTAAGGCTCTCCATCTATCCAAGGGTCAGTTGACAGTACTGGCACTCCATCAAAACAAGTGACGGTAGCATTACCAATTGTTTCAAATCCAATCATGCTCTGTGTCTTGTATTAATAATTTTAGTCATAGTATCATCAGATAAATCATAAGATATTAAGGAGTGTAAGAAAAAATACCATTTGTATGGGTGATGCCTTCCAAGGTATCTACCAGAGCTTTGCTGGTCGAGATAGCTTGACCAGATTCCAAGACTCCAGAATAATTTAAATCATCAAAAAATTTGATAATATCCTTTACTGAATCTCCATTTTTATTGAGATCTTTTTCACCAAGCTCAATAAAAACAATTGGCATGTACTTTGCAATAATATTTTTTGCACCTTGCAGCACTTTAAAATCAAATCCGTCTACATCTATCTTTATGAAATCAAGTTTATTCAAGTCATCAAATAATACATCTAAGGCAATAATCTCTCCATCAAAACTCTCATCCATTTGATCGGATATCTCATCTGATTTATTCACTATCCAGCTTGATCTAATTTTATGGTCTGATTTAATATTTTCGGTATTTGAGACATAGTTTTGGTAGAGCGTTGAGTTGCTTGGTAGAGATGGGTTAAGGGAAAAATTAGTTGTTAACTTTTTAAAAGCAAAATCAGTAGGCTCAAAACAATGCAACGCTCCATCTGATCCAATAATAGAAGACATGATTAACGAGTGAGCGCCAACATTTGCACCAACCTCAATAATCGTATCACCTGATTGTAAGTTGTCATGCAGCCACTTAATTGTTAATGGCTCCCATCCCAACAAAAAAATACCTCGATCAACAGACTCACGAAGATCTAATGCGTACTTGATTCCATCACGAACAACGACTTGATGACTAAAAAAAGATGCGTATATACCAAAGATTGCATAGGCAATTCGCTGCAAGTGCAGATGGATTATTATTGACTTCATTGAGGTCTTGAAAAAGTGTTTCATTTAGAATCTAGCCTTGATATAAGATTAATTATAATTGTAATTGTAATACGTTAGGTACTATAAAGCCGCACTACTAATACAATTAGGATTGTCTGTGAAAAAACTATTTTAAAAAAACCCCTGCCACAATAGTTTGTATGAGAAGAGCGCTGTAAGAATGTGTGTTTAACGCCTTTTTGCTATTCCCACTCAATAGTCGCGGGAGGTTTGCTAGAAATATCATAGACAACTCGACTAATCTCTTC
>ENA-OSJC01000970-OSJC01000970.1-marine-metagenome-genome-assembly--contig:-NODE-970-length-25516-cov-5.186171_pt1 | contig 25516 bp, 22 predicted proteins | sample MGYA00237885_ERZ534234 | MGnify/ENA primary metagenome ERZ534234 (study PRJEB26413, sample SAMN06343907) | marine metagenome | isolation source: coastal waters | place: Atlantic Ocean: West Antarctic... | reverse complement strand
ATGGGGCCCAGACGACCATGAACACGTTATCAGATTCCACTTGGAGCCTCATTCGTCAGAGTTATTCGCCCTGATCTCCCACTTTTCGAAGGAGAATAAGTTAACTTGTCAGTACCCTGCAAGGAGCATCTCAGGTCATCAGGTGGGCATTTCGTGAATGTATTCAGTCCAGTTATCCGCACCAGTAAGGGAATCTTCTCTCAACAGGCCGCTTGTCTGTACTACACTGGCAGTAGTCGGATCGCCAACTTCTTTGGTGTCACGTTACCGTACTATGAACCGCCATGAACTTTCGATGGCGAATGGAGCGACTGCTTATAGCGGCAGCGAAGCTGCGGAGAGCCACAGGAAATGATTCATCGATTGTTGACCGCCGGCTCTTGCTTTGCATTCAGTTTGTCATTCCTGATGGTGGTGGGGTGCGCTTCGGTCAAGCCGGCAGTGCACAAGGGTGCGCCCCAGACAATTTCGGATCGTGGGGTTCAGGAGCACGGCAAGATTTGGCCCCGCAGTATCGATTCTGCCTACATGGGGACGTGGGGGGATAACCGAAACTCCGGCACGACTCTGGTTACGAGTTTCGAGAGACGCAAGCTCGCAGGACAGAGTGAGTACCTAAGCTGGACACAGCCCAATTCTCCACCCGTTTCGGCCCTGCTGACCAACGGCAGCACCGAGGCGCCGAATGGCCTGATTATTGCGGTGTCCCCTCGGGGTGGAGGTACCTCGACGGTGGTCGCTCTCGACCCGACCGGGAAGGTTGTGTGGCGAACCGAAGAGTGGACTGGCGAAGACAAAGACGGAGACGGTATTCCCGATCGTGCAGGGATGGGCAATGCGGTTGCGTCGAGCGCCGGAATCCAGGCGCCGATGGTGGATGAAGAAGGCGCCCTTTATGTGGGTGACAATTATGGCGTTTGGAAGTTGGACCAGAATACCGGTGAACGCATCTGGTTTTCGCGCTTCTCGGACTACAGTGGCAACACGCTTGCTTCCAATGATCTGCGACTCCTCAATGCGGGGTACGACGGGCTGGTGGGAAATGTCTTCTCTTCGGGATGGCATATCTGGCTCGATCGCCGCGATGGCTCTCCGGTCATCGTCAAGGAGCCTGACCCGTTCTCCGCGAATGATTGCCCCCTGCGCTCACGTCTTTATCTGAGTGTCAGCGGTGGGGAGATGGACAAGTCCGGCGAATTGGATGAACTTGTTTGTCTGGCCTACGACGCAAACAACACGACGCCACAGCCCAACAATTTGGCTGTCCGTCCTGCCATCCCCGGTGTTTCCGAACATGCCCGCTATATTTTCACGTACGCGGGACCTGTCGGTAAGCCCGATTCGTCGCGGCTGATCGCCTATGACTTTACCCACAGCGACGAGTCGGGCTGGGGAATCGAGAAGGCCTGGGAGCGTGTGGTTGCCGGATTGACGGCTGCTTCTCCGACTATGAATCCAGACTATACCGTGGTCAACGGTTCCGATGCCGATGGGAGTGTGAACTTTACCGACGTGGAAACCGGGGATTCGCTTCCTAAATTCCCCACCGACTTCAACAGCTTTGGCTCCCCTTTCAATAACATCGATGGCTTGTTCTGTGATGCTTGGTCTCTCACTTGTATTTCAACAGATGGGGAAATCTCCATTCAGGCCGATCATTCCCGAACGGAAGAAATCGCAGCTCAGGTATTGCCCGAGTTGGATAACCACGCAATCCCTTTTCTGTGGGGGACAACGCCGGATGCAGACTATATCGGCGGGATGGTTCTCGATCCTGCCCGATGGACGGTCACCGCCAGTATTGGCTACCCGTATTTTCTGGGCAAGGTTCTGGGAACCTTCACCCGGCTCGGCGGTTTGACCCCGACGGCCATGATTCCCGTCACGTTCGATGCGAAAACGGGCAATTTGATGCCGGGGCAGATCTTCAGCCCTGAGTTGGCTCGGCCCGGTATTTCGCAGGCGAATGCCATGGTGACCACACACGGTCGCTACGTCGTGCAGAAAGCCGAACTGCTCACCTTGTTCTACTACTATCTCTTTCAGGGGAACTATAATTTCTTTAATGCCAACGCTATCTCGCGTGATGATGTGACGGAAGAGGAGATGAAGGAATTGCGCGAAACGAGTGCGCAGCTCAATTACTTTGGTCTCTTTGGCCCGATCGACGAAGAGGGCATTGTGCCGGCAGCATGGAAAGTTCCGCAGCCCGAAGCGGGGTTGACCATCTACGAACCAGTATCTTTCCGCGAGAGCGTCCGTAACCAGGTTGAAATGAATCTCGATCTGGTGCGTTTCTCGCGCAAGAACATCTGCCTTACGGAAGGGTGCCAATTAGAGGAAGCCGCCGCGCGGCTGGGGTATGCCGCGTGGAATCTCGACAAGGCTGTACCGAAGCAGTTGGCCGAGGCGGTCACTCGAAGCGAATTGAGCGAGCAAGAGGGCGAGAGTCTGACCGCGGCCGCATCTGTCGCGGAGTCCGAGTGCCGCCGCTCGCGCGGGGGACTGCTGGCCAAACAACCGCGACTCCCTGACCGCAATGCAATTCAGGAAGCACAGCGGGCGGCGGCGACCTGCGAAAAACATCTCCAAGCGCTGCTCTTGAAACTATGAACTGTCGCATCCGGCAAACTCGCCAGTCGAAGATGTTGACCAGAGTTGTGGGCGTTGTTTTGCTGGTCGCGTCGAGTCTTGTGCCCGTTTGGGCTGAGGTCGATGGGCCCGATGCGTCTGCGGTTGTTGACCTTTCCTCGCGTTGGGTAGCGAGTGTTTCGGAAAAGTCGCCGGAGCTCACGGACCTCGTCACCGAGGATGCGGCCGCCTATTATGCCAACCTTCGTGATTTGGCTCTACGCGGTTCGATGGGGGCGATTGATGACCTTCACCCGATTGAACAATTGCAGGTCATGTTCCTTCGGCTCACGGTCCCATCGGATCGTCTGGCGACGCTGTCGGGAAACGAAATTCTCCTGCTTGCCGTACAAGAGGGATGGATCGGTCAGGACCTGCGTCGTAGCGACGAGCTTCGTGAGGTTGTCGTCGAAGGCGACACCGCCACTGGGCGCCTGTTCAAATTTGGCCTCGATGATCGCCCTGATCGAGGACGGCAATATTTTTCGTACGAGAACGGCAGTTGGCGTGTGGAATTGCGCGGCGAGACGGAGCGCCTCGAGAAAGACTTCCGTTCGTTTACCAGGCGCACGGAGTTGTCCGACTCGGAGGCAGCATTTTTCATTCTGGAGACACGCCTCTTGCGAAAGGTTATACCTGCGGATTTTGTTGCCCCTGAAGCCTCACCCGTCGCGACGGTGCCGGATTTACGGTATGTGCCAAGTGCTTCGGGCCTCCCAGACCACGACGCCTCCCAGGACCGAGTCGGCGCGTCACCTGGCAGTGCGCACACACTCATTGCTGTCCGAGAATCTCCTGATCTCCCGGGGTTCGCCGCGGCAACGATTGCGGATGTCGGGCGATCGCTGCGCTATGTGGTTGTGGTCGGAGACCTTCTGGGGGATGGGGCGGGTTATCGACTTGAGCGGGTAGCGGGAGATCGCGTCTGGTTGCGGCGCGGAAGCGACCTGGTGGTTCTGGTTCTGGATCCCAACAGCTCACCTCTGGCTGAACTTCGCACCATTGCCAAGGGGTCGGGTGAGGAGAGTTCGCTTCTGGATCATGCAGAACTTGGCAAGGATCGGTTCGGTATGATGTCCCAGTGGCGTAATATGGGGTTGCGTGGTCGGCCTCAGTTACTGCAGCAAGGGTCGCTTGTGCCTCAAGTGATCCCTGGTCGGGATGTGATAAGCGGCTTACGTGTGGGCCGGATTCTTCCCGGTAGCTTCTGGGATCAGATGGGTCTTTCCGAAGGTGACGTCATCGAACAGGTAAACAATAAGAAAATGGATTCGATAATGCGTTGGAGGGAGTTCATGAATATCGCAGAAAGCGCACAGGAAATATCGCTGGTCGTGGAGCGTGGCGGGGAACAGATTCGGTTGATTATCCGAACCATTCCAACGCACAGGGAGGGGGCACGAGCGTGAATAAAAATGCAGCGACCGATGACCCTAATGATAGGAAAAATAAAAGGGCTATCGTGAGTAGGTCTTCTTATGGATACGCGCCACAAGGCCTGAAAAGAGCGCGAACAGCCGGTTGATCACTGTGAAGTCCTGCCGGCCTCAGTCATCGAACAATTCACATCCGTCTATTGCTGAACTGTCGAACGCAGGGAGGTGAGCCAGAATTCTATCGATGAGCTCCCGGTCCTCAATACAGGACGTGATGGGTTATAGCACTAACGTGCACTTATTCAAGCATGCCTTGATGTTTCTAGATTTAGGTCGATCATGAACTGGAATTAGCACGAAGCAGAATCAGCCTGCGGCCGCAGAGGAGCCCGCAGTATGTTGCGGCATACCCTAATGTCACTGAACCGAGCACATTGATCAGCAGTGCGAGGTGGTTTCCTGACTGCTCCAGATTGAGGCTGATCAGGCTAAACAGGCTAAATGTGGTCATGCCGCCAAGAATGCCTGTAATGATGAAACCTGCAAACAGTTCGGCGCGAAGGTCTGCCCTGAAATCACGCACCACGGGTTGAGTAGGGTTAGATTCCGGCCACCAGCCCCGTTGGGTCAATGGTTTTGAAAGATCAGAGGCCGTTAGCGGGCTATCCAGATCCTTTTTAAGCACCCCTTCCAGAACGAAGAAGACGAACCCGATTAAAAAACAGCCAGTGATGTTGACGATCATTATTGCCACGTATTCCGGAAGCCCCATAAGTCCATGAAAAAGACTCGCCAAAAGGTGCCGAATGATGACCCCGATAGCGCCGCCGAAACCAACGGCAAGTATCATAATGAATAGTCTCACGAGGTTGCCGCCAGAGAACCAAGGAACCATCCAAACGTCACACCACCGTAGGCCAGCAGCGTAGTCCCGAAAATGTTCAGGAGCATCTGTCCTTTGTTGTTAATGCTCAGTAAGAAGTTGTCGAGTGAAAAGCTGCTAAATGTTGTGAATGCACCACAGAAACCGATGACCAGCAGTGATATGAGGTCGTTAAGGTTCAGTTTGTTGATCGCCTCATCCGTTGGGGTGAGATTCTTAAGATGCAAATCCTTTAGATCAATAGATAACCAGGCAACGGCGACACCGATCATGACACTGCCCACGACGTTAATGATGAGAACCGGTATCCAGCCAGGCCAGGATGTGTAGTTTGCTGCAAGCTTCTGGCTTAGAAACCGAGCAACCGCCCCCAGCGACCCCCCAGTCATTAGTAGTAGCAATGTGAGCAGCATATTCATTTTTCGCCAGTAACGCCTAAAGCACGTGTTGCGTTTTTTTGCTTAGGATGAATCATGGTCGCCCGTAGCTATAATGAGTTAATAGCGGTGAAGATAACACAGTCGCCCGTCCCAGAGGTAGCGCGCAGCCTGAGGGTCCTAGGAGTCTCAACGAATAGGCAGCACCGTCAACAGACTATCACCAGGGTGTGCCATTCGCCTTATGACTATTGTATTTGCTGGCAGTTGCACGCTGCAGACATTTTCAATGGGCACTGGTTTGCACGGTCTGAACACTCGGTCAGACAACCATCCTGACACCGTCAAGGATAGGGATCTTAGGGCGCACGATTGCAAAACGTTGGTGTGCGATTTCGGCTGTCGCCCTTGTCAGTTGCCGGATAATATTTTGTTTTTACAGGTGTCAACCCGCGATAATTGAGCACCTCCTAGCCTCAAGCAAGTACTTGAAAAAAAGACTAACGTCCGCTCTTATAGTGGGCGAGCTTTGGTATCCGTTATGTTGCGTGTGTTTATGACGTATAGCCAAAACCGTTGAAAGCCATTACGTTGATCGATCAAACCTCGCAATCCGCTGCGATGCCAATGAACCCATCTCTGCACAGACTGCCGCAACCGATTGGCATCGGCTGTTTGCTCATAAAGATGGCGAGCATGATTTAAGAGTGATTTACCTCTTTATTCGCCGTTTGCGAACGATGCTTATGGCTGTCGCCAGCGCGATACCACACGCCACCCCCGCCGTATTGGCCAGCAGGTCTGACCATTCACCATAGCGATTGACATGAGGTTGTACTAATTCGATTAATCCGCTGTAGGCTATGAAAAATGCAGCGAACAACATCCATCGCCGAGGATGACGTAACGCGACAGGAAAGACTAGAGCGGCATAGGCCATTAAGTGATGCGTTTTATCAGAGCCAGGGACTGAGGGTAGGCTGGTGAGAGGCCACAATGACAATGCCGTTATGGCCAGCAAGATACACAGACTTAATGCAAACCAGTATTTTTCAATAGACTGTAACGCGTAAATCATGCGGCTAACGGTATCTTTAGTGAGTTGATAAACGCCGGTAGCGAGCGAGGCCGGAGCTACCGTTTGCAGTTATAGACACTTTGGCGCCTAACAAGCCATTCCACTTAATACATCATGGGCCGGGGCCACGCGCCCCACGCATTCCAGTTCATTTCATTTGCCTGCGCGGATTCCACGGTCATCCGCTGCTCGTTTACGATATTTTGCTGTATTGAAAGGCGCTGATATTCCTGATAGTTTTTCTCTGAACCGACATAGACGCATTTACAGGATATGGTATCCGCATACACGAACGCCGTATTCCCATCTATTGTCGTCGGTACGAGCTTGCGTTCAGTCAGTGTTTTAAGCCGCGCCATTTTTTCCGGTGTGTCCGCCAGTTTCATCTGAAACCCTGCAGCGGACAATCGTCTTTCTGTATCCATCGCAGATTGGTTGGAGATGGAGGCGCAGCCGCTGATCGCGATAGCCGCCACTGCGACTCCCAAGCCTTTTATCAGTGTGTTATTCATAATGCTCTCCTGTGATGTAGTGGGCGGTACAAATCAATACTTGTTCGTTAGCATAACACCTTTACTGGCGGGGAGCATGCCGATGTATTCAAATCGCAGGTTGTGATGTGAGCAAGATAATTGAGTTTGACCCTGCATTCAGCCGCTCAGAAAATCAGGGTCTATTGCTACTGATGTTAGGTATGCATAAGACTTGGTACAGTGCGCGGTTGAGTATTTTTTGCTGTGTCCTCACATTGCGGCCCTGAACAGCTGCTCGAAATCCGTCGCAGTGCAGATGCGGGGGTTAGTCTGATGACAGATGTCATTATTGGCAATGGCTGCCAATTGCAAAATTTGTTCATGTTTAACGCCGTGGGTGGCAAGTCCGCCCACTATACCGACGTCGGTCTTGAGCTGGCGCAGCCAATCAATAAAGGCTTCACCACCGCCGGCAACGCCTGATACATGCGCCAACTCGTCAAACTTTGCAGCTACCATTGGCTGGTTCCACGCTAACACCGTATCAATCATTAAGGCGTTGGCAAGGCCGTGGTGCAGATCGCACACCGCTCCCAATGCGTGTGCACAGGCATGGACGGCACCAAGGTCCTTTTGGAAAGCGATTGCGCCTAGCATGGAGGACATCATCATATCGGACCGCGCCTCTAGGTTGTTCGGCTCGTTTACGGCCGTCAGTAATGCTTTGGCTGCAAGGCGCGTGCCCTCCAGCGCAATGCCGTCGCACAGTGGGTGATAATTTGGCGACAGGTAGCTTTCAATGTTGTGCGTGAGTGCATCAATACCCGTGGCAGCGGTGATATGAGGCGGCAACGATAGCGTGAGTTCTGGGTCGGCAAAAACACATTTAGCAAGAAGTTTTGGGTTAAATACCACGCGCTTTATATGGCTGCCATTTTCGCTGATCACGCTGGCGCGGCCAACTTCCGAACCCGTGCCAGCAGTGGTGGGTAGCGCCACTAAGTAGGGTAGGGCGTGCTCAATGATGCGTGACTGTGGATGGTCCCATACGTACTCTATAATGTTACCCGCATGGGTTGCCGCGACACCTACGAGCTTGGCAACATCAAGTGCTGCGCCGCCACCAAATCCGATAATGCAATCGGCGCGGTGATCGGCGAATGCCGCGGCCCCTGCCATTACCTGGCTGCTGGTTGGATTGCCAAAAATGCCGGAAAATATTGCGAGATCAAGATCGTTCAAATGGCTTTTGAATTCGTCCAGGACCGGCAGCGCAGAAAGTGCTTTGTCGGTGACCAGCAGTGGTCGCTGATAGCCAGCATCGCGAAGATGTGCTGCCACTAAACGGCGCGCGCCCGCCCCAAAGTGTATATTGGTTGGAAAACTGAAAGCGGTAATACTCATGGAATGGGCTCCGAGTTGCACAGCGCACTGGCGACGTATTAGATGATCTCAAGGTAACGTTTCAATTCCCAGTCAGTCACACTGTCCAGCCACTGGCGCCACTCCCAATCGCGGCTGGCACTGAAGTGGTCGACGAAAGTATCACCCAGCCAATCTCGGGCAATCTCAGACTGTTGGAATAAGCGCGTGGCGTCTATCAACGTGCGTGGAACACCTGTTGTGTTTTCCGCCCCGCGGTTGGTGCCGGTAATAGGAGGCGACGTTAATTTCAGTCCTTTTTCAACGCCATCGAGACCTGCCGCGATCACTGCTGCCATGGCCAGATAAGGATTGACGTCTGAGCCAGGGCAACGCGTCTCCAAACGCGTCGCTTTTGGCGAGGCGTTAATAACACGAAAACTGGCAGTGCGATTATCTACGCCCCAAGTGGGCTTGACGGGTGCCCAATAGCCATCGACCAGTCGCTTATAGCTGTTAATGGTGGGCCACAATAGTGGCGCGAAGTCCATCATGAAAGCCAGTTGGCCCGCGAGATAACTTTCAAACAGCGGGCTCATGTTGTGTGCGCCTTTAGCATCGTAAAATACATTGGTTTCACCATCACAGAGGCTCTGGTGAATATGCCCACTGCAGCCCGGTAGTTGCTGGTTTGGCTTGGCCATAAAGCTCGGCATGATGCCAAATCCGGCAGCAATTTCTTTGATGCCGGCCTTAAATAATACCGCCCGATCGGCTTGCTCTAGAGCCCTAGAAAATTGAATCGCAGCTTCGTAAACCCCTGGCCCGGTTTCGGTATGAAGCCCCTCCAGCGGCACTTTAAAGGCTAACATTTGATCCATGATAGCGTTAAAATAATCCTGATGTTGACTGACTCGCAACAGCGAATAACCAAACATACCTTGTGTGAGAGGTTCAGGATCGAGACCTTTCTTGGCCGCCCAACTCTGCGGCGTTTCGCAGAAGTTATACCACTCGAACTCCATGCCGGTCATTACCTGAAAGCCCTGTTTTTCAGCGCGTTTGAGTACCCTTTGCAAAGTCTGACGCGCGCATGCTGCATGCCCAGTACCATCAGCGTTCACAAATTCGCCCAACACTAAAGGGATATCACTATCCCACGGAACCCGGCGCAGTGTGTCAAGATCGAGTCGCGCCAGCGCATCGGGGTAGCCGTGTTGCCAACCGGTGAGCTCGGTGTTGTCGTAAGGTTGGTCCATCATGTCCCACCCCATTACCACATCGCAAAATCCGAAGCCGCCAGCAGGGAAGGGCTGGGCCGCACTCAGAAACTTATCAATGTGCAGGTATTTGCCGCGTAAAATGCCATCTATGTCAGCAACAGCCACTTTTACTTTGGTTGCGCCAGATTTTTTAAGTGCGATCAGTGCCGGATGCGAGCCTGACGTATTTTTCTTTGCTGTTGCCATAAAAAAGTCTCGTCGAGTTATTCAAAAGAGGCGATTGACTATGCGTTATTGTGTTGAGGTGCTGTCGTGCTCCAGTGCAAACTCTTCTTCGGGCGACAAGATTAAGCGGTGGCGTCCTACTAGGGTGAAGTACAAAATTGCCACCGCAAACCAGGCGGCTACCCACAGTACGCCCTGCCGATAGACTGGGTCAGTGAGCTGAAAAAACAAGGTTACACTGGCAATGAAAATGGTTAAACCGGCGCCTACTACGCCGAACGGACTGCGATAGGGACGCGCTAACTGCGGCAACTTACGGCGCAGTAAAATAAACGACAGGGCCTGCATGATGTAGGAGAACATGGCGCCAAAGACCGCCATATTTAACAGCGTACCGCCAATGGCCGCAGCGCCCTGGTCGGCGCCCATACTAAACCACAGAATAAACATGACGGTAAGTGCCAGTAATGCGCCGGCGATCATGGCGCGATGCGGTGTCTTCCGGCTGCCGTGCGTTATCGATAAGCTGGAAGGAAAGTAACCCGCACGGCTAAGCGAATATATTTGCCGCCCGTTAGCAAAAATGATGGTGTGGAAGCTGGCTACTAGGCCCAATACCGCTACCGTGGCAAGCAGTTTGGCAATACCGTCGCCATAGATTGCCTTAAAGCCATCAAGCAGTGGTTCGCCGGAGCTGGCTAATTGATGCGAGCCAACGCCTGCAATTGATGGGTTCAGCCATAAAATCATGAATGCGGACAGCAGCAAGGTGAAAAACCCAGCCAGAATGCCGCGGGGCATATCGCGTTTGGGGTCAACAGATTCTTCGGCCGCCAGCGGCAATTGTTCAATGGCTAGGAAAAGCCACACGGCAAATGGCAGGCAGGCTAGAATGCCGCCGAATCCGAACGGTAAAAATGGCCCATTACCGTCGGCCAGTAGCGCGCCGTCGGCACCGACATTCAGCGCCCATTTGTCAAAGTCTATCGAAGGCAGGGCGCTGGCCCAGAATACCAATAGACACGACAGTGCCAGCAAAGTGACGACCAGCGTTAGCTTGAATGACAGCTCTACTCCCACAATATTTAGGCTGATAAATACGACATAAAAGCCCACCCACCACAGCGGCAGAGTTGCCATGCTGGTATCGAAAATACCGGCCATGTAGCTACTGATAAAGTAGACGATCACTGCAGGCGTCAGCACATATTCGACATTTTCAGATAAACCGGTCAGGAACCCGCCCCAACGACCCATCGCGGTCCGTGCAAAAGAATAGGCGCCACCGGTGTGAGGCAGAGCTGGGGACATTTCCGCCAATGAAAAACACAAGCCCAGATACATAATGGCAATAATAATGGTGGCCACAAACATACTGCCCCAGCCGTTGGCCAGGCCAAGATTCCAACCGGAGAAATGTCCCGAAATAACCGCCCCTACGCCTAGGGCCCATAGAGACCAAACGCCGGCATAACGTTTTAAGCCGCGCTTATCAAAATAGCTCTGGTCGACCTTTGCATAGTGAGCGCCAGTAGGTTCCTGCATTGTCATTCTCCATTATTTGTTTTTTCAGAGTGTCGACATGGCCGTATTGTCCCCTCGTTCTTCGAAAGGGGCAAGCTGTCGTAGCTTCTTCCTATTCATCTGTGCGCAGGGACACCATTTGCATTGCAATAAAGGCTGATGGTTTTCCACTTTCGTCTCAGACATACTATAACTGGCGACAGCACATGGATAGCGTCCTGAGTGCTGAGGCTAGGATAAGAAAAGTGGCTGGAGTGCATAGCGTGATAGTGGTGAAGAGATTTCACGACGATTTTCTTGCGGCTCGCCGTCCATGGCGATGATCATTAATGGATAGAGGGGATGGCGATGAACTTGGAAGACATCGAGTTAATAAAACAACTGAAGGCAAAGTATTTTCGGCTTCTTGACACAAATGCTTGGTCGGAGTTGACAGAAATTTTTGTGCCCGATGCCACCGCCAGCTACAGCGATGGCGACAACAGCTTTGACAGCCGCGACGAGATCGTCAGCTTCCTATCGCGATCGATGCGCGGGCGTCAGTTTTTGTCTATGCACACCGCACATCACCCCGAAATAACACTGACCGGTGCAGACACCGCCGAGGGTATTTGGTACCTCCATGATATTGTTTACGCACTGAAGTATAAACTGCAGATTAGTGGTAACGGTATTTATCATGACCGTTATCAAAAGATAGATGGCCAATGGCTGATTGTTCACACGGGTTATGATCGAATGTTCGAGGTGCACGACACGCTTGGTGAGCATTTCAAAGTGGTAAAAAACAATTACAAGGACTGACTATGTTTGCCTTCATTACCAATATTCGGGCTCGGCCCGGACAGCGAGCTGCGCTCGCGGCATTAACTCAGACTATGATGGAACAAACTGCGACGGAGAGGGGGGTGCCGGTGTATGTGTTTCACCAGGCACAGGATGATCTCGACGAGTTTTGGTTTTACGACCTGTATACGTCAGAGCAGGCCTATCGCGAGCATTGCAGCAGTGATGCCTTTAACGACATGATTAGTCAGGTGGGCGAATTGGGTGAAATCAAAGTCATGCACAGGCTCATTCCCTACGGCCCAGTAAAAAGCGCAGAAATACCCACTGATACTTAGCGGTCGATGGCCGCTCGCGAAGGTCAGAGAAAGTAAATGTTGGAACAATACGCTGTTTTAGAGTCATACTGGCGTCAAAAACAGATAATTTACGGAGCGTGCCACTACAGCGCCGAACGGGATCGGTGAGAGGCAAAAAAGCGTCTTTGAAAGCTACGTAAGGTGGTTTCGACTGGACTCACAATGTACACTATACTCCACTATATCGTGATAGCTCGGCCTATGTTGAATCGTTTATATCATGGAATGTTTAGTAGTGAATGTGTACACATTATGAATTTTTTTGCGGCTGCCGCCAGGCCTTTATAAGTTTGGGGTTGCGCTTCGATCAATAGGGAATAACTGGAAACTCCCGTAAACAACATAGAGAGGTATTTATGGCAGTACATGATAAGGACTCCATCCGTCATAAGCTTGAGGATGATATTTACGGCTCGTCTGATGTGACCGTCAGTCTGCCGAAATACCAAATGCCGCAAGAAGAGCACGATCCAAGGCTTATCTACGCGTTGGTGCACGATGAACTGATGCTGGATGGCAATTCACGGCAGAATCTTGCGACCTTCTGCCAGACCTGGATCGAGCCGGAAGTTCACCAACTGATGAATGACTGCATCGACAAGAATATGGTCGACAAAGACGAATACCCACAGATTGCCGAACTTGAGTCGCGCTGCGTGCACATGCTGGGTGATCTCTGGAACTCTCCGGAAACTGCTAACACAGCCGGCTGTTCCACCACAGGCTCCAGTGAGGCCGCGATGCTTGGTGGCATGGCTATGAAGCGGCGTTGGGAAGCCAAACGCAAAGCGGCCGGCCTATCTATCGACAAGCCCAACTTGGTCACTGGCCCGGTGCAAGTTTGTTGGCATAAATTCGCTCGTTACTGGGACATCGAGCTGCGCGAAATACCCGTAGAGAGCGATCGATTGCTGATGACGCCAGAAGAGGTGTTAAAGCGGTGTGACGAAAACACTATTGGCGTAGTACCCACTTTAGGTGTCACGTTCACTTGCCAGTATGAACCGGTGCAGGCAGTAGCGCTGGCCCTTGACAAGCTCGAGGCGGAACAGGGCTTAGATATACCGATTCACGTTGATGGCGCCAGTGGCGGGTTTCTCGCGCCCTTTTGCGCGCCAGAGTTAGTGTGGGATTTTCGCATTCCGAGGGTAAAATCGATCAACGCGTCTGGGCATAAGTTTGGACTGGCGCCACTTGGGGTGGGCTGGGTCATCTGGCGCGAGGCATCAGATCTCCCTGAGGATTTGATTTTCTGGGTGAATTATCTGGGTGGCAACATGCGTGATATTGCCCTCAACTTCTCTCGACCGGGAGGACAGGTTGCCTGTCAATACTACAACCTCCTGCGCCTGGGCCGTGAAGGCTACCGCAGAATTCATAGCAATTGTTATGAAACCGCCGTTCATCTGGCCTCAGAAATCGAGAAACTCGGTCCCTTTGAGATTATCTACAACGGCGACATGAAAGTAGGCATTCCGGCGTTGTGTTGGAAAATTAAGGAGGGTACGGATCCGGGGTTCAATCTCTATGACCTGGCAGATCGCTTGCGGGCCCGAGGTTGGCAAGTCCCAGCTTATACCCTGCCTGCTAATAGCCAGGAGCAAGTGATTCAACGTATTCTCGTGCGCCATGGGGTTACTAGAGATCTTGGCTCGCTGCTCATGGAAGACATCCGGCGGGCACTTGAGCACTTCGTCAAGCATCCGGTGCAGTCTCAGTTGGATTCGTCCGATGCCTCTGGCTTTAGTCATTAGAGCAAGAGCGACATATGAGTCCACGCTCATCGTCGAAAGACTGCCGATTTCAACGCGCCGCCTAACAATAAAAAGTCTGTTTACGCGCGTTGATAAAGGCCCTTATCCTCTCAAAATGTGGTCCGGATGTGTCTTGGCGTCATGACGAATGAGAGAGAAAAGGCGGCACTTCGCGAACGGGCGATGACTGCCTTGGTGACGGCGGACTATCCGTTTGACGTCGAGGCTAAGTTACTCAGATCTGTTGTTGTAGAATCTTCAGTGATGCTCGATATTGGAGCCAACACGGGGGTATATAGCATCATTATGGAAGACTTAGTCGGGTCCCAGAATTTGTATATCTTCGAGCCCCTTCCGCACTTGTATCGGCTTCTGAAAAATCGTTTCGAAAACGCTCATGTTTTCAATTTTGCGCTGTCCGATAAGGAAGAAAAACGCAATATACGGGTGCCTTTTATCGGCGGAACGCGAGTGGATGCACGAGCGACCTTTAATGCACATACCGAATCAAATCAAACGGGGACGGATGAGGTTGCGGTGCAGCTGTTTTCTTTGGATTCTTTTGCAAAAAAAGCCCGTTTCGAATCGATAGGATTAATAAAAATTGATGTTGAAGGACATGAATTAGAGGTGCTCAATGGTGGAGCCGCGACCATCTGTCAGTTTAAGCCTCTGATACTGATTGAGATTGAGTCGCGGCATCATCAATTCCCCATCACAGAGATTTTCTCTAAGCTTGAAAGCTATGGATATAAGGGTTTTTACTTGAATCCCTCAGAGTTTACGTTACTTGATGTGGCTAAATTCAATAGCGATCGAGACCAGAATCAGATGAATCTGAATGCGAAAGATCTGTTTTGCTATTTGAATAATTTCTTTTTCGTACACGAGGCATCAGCCGAACACTTTGTTTCAAGCACGCTCGAGTTCCTAGAGCGAGAAAAGCAACAGGTTGAACAGGTTGAACAGTTGGGACAAGCCGTTGCGGCAGAAACCGAAGCGGCTACACCAACTTAGGTTACTCGTGAGCGCCTGTTAAGGCGATCTGTACTGACAATCGCGTGGCACTGAATACACAAGGCAATAGGAGTTTGATAATGAAGAAAACAATTGTTCGCGGCGTGTCCGCACTCTTGCTTGTGGCTGCGTCCGTCGCCGGTGCGGATAGCACTGATGCCAGTCAGGTTGAGGCCCTGAAAAAAAATCGGTTGTCGTATACTGACGGCTTTGTCGACGCATTGAAGGTGGCTCTGGACGCATCCCCTGCGCAACCGCAGCCTCCTGCTACGGGAAAGTCATGCGACTGGTCGGTGACGGCAACACCCGATGCTCAAAATATTCAGTTTCTTGCCTTTGCAGGATCTCAAAAGCTGAAATATGAGGTGGCTCTCATTGGATACGATGTGTATTACAAAGCTCGGTTAGCCGCTGAAGGGACCTCTGCCGATTCCGAGGCTTCGCGGAAGTTGCGTTTTATACAGTACATACTCGGTTTGAGCGGATACTGGGAAGCCTTAGCCGCCGATCACGAAAAGACTCTGCTGTCCCCAGCCTGTGAAGGAATCGTCAGAAACTGGCGGGAAGGAAATATTGTGAACGCGCGTGCCAATTTTGCGCCTGCGACCTCCGCCATGGGCGATGTGCTACTCGGACTTCTGACCGCTGACATTGATCGTACACTGGGGACGAAAGCGGCTTTTGTATGGGGAGCCTATCAGGAAGCACTCGCCCAATTTGGCGTTGAGCAGTCGAGTTCCGGTTGGTTCTACACCACGGACTTGGACCCACGTGGGCCCATAAACTGGACGTCAACACTGACCGCGCCAATGTGCCGCAGTGGCCAGGCGTGTCCTTCGATTACAAAAGCGCAAAGCTATATCCCCCAGATGGTATGGCTCACACTGCCGGTAGATATACTCTCCTACACAGGGGACGCGACCAAAGAGAACCTTTTGATTGAGGCAAGAGGGAAACACTATATGGAAGAATTTGAAAATGAGGTAGGCGATCAGGACTCGCTTCTCGTTGCTACTCGCAATATGTTACGCATAGCGCAGGCGTCTCAGGGCGTTGCACCCGATCAGCGCACGGGAAGGTTGGCTTTATGGTTGAAACGCCACTCGTTGCCGCTTGCTTCAAACTTGGTTGGTGGGGTCTTGCCAGGCCCCCGGTCTGTTTCTTCGCAAAATAAGGAAATGGGAAAAGCACTGCTTTTTGCCCAACAGGTTGAACGAGACCTCCTAAAGTTTCCCGAGTCTAGACACATTGATCAGATGGTCGTCACGCGTTCTGTCGAAAATGCGCCGGCCACAATGACGATCTGTGAGCTTTATGATGGCGGTATTGAAGGCTGGCTTCTTTCTGAGCATTTCACCTGCATTGCTGCTGACTAGGTCCTTGCAAGACAACAATGGTGACGCGGCAAGCGGCAAGCACCTACTTTCGCCTCAGCGTCTAACAGCCTGCGGCACGGTCTACGTGGCCTAGCCGCGGTAAGCTTATTTTGTACGTTCTGGGCTGGCCGAACCTTCCATGGCTATGGTGACAACTTTTTGTGCCAGTGCGATGAATGAATCTAGTGAACCAGAATCCGTTCTAAAAGATTCACCCTCAACGACTACTAGGCCATCGCCAATGAGCTCATCGGTCTGGCTGTCAGTGATTTTACTTTCTACCACTAGTGCAGGTGTTTTTGCATTCACATCACCGGCATAAGCCGCGGCATTGACGGCAAGGCCAATGGGCGTGAAGTTCCATGGTTTAAGGCCATCCGCTGAACTTTGAGCGCCGGTAATGCCGACTTTTATCCGCGCGACGCCAGGCCCAGGCTGAGTGACAATCTTAATATTACCTCTATTCTGCACGGCCTTCACCATCGCAGCTTTCAGCGCGTCTCGTGTTTTTTGGATCGTTTCCGTCGACACGTCCTTGCTAACCTTTTGCTTTAAAAAAATAGGGTCTAAAATAACGGCAGTATATTGCCCTGCATCAACGCCCGGCTTCCGATAGGTCCACATGCGTGCGTCAGCGTCACTCATTGGCGCCGAAACAAGGGCTGGGTAGTTCGGCAAAAACCCAGATTCTGGCATTGGCTGAGTCGCCACTTCTGGCGTAGAGCTGCAGGCAGCCATCAGTGTTGTCAGTGCGACTGCTGTGGCAAGTGCGACTACGGTTTTCATTATCTGATCCTTTTCATTGTGATGTTTTAAGTGTGTGAAGCATAAACGACATCAATTATGGCAAAAACTACACGAAAATTTTTGACCTGTCTAATTATAGAGCCGGCGTAACGCCTCCAGACGTGAAGAGCTGGAGGCTGTCGGAAACCTGTTTTCTAGTTCGAACCTGACGGCACACTCCAACTGGGCATCGCCGGTAATCGTGGTGCAGTTAAAATCCCGCTGGAAATCACTGTGGGAGGGGTGGGAGGCCCGCAGGAGCCTGACGGCCTAAGTGCTCGTTAAAATTTAGCGCGTTAAAAGTCGAATTGACGTTGCGAAGTGATGTTTTGATTGATTAAGCTGGGCGCCTGCGGTGATTCTATCGGTGAGAGATTCGATAGTGTCAGGCCCACTAGCCGCACGCCAAGGGGCACAGGCAACAGCTGTGCGAGTAACACTCGGGCCGCAGCGCCAAACTGGCTCTTATCGGTGAGGCATTCTTCACAAGACTTGCTGCGTGTTATCTGCCGAAAATCTGCGTACTTGACCTTGAGGGTGACAGTGCGCCCCGCAACACGGCTAGTCTCAATACTATGCCACACACTGTCAATGGCATCTTCAAGCGCTGCACTCAGTGCCACGTCCGTAGAAAGATCTTCACTGAACGTTCTTTCACGGCCCACTGATTTACGTGTCCGGTCAGAGCGAACCAGTCTTTGGTCTACCCCTCGAGACGCATGATATAAATAGTCTGCTGACTTCCCGAAGTGCGCAATCATAAAATCCATACTTTTAGTACACAGGTCTGCTCCCTCATGAATTCCTAGACGTCCCATACGCTCAGACGTTTTAGGCCCCACGCCATGGAAGCGACGCACGGGTAAAGACGCGACAAATTCCGCGCCCTCGTGAGGCCGCACCACAAAAATTCCGTCGGGCTTATTCTGGTCGGAAGCAATCTTAGCCAGAAATTTGTTATAGCTTACTCCGGCACTAGCAGTCAGCCCGGTCTCTTGCCGTATCGCAAGCCGTATGAGTTCGGCTATACGAATTGCGCTACCTACCTGTGGCTTGTCTGCCGTGACATCCAAATAGGCTTCATCCAGTGAGAGGGGCTCAAGAAGGTCGCTATAGCGACTGAATATCTCTCTAATTTGTTGCGATACTGCGCGATAGACCTCAAAACGCGGCGGTACAAAAATCAGAGAGGGACATCGCCGTGCAGCGGTCACTGAGGGCATCGCCGAGCGCACACCAAACCGGCGCGCCTCATAGCTTGCTGCCGCAACGACGCCTCTCTGTGCAGACCCACCTACGGCTACCGGCTGACCCCTTAGCGCAGGATTGTCTCTTTGCTCCACACTGGCAAAAAAAGCATCCATATCCACGTGGATGATTTTTCGGGGTGGGGTGTTGCTGTTGTCATTCATGGCACGATAGTAAATTGAGGGCGCCTCGGCGACAAGTTCGCCATCAAGATTTCGAGCAATTCACTAACAGAGAAATTAATTTAACGCTGACGGTAGTAAATAGGAGACCCAGCGGCAAAAAGCCCTATACTTAGTCAAAATTGCTAAACATTATTATTGTCCTGCGAACTTTTCATGCGATTTACGACTCAGCAATCTTCAAGACTAGGTATCGGAATAGATTTCGGTACCAGTAACAGCGCCGCCGCGGTATTTGATGGCGAGCAGATAACGCTAGTAAAATTGGCCGCCCCAGACAGCGTCATGCCGTCGGCTAACTATATCGATAGGGCTTTTCAAAGCTCTATCGGTCAGCCTGCCATAGAGGACTACATTAGCGGCAACCGGGGCCGCAAGGTGGAACTCAGCCTCGAAATCCTAGGTGAAGCGCGCTCAGGAGCCGGCGGCGGCGAGAGTGCGATGGGAGGCGTGGGGGAGGGAGATACGGCCAATGTCTATGGCCAGGCATTCGATGATTCGACGTTGCCGGGAAGACTATTTCGCGGCACAAAGCGGCTTTTGGGTAATACAACAACGGATAGGACAGCCGTGTTTGAAAAGACCTTTCGGTTGGTCGCGCTGGTAGTTCCCATTTTAGTAGGGATTCGAAAGTCTATTGAGAATACTGTTGGCGAAAAGGTTAAGTACGCCTGTTTGGGCCACCCAGTGAATTTTGAGGGTATGAAAAGTGGGCGTAATAAGATTGCGTTAGAGCGCCTAGGCGAATCGTATGGACACGCGGGTATTTCTGAACAGTCTTTTTGCCCCGAGCCCACGGCGGCAACTATCAGTTTTTTGCATAATCATCCGCACAGCAGCGATGAACTAGTGCTAACCGTGGATTTTGGCGGTGGCACTTTAGACTTTAGCGTGTTGCGACGTGATAGTTCGACCTTTCAGGTACAGGCCACCCATGGCATTGCTTTGGGTGGTGATCGAATTGACCAAACAATTTTTAGAAAGCTAATTTTTCCGCTGTTAGGACAAGGCGAGCGTTGGCGTCGAATGATAGATGGCGCGGAAGTGGATACGTTGTTTCCGTTTGGAGAGCTTGAAGAGATGCTAATCAATTGGCCGATTAGCTATATGCTCAATCAAAATAAATACACCACCGCTGTTATGCAGCGTATGTCTGAGTCTGATTCAGGGGCTGACAAATTTAAACGCCTCTACGATCTGATTCAACAAAACTACAGCTATCAAGTGTTTGAAGCGATAAAGGAGTTTAAAGCGCAGCTCTCAGTCGAGGAGTCAGCCCTGTTGGATATTCCGGAGATAGACATTCAGATTGTGGTTGAGCGTTGGGAGTTTGAAGCGATGATTTCTGATTTGCTATTTGAGTTTGAGCAGGGGATTGCAGAGGTGCTTAAAAGAGCCAATTGCCGAGCCGATGATATAGACCTCGTTCTTCGCACTGGGGGCTCTTCACTCATTCCGGCAGTAAAAGAGATTCTCGATAATCAGTTTAGGGGTAAAGTGGTTGAGCACGATCCGTTCACCAGCGTAGCGGCAGGGTTGGCCATCGCCAGTTATTACCAGTACGCAGAAAGCGATCTTTGCTAGTAACGCTCTATGCGTAGATTAATATTAGCCCTATTTGCTATCCCCCTGGTTGCCCTTGGGGACATTGTAGGGAAAGTCGTCTCGGTGACTGATGGCGACACGATCAAAGTCCTTGATCGCAGCAGCATGCATTACACGGTGCGGCTTAAGGGTATAGATGCGCCGGAGCAGGATCAACCGTATGGCAAATCTTCCAAAGAGCATTTAGCTTCGATGGTGGCGGGAAAGGAGGTCTTTGTAGCGTCGGACACTAGCGACCGCTATGGCAGGCTTTTAGGAAAAGTCTGGGTGCAATCAAGCGACTGTGCCTCCTGTGGCAAAACGCTTGACGCTAATCATGCTCAGCTAGTAGCCGGGATGGCATGGTGGTATCGCTACTATGCGTCTCAGCAGTCGCCTGAGGATCGTGGGCGTTATGAGTCGGGCGAAGATGAAGCTAGAAGGTGGAAACGGGGCTTGTGGGCAGCCCCGAATGCAATTAATCCATATCAGTGGCGAAAGAGTGCGCGGTAATCGCCCGCCTTGGCAATATCAGCGAGTGAGATCTAGCTTCGGGGGGCAATAGCGCGGATTTTTATGGCTCTTCTGAATTCAATAATTTTGGCTTGAGGAGCTGAGGCGCAAAAATTTGTGTATCCTTAGGGCTCAAAATATCAGCAGGACAACTTGGAGAAAGATATGAATGAGAAAATGCAATCAGGGTGTAATGTTGTATTACTGGTGGTTGCCGGGCTATGGGCATCCGGTGTGAATGCGGACGGATTCTATATTGGAGCGGGTGCTTACAAGACAGACGTGAGCATCGATAATTTCGACGATCATGCTTATACTCCAGCGGCATTCGTTGGCTATCAATTCATTGACACCAATTTGCTGATGTTGTCGGCTGAGCTTGGTTATTATGACCTCGGCAGCTATGACAGTGATAATATTGAAGTTGATGCCTCTGCATTTACGTTAGCAGGCGTCGCTTATCTACCTATTGGGCCCTTATTCGAAGTTTATGCTAAGGCGGGCATGGCGTCTGGAGATATTGAAGTGAAGGAGGCCGGCATTCAAGATGATTTTGATGGAGAAAAAGTCTTTGGCGGCATTGGCTTCTCCTTTGACATTCTGGATACGGTAGACCTCTATGCCGAATATCTGAAGTTTGACAATGAGGTGGATTCTGAAATGATTGGTGTTGGAGTCCGGCTGGATTTCTAGTGCGTTTTCTGACGACTCTTAACACTATGGAGCCATCATTGGCTGTTGCTGGGCAATTCTTTAGTGATGCTTAAAAAGCGGCTGAAGGTTGTCGACATTTAAAGGTAACTAGCCCCGATCGAGTATTAATAATAGCATTGGATACCGTGTTTCGCCCGTGAGCTTTTCCATGAAGTAGCGCATCATCAGCGAGTTTAACAAGGTGTTCAGGACTTTTGATCGCGCGCCCACGCAAGCTGGCTATCCCCAGTGTCAAGCTGACCTTGTCTTGGCCTTCGTTGTCATAATACAGCGACCGGCTAAGCATTTCGCTCCTCACCTGTTCAGCAATGACAGCGGCAGCAGATGCATCCGTGCTAGGCAAAAGCATAATAAATTCGTCCCCTCCGTAGCGTCCAATCACATCGATAGATCGCTTCGCAGCGACTTTAAGCACCTCAGCTACGGTAGCAAGGCACTGATCGCCAGCTTGGTGTCCATTTGTGTCGTTAAACCGTTTAAAAAAATCGATATCAATCAGTATGACGGACAAGTGATTATCGGCACGTCCCGCCCTGTCTGTTTCTTGTTTCAGAGTGTCGTTAATCCGTCGACGATTCGCCACGCCAGTGACAAAATCGGTCTGCGAATGTTCAAGAATAGTCGCCGCAAATGTGTTCGATTTTTGGGCAAAGTCAGCGACTACCCAAGCAACCACTATGGAAGCAAATGCTATGACAAAGTACTGTAGGACGACAAGACCTCCAGCACTAATTGGTAAGGGCTGCGTGAATCCAAAAGACTGTAAGAGCGCCACCACGGATAACAAAGACAAGGTTGCAGCTGTGCCAATCCAGCCCGCATTAGCGTTGACCAGCAGTATCACCAGGACGGGAAGGAAAGGTGCTAGTGCGACGATTGGGCCTTCAAACCCCCCCGTATAAATTGCTGACACCATAAAGCCACTAAAGAATGATGCAATGGCAACCCAGACAGCGATTTTTACACTCCCGCCACGGCGCAGATAGACAACGATTGCTGCAAGGATCGTCCACACTACAAGGGCAGGCCAGGGGAAGCGTGCAGTCCCCATGAGATAAATGTTTACAACAATGCCTACCGCCAGCACGATAAGCAAAATCCGAAGCAGTGCCATGAGGAGCTTTCTTAGATTTGGGCTATTCGTAGTATCCATATGTTCCCAATATCAAACATTATTCGGTGCGGTGTTCCTGCACTCAGTAGGATGCAAATATTAATGCTGCTTTGTTTCAGTGTTGCTTTCGTCTAATGATAAGTAAACCGCATAACAAGCAGTGAAAGACGCCTATCAAGACTCTTGAACCTGTGACCAACCTATCGTTAAAAGGTTCCCGACTGTCTCTAATTATATTCGGGCCGCAATAAGCACATGGGGACGCGGTCTCACCGATATCAACCGACCTAGAGCAATAATTAAACATGTGCTGCCCAACACGCAACACCGATTAAATGGTATTTGCGGGCTACCTATTACCACTGTCCGGCTGCGAAGAGTAGCATACGCCGTACATTAGGGGTGCACACGCCATCGTATCCACTCAATACTAGCGTATGTCAGCTATAGTGCATAATGACAAACTTGACTGAGTGTCATTGTTAGTAATTTTTTCAGTCGACCCATCCAAGTCTCTCTGGATCAGTATTTCGTGGACAAATGCGGTGCCGGTAGGGTTAGCGGGAAACGCCGGAAGTTGCATCACTCGAGTCACAACTGACCCGCCTTTGAGTGGAGATATTGCGTTAAAAAATTGCTTGGAGAGGCCTTACAGGCTAAAGCTATTCAGTGAGCGACAGGCGCGTTGTCTTCGCGTGGTGCCGTGTCCCGAACGAAGAATGCAATTACCGTACCAACAATCATGAGCGCGACGACAAGCCCGTAACCTCTGAGCTCTTGCACGTCCGACGGTAAGCCACTCCTGGCGACGCCGATGTCGGCAAGGAACCCAACACTGGGTTGTGCCACGACCGGTAAAAGCATCACCACGAAATTGACAAACGCCAGTTTCATACCGCGGTTGTGTCGCGCAGCATTATCAGCAGTCATCACGAACGATAGTGCCTGGCCTCCGGTGGTGAAACCGAGCATTCCCAGCAGTACGACGGTGAACCATGTGGGCTGGATGCTTGCAAACATGATACCTGACGCAATAATAGTCGAGGCAATGGCGCAGCCTAGATAGAGAATCTTTCGGCGTCCAAGGCGGTCGGCAAGGTATCCGAAGCCTACGCCACCAACAGCGAATCCGATGAAGACGAAGGTCGTCGCGAGACTTGCGCCCTTAATTGAGAGTCCAGATTCGATCTGCAGGAACGCATCGCCCCAGAGATCCCCGATGACAGAGATTGGGAGATACAGTCCTGCTGACGATAGGGCAATCAGCCAGAGTTGGCGGTCCTTGGCAACGTTCATGATCGTGGTGAGAATGGGTACAGGAAAATCTGGATCGTAGCCGTCCTCCCTCATCAGCTCAATAAACCACGAAGGTCGGCGCGGCAGCAAAAACCACAGCATAATTGCAATGCCGAAACCTACGATGGCGCAGGTGAATATTGGCACACGCCAGCCAAAGGACTCAGCCATCACACTGAGAGGATATTGTGCCGTAGAGGCGCCCAGAGTACCCATAGCGACGGTTAAACCCGGGATGATTCCGTGACGTTGCGGGGGAAACCAAACCATCGCCAGGTAGACTACGCCCAGGTACGCTACTGCGCTGCCCAACCCCTGCAGGAAGCGCCCGATACCCATGGCCACGATGCTGTCTGAGGAGGCGAGGATTAGACAGCCCAGCGCGACAAAAATTGCCGCAGGTGCGACGACGAATCGTGTTCCAAAACGATCCAATAGTCGGCCAACGACAAGTTGTGCGGGGGCATAGGCGAGAAAATACATACTCATGGACAGCCCGAATGCGCCTTCAGTTGCGCCAGTGACCTCAAGAATATCTTTCTTAAGCACGCCAGGGGCAACCCTAGCAAAGAACTCATAAAAATAGAAAAGCGCCGCTACGAGGAAAAAAATCCATGGACGTATCCCGCTGCGGGCGGCTTGGGCTTCATCGCGGACGGCGTTGGTAATGTGATGGTGGGTCATGATGGTGCGGAGTCGGCAGTCCGCAAGAGGCGCGAGCAACGTTCACAATAGCGGAAAAAAATAGGTATCACGAGAAAAATTGTCAACTCAGGCGAAATCGGGTGATGACCTTTCCTCATGAGACACGCCTCTTACATGTGACTGACGCCATTCACTGCAGATGTTCGATGCCAGTATGACTACGAATACATCATCATTGAGTGCTCGCGTGATTCAGTTTATTTTTTCTTCTTAATAGCAATTACTACTCTCTTAGTATAAGAAGTATTAGCAGATTGTCGAGAGTAATTTTTTGACTATAAGTGCAGTAATCAGCTTATAGGCAGAGACAGGCATTAAATGGCAATGGCCCTCATCATTAATGTGCAGCACTGACAATCTCGATCGTGCAGGGTTGCGGCGATCGATAAAGCTGATATTCAGTCGGGGATGAAAGAGCGGATTAACAGAGTAAAGAAAGGGGCGTCTGGACCATAGCCCTATGCGTCAGGGGAAAAGCCTACTCCGCTGATGGAATAGGCTACAAGTGCTTTACTTTAAAGTGTAAGCCTTGATCACAAAGGTGTCTTTGAGCATATCAATGTCAATAACATCTAAGTTCTGAGTGCCATCACTGATTTGAACCAACTCCCGTATCTTTACGATTGAGCCATCCCGGGTCCAAATCCCGTTAAATGCACCGGCTAAAACAGTATCGGCATCAACTGCTCCACGTCCACTACCCGTCACAAAGCCGCTTTTAAGATCCGCGTTATAACGTAGGTGATAAGTAACATAGACTGTTCCATACTCACCCATTTTTCCCTTAGCGCTAATAGTTGTTATATCATCACCGAGGTCTACATTGGTAATCGTCATGACGGCATCAGCCTGACGTTTTTCTAGGGTGAGTGCTTCGTCCCCCCCATGATGTGCGCCAAAAGCAGTGTGTGCGAATGCGAGTAGTGCAAA
>ENA-OSJC01000969-OSJC01000969.1-marine-metagenome-genome-assembly--contig:-NODE-969-length-25536-cov-10.984995_pt1 | contig 25536 bp, 25 predicted proteins | sample MGYA00237885_ERZ534234 | MGnify/ENA primary metagenome ERZ534234 (study PRJEB26413, sample SAMN06343907) | marine metagenome | isolation source: coastal waters | place: Atlantic Ocean: West Antarctic... | reverse complement strand
AGTAAAAATATCCTAAATGCTTTTAAAGCTGCTTCTGATTTAGGAGTTACCTCTATTGCTCTAACAGGAAAAGATGGGGGCTTAGCAAAAGAAATTTCAGATCACTCGATTATAGTAGATTCAGAATCTACAGCGCGGATTCAAGAAGCTCATATATTAATTGGTCATATCTTATGTGAGCTAATTGAAGAAAGGCTACAGTTTGTATAACAATAAACTTAGGGTTTGATATGACAATTTTGGTTACAGGGGCTGCAGGTTTTATTGGGTCCAATTTTGTTTTAAATTGGCTCGATAAGGAAGAGGGTGATGTCGTCTCTCTAGATAATTTAACGTATGCAGGAAATCTAGATAACTTATCTTCTTTGTCTGATGACAGCAGGCATTTTTTTGTCAAAGGAGATATTGGTGATTCTAAATTAATCTCTTCAACCCTTAAAAAATATAACCCTAAAGCAGTTATAAATTTTGCTGCTGAAAGCCATGTAGATAGATCAATATCTGCACCCGATACGTTTATAGAAACCAATATTCTCGGTACTTATAGGCTTTTACAAAGCACTCTTTCTTATTGGGAGGCATTAACAGAAAAACAAAAAAAAGAGTTTCGTCTTTTACATATTTCTACTGACGAAGTTTATGGCGACCTAGTTAAGAACGCTTCTCCTTTTACTGAAGAAAATAGATATATACCGAATAGCCCATACAGTGCAAGTAAGGCTGCTAGTGATCATTTAGTAAGAGCTTGGCATCAAACTTATAACTTACCGGTTGTAACAACAAATTGCTCAAATAATTATGGCTCTTTTCAATTCCCAGAAAAATTAATTCCCCTCTTTATTATTAATGCATTAAGCGACAAGCCTTTACCCTTGTATGGCGATGGTAAGCAAATTAGAGACTGGCTCTATGTTGATGACCATTGTGATGCTATAAGAGTAGCTTTAAAGGTTGGGGTGATAGGGGAAACCTATAATATTGGTGGCAATACAGAGAAAACCAATATCCAAGTTGCTCAGTTAATATGTAAATATCTAGATAATTTTAAGCCAAGATCAGATAAAATTTCTTATGCAGAGCAAATTTCTTTTGTAAAAGATCGCCTAGGGCACGATCGACGATACGCAATAGACTCTTCAAAGATTCAAAAAGAACTTGGTTGGAAGCCTAAAGAAACCTTTGAGTCGGGGATGGAAAAAACTATTAAATGGTATCTTGATCATGATGAATGGGTGAGAAATATTATTAGTGGCGACTATAAAAAATGGATTAATAAGCACTACTCATGAAGATACTTCTAACTGGGGTAAATGGACAGGTTGGCTTTTACCTTAATCAAAAGCTATCCCCTTTTTATGAAGTTTTTGGGGTAACGCGAGAGAATTTTGACCTTACCAATATAGACCAGATGAGGGATGTGATTGATAAATTTCGACCAGGGTTGATAATAAACTCTGCTGCATACACATATGTAGATAAGGCTGAAAAAGAACCAGATCTTGTTTTTAAAACAAATGTTTTAGCCACTAAATTTTTAGCGGAAGAATCAGCAAAGCTTAATATCCCATTGATACAATTATCAACTGATTATGTTTTTGATGGGTTAAAAAAAGATGCATATACAGAGATCGATAAAGCCAACCCTAAATCAGTATATGGTAAATCTAAATATGATGCTGAGACTGCAATTTGCGAATGCAATCCAAAGCATATTATTTTAAGAACTAGTTGGGTGTACAGCTTAAGAGGAAAGAATTTTTTAACAACAGTTCTTGATAGGGCAAAAAATAACGAGTCATTTAATATTGTCTTTGACCAAACAGGCTCACCTACATCGGCAATTTTTATTGCAAATACGATACTTGAGATAACAAAAAAAATAGAACAAATCGAAAAAAATAATTTATATGGCCTTTATAATTTAACCTGTTCGGGCTCTACTAGCTGGTTCGATTTTGCAAAGACCATAATTTTTTATGCAGAAGAAAAAGGACTAAACCTTAAAGCTACCTCGGAAAGTATTAAACCAATTAAAACATCTGAATTTACTACCTTAGCTTCTCGGCCGAAAAATTCTAAATTAAACAATCAGAAATTAGTAAAAACCTTTGAAATAAATTGCCCAGAATGGCAAAATGAATTGAAATTAATAATGAGTAATAAAATCTAGGAGAATTAAAATGGCGACCACCAATAACCGAAAAGGGATAATTCTTGCAGGCGGGACTGGTTCGAGACTATACCCATTAACAAAAGTCATTTCAAAACAGCTCCTTCCAGTTTTTGATAAGCCTATGATTTATTACCCACTCGCAACCCTAATGATTGCTGGTATTAGAGAAATATTGCTAATATCAACACCTAAAGATATTTCTCAATACCAAGCCTTGCTTGGAGATGGGCATATATGGGGGGTAGATATTTCATACCAAATTCAACCATCTCCAGATGGATTGGCTCAAGCTTTTATTTTAGCCGAAGATTTTATTGGCGACGATTTGTCTGCTTTAATTTTAGGAGATAATATATTTCATGGAAATGATATTAGCAATCTCCTTCTAAACGCTTCAAGTGAGGATGGCGCAACTATATTTGCATACCATGTAGCAGATCCAGAACGATACGGTGTAGTTGAATTTAATAGTAACCAGAAGGCGATTTCAATCGAAGAAAAACCTAAAATACCTAAATCTAATTACGCAGTAACAGGGCTATATTTTTATGATCATAAGGTAGTTGAATTTGCAAAAAGCCTTAAACCTTCTCATAGAGGTGAATTAGAAATAACTGATCTCAATAAATTATATATGAATGAAGATAAACTAAATGTAGAGGTTTTAAATCGAGGTTTTGCATGGCTGGACTCAGGAACGCACGAATCTTTATTGGAAGCTAATCAATATATTGCCACCGTTGAAAAACGTCAGGGTCAAAAAATTGCATGCATTGAAGAGATTTCTTTTAGGAAGGGTTGGATAACAAAAGATAATTTGCTAAGTTTGGCTGAAGAAAAGTACAATAATAATTATCGAGAATACCTTAAAGGTTTAATAGATTAAATGAAAAGTACTAAGCTAAAGTTTCCAGAAGTTTTATTACTTGAGCCAGAGATTTTTAAAGACGAAAGAGGTTTTTTTTATGAATCTTTTAATCAAGATAAGTTTGACCAAGTAACTGGGAAAAAAATTACTTTTGTTCAAGATAATTATTCAAAATCAATTAGAAATACTATAAGAGGTATTCATTACCAGTTATCCCCTATGGCTCAAGGTAAGTTAGTAAGTGTTTTACAGGGCGAAATATTTGATGTTGTTGTTGATTTAAGAAAGTCATCTAAAACATTTGGAGATTTTGTTAGTCAGGAGCTGAATGCGTTAACAAAAAAACAACTCTGGATTCCGGAGGGTTTTGCTCATGGATTTTTAGTTGTATCTGATTTTGCAGAAGTTATTTATAAAACAACTAATTTTTACAATCCAAATTTAGAAAGATCTATTATCTGGAGTGATGAAGATTTATCAATTAAATGGCCAAACCACTCTGATATTTTATTGTCAGATAAAGATAAAAAGGCTTCCTCCTTCTTAGAAGCAGATTTTTTTACTGAACTTTAATGTTAGGATATCTTTATTTATTGACAAAAAAAAGAATGCTCGAAAAAGCTAATCTAATAGTTGAGTTTTTAAATAAAAAAAATCCAGAACATCAAGCACCTAAAAGAGAGATAAATTCGGTGAAGAAATTCCTAGGAAATGACTGAGGCTAGCTATATGAATAAAGATATTAATATCACCCCAGTAATCTTATGTGGCGGCAGTGGGTCGAGGCTTTGGCCTTTATCAAGATCAGCCTACCCAAAACAATTCATAACTCTTACAGGGTCTGAAAGCTTATTTCAACAAGCTGTAATGAGGGTAAGTCATCTTGGAATAATAGACTTTAATATTAATGATACTTTGGTGATAACAAATGAAGAGCATAGGTTTATTGCTTTAGAGCAATTACAAAAATTAAATAATACCTCAGCTAAAATATTCTTAGAGCCTGTTGGAAGAAATACTGCCCCTGCACTCACGATGGCAGCAATGTTGGCCGAGCAAAGTGATAAGGACTCAATTTTAGTTGTGACTCCATCAGATCACATTATTCGTGAACCTGATGTTTTTGAACAAGCTCTCAGTAGCTGTATTAAGACTGCAAATCAAGAGTCAATTGTCATAATGGGAATTACTCCAGATAAAGCTGAAACAGGATATGGTTATATTAAACATGACTTAAAAGCAGGAAATTTTAATGAATACAATGTTGAGCGATTCATAGAGAAACCTTCTTTAGAAAAAACAGAGCAATATGTCAAATCTAAAGATTATTTATGGAACAGTGGTATTTTTGTAGTTAAAGCCAGCATTTGGTTGAATGCCATAAAGTCTTTAAGATTAGATATTTTTGAGGCAACTCTAAATACTTTTAAAAAAAATATAAAAGATAATCAGTTTATTAGACCTGATCAAGAAAGTTTTTCTAAAATACCAAGTGAATCAATTGATTATGCAGTTATTGAGAAGTGCAATGTTGCCGGCATCCCTCTGAAAGTGATTGCTCTAGATGCAGGCTGGAGTGATTTAGGTTCATGGGATTCATTGTGGTCTTTTGGGGGTAAAAGTGAGAAGGGTAATGTAATTCATGGAGATGTCGTTATTGAAGACACAAAAAATTCCTTGATACATTCGACACATAGATTAGTAGGGGCGGTTGGGGTGGAGGATATTATAATTGTTGAATCTGCTGATGCAGTTTTAGTGGCAAATAGAAAAAATAGTCAAGGCGTTAAAGCCATAGTTGCTAAGCTTGGTATAGAAAAAAGAACTGAAGGGGCTTACCATTCAAAAGTCCATAGGCCTTGGGGCTGGTATATGACCATTGATGAAGGGAAACACTTTAAGGTTAAAAGAATTCAGGTTAATCCAGGTGCAAGCTTGAGCCTACAAAAACATTCGAAAAGAGCTGAGCATTGGGTAGTTGTTAAAGGAACTGCTAGAGTGGAACGTGGAGATAAAGAGATCGTATTGGAGGAAAATGAGTCTACTTTTATCCCGCTAGGTGAATTACATCGATTATCCAACTCTAAAAAGACACCGTTGGAAATAATTGAGGTGCAATCAGGAGAGTATTTAGGTGAGGATGACATAGAGCGCATAGAAGACAATTATGGAAGGAAAACAAATGACTAAAATAGCTTTAATTACTGGTGTTACAGGGCAAGACGGAGCTTATCTATCAGAATTTTTACTAGATAAAGGTTATGAAGTTCATGGTATGAAACGTCGAAGTTCGTCTTTTAACACTGCAAGAATTGATCATTTATTTCATGACCTGCATGAGAAAGGAAGACCATTTTATCTTCATCATGGAGATATGACTGACTCATTAAGCTTGACTCAAATAATACAAAAGGTACAACCAGATGAAATTTATAATCTAGCAGCACAAAGTCATGTAGCTGTTTCATTTGAAGAGCCAGAGTATACTGCTAATTCAGATGCATTGGGACCTCTAAGAATACTTGAAGCAATTCGTATTTTACGCTTAGAAAAAAAGACTAAATTTTATCAAGCTTCAACATCTGAGTTGTTTGGCTTGGTTCAAGAAACGCCCCAAAAAGAAACAACACCATTTTATCCAAGAAGCCCTTATGCAGCAGCTAAATTATATGCGCACTGGATAACAATAAATTACAGAGAAGCGTACGGTATTTTTGCTTGCAATGGAATTTTATTCAATCATGAAAGCCCTGTAAGAGGGGAGACATTTGTAACTCGGAAAATAACTCGAGCTTTAGCTAGAATTAAATTAGGACTTCAAGAATGTTTATTTCTTGGAAATATGAATGCTTTACGAGACTGGGGGCACGCAAAGGATTACGTTGAAATGCAATGGCTCATGCTTCAACAAGAAAAACCTGAAGATTTTGTTATAGCAACTGGGTCTCAATATAGTGTCCGTGATTTTGTAAACGCGGCGGCAAAAGAGCTAGATATTAAAATTACTTGGAAGGGTAAAGGTAAAGATGAAAAAGGCTATAATTCATCTGGAAAAATAATAGTAGCTGTTGACTCAAGATATTACAGGCCGACTGAAGTTGAAACTCTTCTTGGTGACGCATCAAAAGCGATGAAAAAGTTAGGCTGGAAACCAAAGATTGACTTTAATTCATTAGTCGCAGAGATGGTTCGAGAAGATCTTAGCTCAGCTCAGAGAGATGAATTAACTAAAACCCATGGCTATAAAACTCCTGATTACAATGAATAAATTATCTATATGACTAAAAAAACCATTTTACTAACAGGTTCGGGAGGTATGGTTGGCCAGAACTTGCTTGAAAGCCCAAGTATATCTTCTTTCGATATTCTTTCACCAAGATCCAATGAGCTAGACCTTCGAGATTTTGAAAAGGTGAAGGATTATCTTAAAAAATATAAGCCTGAAATGATTATTCATGCTGCAGGTAAGGTAGGAGGGATTCATGCCAATATGAAAGAGCCTGTAAGTTTTTTAGTTGATAATTTAGATATGGGTAGAAATATTATTATGGCTGCATATACATTAGGAATCAAAAAACTAATTAATCTTGGAAGTTCTTGTATGTACCCAGCTAATAGAATTGAAACTCTCACAGAAGATATGCTTATGACAGGAAAATTAGAGCAAACTAATGAGCCCTATGCAATTGCAAAATTAGCTACTTTACGTTTGTGCGAATATATATCGCAAGAAGATGATAGTTTTAATTACAAAACATTAATTCCATGTAATCTTTATGGAAAATTTGATAAATTTGGTTTAGAAAATTCACATGTAGCTGCAGCTGTAATCCATAAAACTCATCAGGCTAAAAAATTAAATATAGATGAGATTGAAATTTGGGGAGATGGACTGGCGAGGCGGGAATTTTTGTGCGCAGCAGACTTGGCCGAGGCAATAGTTCGGTCTATTGAAGATTTTGATAATATTCCAAAAATTATGAATATTGGTTCAGGTTATGACATGACAGTTAATGAGTATTATGCTGAAGCAGCAAAAGTTATTGGCTTCACTGGAAAGTTTGTACATAACAAAAGCAAACCAGTAGGGATGACTAATAAGTTACTTAATATAGACCTTCAAACCAAGTGGGGATGGCAGCCAAATACCAGTCTTAAAGTTGGACTGCAGCAAGCGTACGAATATTATTTAAAAGAAATCTCTTAATGACCTTCAAATACCCACTAGCATCATCAACTTGGAATCAAAAAGAAATCGACGTGATGCAAAAAGTTATTGCATCAGGCAGATTTACTATGGGTGAAAATGTCAGCTTGTTTGAAAAAAACTTTGCAAAGTATATTGGAAGTCAGCATGCTGTAATGGTAAATTCCGGATCATCCGCAAACTTATTAATGATTGCTGCCCTTTTTTATACTAAAAACCCTAAATTAAAATTAAAAAGAGGGGATGAAGTAATAGTCCCAGCAGTAGCATGGAGCACAACTTATTACCCTCTTTACCAATACGGTTTAAAAATTAAGTTTGTTGACATAGATATAGAAACACTTAATTATGATTTAACTCAATTAGAGTTAGCAATTTCAAATAAAACACGTCTAGTCCTAGCTGTTAATTTACTTGGAAATCCAAATAATTTTGATTTCATTAATAAGATAATACAAGACAAAAATATTATTTTATTAGAAGATAATTGCGAATCAATGGGGGCAACATTTAACAGTAAGAAGACTGGAACTTTTGGAGTGATGGGGACATTTAGTTCATTTTATAGCCATCATATTTCAACGATGGAGGGCGGAATAATAGTTACCGATGATGAAGAGTTGAATCAAATACTTATTTCACTCAGGTCTCATGGATGGACCCGTGACCTACCAACTAAAAATTTAATTTGCGATGATAAAAGCGATGATTTACTAGAAGAATCTTTTCGGTTTGTGTTGCCTGGATATAATGTCCGACCTTTGGAGCTTGAAGGAGCATTAGGTGTTGAGCAGGTTAAAAAATTACCTATGATCATTTCTGAGCGTCGTAAAAATGCACAATTATTTTTAGAAGCATTAGCCAATCATCCTAATTTACTAATCCAAAAAGAAATTGGAATGAGTAGTTGGTTTGGTTTTAGTATTATTATTAGGCCTGGAAGTGCTTTAACAAGAAAAGAGTTAGTTAAAAAGTTAAGCCATCTAGGATTCGAGTTTAGACCAATTGTTACTGGAAATTTTCTCAAAAATGAAGTTATCAAATTTTTTGATTACGAAGTTCATGGCAATTTAAAAAATGCAGAATATCTTGATGAGAATGGATTGTTCATCGGGAATCACCACTATCCTATGACTAATGCTTTTCAGGATTTATTAAACATTTAAAAATTTATAAATAATTACTTTATTTTAAAGAATAATTTATGGTAAATAGAAAGTCTATATGCTTTGTGGCAACTGTTGAATTTGCAGTAAGTGCATTTTTATTAAATCATTTAAAAGAGCTATCTAAATACTATGATTTGACAGTTATTGTTAATCTTAAAAATCCTAATTTTTTAATTGATAAAAAATTAAATATTAATTTAGTAAATATTAACTTTTCAAGAAAAATCAATATTATTTCAGATTTACTTTCTCTTGTTCAACTAGTATATTTATTTTTGATTAAAAGATATGATGCTGTTCATTCAATAACACCAAAAGCTGGATTATTAGCAATGATTGCTTCATTTTTAACATTTATTCCTGTTAGGATTCATTGCTTTACTGGTCAAGTTTGGGCGACTAAATCAGGATTATCTCGACTATTTTTAAAGTTAATTGATAAAGTAATTGGGATTTTATCAACTCAAAATATTATTGATAGCAAGTCGCAATATAATTTTCTTGTTAAACATAATGTTTTAAATAAAGATAAATCTTTAGTTTTTGGAAGTGGTTCAGTATCTGGTGTTGATCTATTAAAATTCAAACCAAATACAAAAGTAAAATTATCATTGCGTAAGAAGCTTAAAATATCACCAGCCTCATTTGTTTTTGTATTTATCGGCCGTTTAAACTATGAAAAAGGCATATACGACTTAATTGATTCATTTATATTAGCAGATTTAAAATCTGCATATTTACTTATAATTGGACCGGATGAAGAAAATATTTCATCTAAATTTAAAGGTAAGCAATCAAATATTATATTTTCCGATATAACTTCATCCCCACAAGATTTTTTAGCTATATCCAATGTGCTTTGTTTGCCAAGTTATCGTGAAGGTTTTGGAAATATTGTTATTGAGGCTGCTGCAATCGGACTGCCATCAATTGTTTCAAATATATATGGCTTATCTGATGCAATAGTTCAAAATAAAACTGGCCTGACCCATGAACCAAAGGATGTGGAAGAGATTACAAGATTAATGATAGCTTTATTTAATGATAGAAAGTTAGTTGCTGAGCTTGGTGAGGCAGCTAAAAATAGGGCAATAAGTGAGTTTGATTCAAAAATATTAGTTAAACACTGGAAGGATTTTTATAGCCATAAGTTAACCTAGTTAAATTCTGAGTCACGCTTGATCCATTGTCTCGATTCCTCTGATAAAATAACCAAATGGATTTTAATATATTCCCCAGTTTTTTTTATTCTAAGCAATTTATTTTAGCATTTTTTACAACGTTCTCAGTTGTATCTTTATTGACTTGGGGCATCTTGAGTTCTAAAATATTTAATAAGATTCTTGATATACCAAATCAGCGATCACTTCATACTAGACCAATATCAAAGTTGGGCGGCCTCGCTATTATGGCATCAGTTATATTTTCAGCTATTCTTTATTGTACTGAATTACTTTACCTACTCCCATTCCTATTAGCCTTAACCTCTTTATCTCTTTTAGATGACCTTGTAAGTGTTAAGCCACTTATTCGGTTAGTTATTCATTTTTTAATTGTCCTTACATTTCTATATACTTTAGATTTACAGACCAATTATTTATTTCTTATTATCTTATTATTTTTTCTTGTTTGGATGATAAATTTATACAACTTCATGGATGGATCAGATGGCTTAGCAGCAGGTATGTCTATAATTGGTTTTAGTTGTTATGCAATTCTATCTATTATTTTAGGTGACCTAGATTTTGCAATATTTAATATTATTATAATTACTGCTTGTATTGGATTTTTATTCTTTAATTTTCCCCCTGCTAAAATATTCATGGGTGATACCGGATCTATCCCATTAGGTTTTCTGTGTGGAGCCTTAGGCATAATTGGATGGTATAAACTCTTATGGCCATTATGGTTTCCATTAGTTGTTTTTTCACCATTTATAATAGATTCAGGTATTACTTTATTAAAGCGACTTATTAAAAAAGAGTCTTTAATGGAAGCTCATAGAAGTCATTATTACCAAAGAGCTATACTCATAGGTTATTCCCACAAACAAGTAGCATTATTTTCTTATGGACTGATGATTTGTGTAGGGATTATCGGGATTTTTGCAGCAATAATAAATACCCAAGAAATCATTATCCTTATGTTTATTTTATTATTTTCATCCTTTGTTTTAATGATGAGATTTGTAGATATAATATGGGCTAAGCATTTACTTAAAAGCACAGATAATGAATAAGAAGATTAAACATTTAATAATAAACAATAGGAATTTAATTGTTTTCACTCATGATTTAATTGTAATTGGCTTAGCTTGGGCATCTGCGTATATTATTAGGTTTAATTTTGAAGTCCCTGAAGTTCAGCTTATTTCAATGATTAGTAATTTTTTCATAGTATTAATTGTTCAGGCAATAATATTTCTAAGCTTAAGAATTCATAGAGCATCATGGAGGCACTCAAGTATTATTGATGTGAGAACAATCGCCGTAGGTGTATTCTACTCAACTTTAGTACTCGCTGGTTACTTTACATTTTATTATGACCAGCAACCTGTAATCCCCCGCTCAATTATTCTTTTGAATCCTATACTTTTAATATTATTTATGTCCGGAAGCCGAATTATGTATAGGGGTTTAAGAGAATATAAAGAATATGGTTTTTCTTCAATTAAGCCTAAAAATGCTATTATTTTAGGAACTAGTAAAGAAGGGGTGTCTTTAGTTAAGACTCTTTCTGGAAATCCAAATTGGCGAGTTCTTGGTCTATTGGGAAGTGATCTTTCATTAAAAGGTAGAGAGGTATCCGGGGTAAAAATTTTAGGTGCTATTGAGTTACTTCCTAAGCTTTATAAAAAATTAAACATCGAGACAGCAATAATAGCGATGCCATCTTCTGATTTTGAAGAGAGAAAAATTGCTTTAAATATAATCAAAGACTTAGATCTTGAATTATTAACTATTCCAAATTTTGAAGATTTAAGTAGTGGTCGATTAAGTGTTTCACAAATTAGACAAGTTGATGTTGAAGATTTACTGGGAAGAGATACAGTTAATTTAGATAATTCTGATCTTAAAAAATTAATCCAAAATAATGTTGTCATGATTTCTGGCGCAGGAGGATCGATTGGGTCAGAGCTTACTCGCCAAGTATTAAAATTTAAACCAAAGATCGCTATGTGCATTGATATTTCAGAAGCTGCTTTATACCAGTTAGAGCAGTCAATTAATGGACCATCTAAAACTAAAATATTATTTATCGTGGCCGATATAAAAAATGAAAAACGTATGAAGGATTTATTTGGTAGGTATACACCTATTGTAGTTTTGCATGCTGCAGCCTATAAACATGTACCACTTATGGAAACTGAGAATGTTTCAGAGGTATTAGTAAACAATGCTAAAGGTACTTTTTTACTTGCAAGGATATGTAAGTCATTCGATGTTAAGAAGTTTGTTTTGGTATCAACAGATAAAGCAATCAACCCAACAAATGTTATGGGAGCGAGTAAGCGCTTAGCAGAGATTTTATGTCAAAGCCTTCAATCTGAAACTGGTACTGAATTTATTATTGTTCGCTTCGGAAATGTTCTTGGTAGCAGTGGAAGCGTTATACCTTTATTTAAAAAACAAATTGGAATGGGTGGGCCAGTTACTGTTACCCACAGAGATATAACTAGATATTTTATGTCAATTCCTGAGGCATCCCAACTTGTTTTGCAAGCAAGTATGATGGGATTAGGGGGAGAAATATTTGTTTTAGAGATGGGCAAGCCAATTAAAATTTTAGATTTAGCTAAAGATATGATTAAATTATCAGGGCTTCACAAAGACGAAATTAAAATAAAGTTTACTGGATTACGTCCTGGCGAGAAACTTTTTGAGGAGTTATTAGCAGATCACGAGTTAACAAAGCCAACAAAATATAAAAAAATAAGAATAGCGGTAACATCAAAATTAGAGCAAAAGTTTTCAAATAAAGCTATTATTGACTGGATTAATCAGTCACCAGATATGGATGAGGTTACGATAAAAAAGGAATTAAAACGTTGGGTTAGGGATTACAAAATTTCTAAATAATTTTTTTACTAACCATTTATTTTGATTGTTAATAGTGTAAAACAAGTATATTTTGGCTAATTAAATTTTCTAATTTTTTTTCATTTGGCTTGTTGTAATTTACAAACCATCTCATAATATTAATTCATTTTTTTTAACTCATTGAAATTATTGATAGAACTATAAATATCAAAATCAATCCATTTTTGTTTTTGTCCATAACCATATTTTGCTTTAATAAATTTCAGCTTATTATGCATTGCAGCAGACCCGTCATTTTCTGTATCTCCAACAAAATAAGCATCTGAAAATTGAGGATTATTTTTAATATAAAATGTAACTAATTTATTTTTATTTTTTATCTCTTCTATTTTTTCGTTAGCACAACCAATCCATTGAAAGCATTCATTCCAGCCATAATAATTGATAAGTTTTAATGTTGCTTCCTGTCTTTTATTTGTCGCAATTGCTAATTTATCACCGCGTTCGATTAAATATTGCAATGTTTCAGTCACACCAAAATAAGGGTTGGTGTCTAATAATAAATTTTCATCATATTCTTTTTTAAATAACTTTAAAAAATTTTCATATTGATTTAAATTTCTTGATCCTAATATTAATTTCGTTGTATCTTGTAATGTCGGCCCTATTAAGATCTCCTTAGCAATTTTTAGCCTTGACGGTGCTAGTTTTTTGGTTACCTTTTCATAACATTTTTTAATAAGATTTTCAGAATCAACCAATGTGCCATCAAAATCAAATATCCAATATTTACGCACTTAAAGCGTGACCCATTCATTATTTAAAATACTTTTTTGAATAGCTTCAAGTGTTTTTGAGTTCCATATCGCATCTTCACCACTTAGCTTTACTTGCCTATCTTCGATGATAGCTCTATTAAAGTGGTCTATTTCCAGATTGAAGTGGTTTGCCGTTGGAACCACTTCTTGTTTAAGTCCTGATTTTTCAGTTGTGTAAATTATATTCGCCGGTAAATTATCAGGCTGCCAAACTAACGGACACTTTAACCTTCCAGCCAAACCAAAAACCTCGAATTCAGAACGTCGTGTACATTCAAAACTAATATCAAATGTTGCTTTTTTATTTAATCCAAAATCAATCATGCCTGTAGTTGACATATCTGCACCATGCTCATTAAATTTAGATTGCCCATATACGCGTATAGGGTTTTCTTTAAAACAACTCCTTATTGTATGAATAGCATATGGGCCTATATCCCAAAGTGCGCCTCCCCCATTATTAATATTGCGATTTATTCTGTAATGTCTAGCAGGTTGAATTGGAAACGAAAACATTGAATGTGCATAATTTATTTCTCCTAAAATTCTAGAGTTAATAATATTCTGAATCCGGTCAAATTGCGGGTGGAATGCGTACATAAAGCCTTCCATAATTTTTACATTATGTTTTTTTGCTTCATTAATTAGAAGCTCAACCTCTTGAGATTTAATTGCCATTGGTTTTTCAATAAGAACATGTTTCTTGTTATTGATTGCTTCTAGTGCGACTTGTGTGTGTTCTTCATTTGATAATGGGATGTAAATAGCATCTATTTCTTCGCTGTTCAGAATTGAATTAAAGCCTTCATAACATTCTATATTTTTAATATGCTCTTTAGCATATTTCTTAATACATTCTGCTGCTGAGTTTTCGCGACGACTTCCAATAGCAACTAATGCACCTTGTTCACTATTAATGATTGCTGGAATTAGCCTTTCATTAACTCTTGCAGCTCCTAGTATTGCCCACCTTATTTTTTTCATTAATATTTTCTTTTTTATCTATTTAGTAATTATATAATAACCCTGTTGTAGTTATTAGGAAATTGAAGAATTAAGATAATACAAATCTATAAAAAAAGACTTTAAGAAATTAATTTCTTTTCTTTCCAATATGCTCTTCCCCCCTAGCTTTTGATAGGCTAATTTGTTTTTGCCTTTCTTTTAAGCTTGATTTTTTTGTTTCAGAAACAATACCAATACAATACTTGCATGAAATACCTTCAATATAATCTTTGGATTTCATTTCTTCTGGAGATAAGGGGTGGCGGCAAGCAAAACATTGATTATATTTTCCTTGTTTTAATTCATTAGTTACCGCAACTCTTTGGTCGAATACAAAACATTCCCCTTGCCATAAACTTTCTGCTTCTGGAATGGTTTCAAGATACTTTAGAATACCTCCTTGTAAGTGATATACCTCCTTAAATCCCTCCTCTAGCATATATGAGCTAGCTTTTTCACAGCGAATACCACCAGTGCAAAATATTGCGACCTTGTTGGTTTTTTTTGGGTTTAGATTATTTTTGATGTACTTAGGGAACTCCCTAAAAGATGATGTTTTTGGGTTTATAGCATTTTTAAAGGTGCCTATATCAATTTCATAGCCATTCCTTGTATCAATAAGGGTAATATCTGGATCATTAATTAGGCTATTCCAGTCCTCAGGCTTTACGTAAGTACCTACCTTTTTAGTGGGACTAACTTCTGGAATGCCTAATGTTACTATTTCTTTTTTTAATCTAACCTTCATCCTGTAGAAAGGGTTTTTATTTGACCAAGAGCCTTTATAATCTAAGCCTTCAAAAGCTTTAGAAAATATTGGATTATATTTAAGAAATTCATGAAATTCTAAAATATTTCTTTCTTCACCTGAGATCGTGCCATTAATACCTTCATTAGCAAGAAGGATGGTGCCTTTTATTTTTTTTTTATCACAATAATCTTGAATAATAGTTTTCATACCCTTTGTGTCATTAAGACTAACAAAATGATAAAACGCTGTGGTAAAAAAAGAGACCATAATTAACTATATGAAATAAATTTAACATTGTATTCTATGTTTAAATTAAATGGAGAGTTTAATAATAACGTAAGCCATTTATTTTATTGGTAAAAAATGTTATTTTAACGCTCTTTACAAGATGTAAAATAAAAATGGAGAATGTGCATGACTATTGAAAAAACTTTATCGATTATTAAGCCAGATGCAGTAAAGAAGAATGCTATTGGTCAAATTTACAGTCGCTTTGAAAAAGCAGGGCTGAAAATTGTTCAAGCTCAAATGATCTCCTTAACTCAAGAAGAAGCAGAAGGTTTCTATGAGGTTCATAAAGACAGACCTTTCTTTAATGACCTTGTTAGCTTTATGATCTCAGGGCCAGTTATGATTCAGGTGCTTGAAGGGGATAATGCTGTTTCTATAAATCGCGAATTAATGGGTGCAACTAATCCAAAAGAAGCAGATGCTGGAACAATTAGGGCTGATTTCGCTGATAGTATTGATGCTAACGCAGTTCATGGATCTGATTCTTTAGAGAATGCAGCTATCGAGATTGATTATTTTTTTGGTTAAATAATTCTTGAATAATTTACTTGAATTTAATCGGGAACAATTAACTAAATATATTGAACAATTTGGTCACAAACCATATCGCGCTAAACAACTTTTACGTTGGATATATTACTTTAATGAAAATAATTTTGGAGCAATGACAGATGTTGCAAAATCATTTCAGAGCACACTTATAAATAACGCTAATATTCTGACACCTGAAATAATTTCTGATGAAATATCTTCTGACGGTACGCGAAAATGGTTGCTGAATGTTGGAGCAAGCAATGGAATTGAAACCGTTTTTATTCCTGAAGAAGATCGCGGCACTCTTTGTATTTCATCTCAAGTAGGTTGTGCCTTAGAGTGCACTTTCTGTTCTACAGGTAGGCAAGGTTTCAATAGAAATCTTACTTCAGGAGAAATTATTGGTCAATTATGGCTAGCTAATAAATTACTTAGAAAGCAAGAAAATTACAGCCATTTAAATCATGAAAATCGTATTATTTCAAATGTAGTTATGATGGGAATGGGTGAGCCTTTAACTAATTACAATAATGTGGTTCATTCGTTAGAGATGATGCTGGATGATCAAGTTTATGGCCTTAGCCGAAGAAAAGTGACCCTTTCCACAAGTGGGCTTGTGCCTGCAATGGATAAGCTTAGGATGGACTGCCCAGTGGCTTTGGCAGTTTCACTTCATGCCCCAAATGATAATTTGCGAGATGAGATCGTCCCGATAAATAAAAAATACCCTTTAAAAGACTTAATGTCGGCATGTTTACGTTACATTGAATTTGCTCCTCGAGATTTCGTTACTTTTGAATACGTCATGCTTAAAGGAGTTAATGACTCTCTAGCTCAAGCAAAAGAATTAATTAATTTAGTAAGGGATGTGCCTTGCAAATTTAATCTTATTCCTTTTAATTCATTTCCAAATAGTGGTTATAAGTGTTCTGATAAAAGCACAATGACTAGATTTAAAAAGGTTTTAGCTGATGAGGGAATTATAACTACCATAAGAAAAACCAGAGGTGATGATATCGATGCTGCTTGTGGCCAATTAGCTGGACAGGTCCAAGATAAAACTAAAAGAAGTAAAAAAATATCTTTTGTAGGCAATAATTAAGTGAAGTGAAATGAAAATAAATAAAAATAGATTTCAAGTACTTGTTGGTGGTGTAGCTATTGGAGGAGGAGCCCCAACAGTTGTTCAATCAATGACAAATACTGATACAGCTAATCGAAAGTCCACTGTTAATCAGGTAAATGAATTATGGAAAGCAGGTTCTGAGTTAGTTAGGATTACAGTAAATAATGAGGAGGCTGCTAAAGAAGTTTATGGCATCAAGCAAGATCTTTTAGCTATGGGTTGTAATGTTCCTTTAATAGGAGATTTTCATTATAACGGACATAAGCTTTTAAAAAAGTTCTCCGATTGTGCTGTTGCTCTAGATAAATATAGGATCAACCCCGGCAATGTTGGCAGAGGTAGTAAGAGAGATGATCAGTTTGCCACTATGATTAAAATAGCAATTGATCATGATAAGCCTGTAAGAATTGGTGTAAATTGGGGAAGCTTGGACCAAGAAATGCTTAAGGTATTGATGGATAATAACGCTCTTTTAAGCCAGCCTCTCTCATCAAAGTCCATTATGAAAGAGGCACTTATCCGCTCGGTTATAGATAGTGCTAAGCAAGCTGAAGATTTAGGATTGTCTAAAAATAAAATAATTGTTTCATGTAAGGTAAGCGATGTTCAAGATTTAATTGAGGTTTATATAAACCTATCAAAACGATGTAACTATCCACTTCATCTTGGACTAACTGAAGCAGGCATAGGCACTAAGGGGATTGTTGCTTCAGTTGCATCAATGGGATATCTTCTTCAAAATAGCATTGGCGATACTATTCGCATATCACTAACTCCAGAGCCTAATGAATCTAGAACAAAAGAAGTAATTGTTGCTCAAGAATTGCTTCAAACAATGGGTATTCGAGCATTTTCTCCAATTGTAATAGCTTGCCCTGGATGTGGAAGAACTACTTCAACTTTTTTTCAAAAGCTAGCTGGGGATATACAGGTTTATCTAAGAGAAAGCATGCCAGAATGGAAGCTTAAATATCAAGGGGTTGAGGAAATGACTGTTGCAGTTATGGGTTGTGTTGTAAATGGACCTGGCGAGTCAAAAATGGCAAATTTAGGAATAAGCCTTCCTGGAACAGGTGAAATACCTGTTGCCCCAGTATATGTAGATGGAAAGAAAACAGTTACTTTAAAAGGTGATAATATCGGAATTGATTTTATAAAAATAATTAATAGTTACGTTGAAAAAAATTATCAGGTAAATAAAAAAGATTAAAAATGGCTAAAAAATTTCAAACATTGAAGGGTTTTTACGATGTCTTACCAGAAAAACAAAGATTATGGCGTTATTTCGAAGAGAAGGTATTGTGTATTTTGGATCAATACCATTATCAAGAGATAGGACTTCCTTTGGTTGAGCCAACTGGGTTATTTGTTGAGAGTGTTGGATCTCATACTGACATTGTAGAAAAAGAAATGTATAGCTGGGAAGATCATTTAAATAAAGATAAACTGACTTTAAGGCCAGAAGGTACAGCCGGGTGTGTGAGGGCGGTTGTTGAAAATAGCCTTACTTATAACGGACCTGTGAAGTTGTTTTATCGCGGAGCTATGTTTAGGCATGAGAATGTTCAGAAGGGAAGGCAGAGGCAATTTCATCAAGTGGGAGTTGAGGCATTTGGCTTTGAAAAGCCAGAGTCTGACGCAGAGCAAATTTTATTGTTATCAAGGCTATGGAGCTCTTTAAGTCTTAAAAATATAACTCTGGAACTGAACTCAATTGGAGACCCAAATGACAGAATTGTTTACAGAGAAAAATTAATTGCTTATTTTGAGGTTCATAAAAAAGTCCTAGATGATGATGCATTAAGACGTTTATATGAAAATCCTCTAAGAATATTAGATAGCAAAAATAAACAAATGCAGCCTATGTTAAATTCTGCTCCTAAGTTGATAGATTATTTATCAAATGATGCAAAACAACATTTTGAAAATCTTTGCAGTATTCTTAAAGAGCATAATTTAGAATTTAAAATAAATACGAGACTTGTGAGAGGTTTAGATTATTATAATCGTACCGTCTTTGAATGGGTATCAAATGATTTAGGTAGTCAGGGAACAATAGCAGGTGGAGGGAGGTATGATTACTTAGTTGAAAGAATAGGTGGAAAACCAACATCAGCATGCGGTTTTGCAATCGGAATAGAAAGAATAATTCTATTACTTGAAGATTTAAATAAAGAAAATAATAATACATTACCTGATATTTATATTGTAAATCTTGGCGATATGGCAAGATCTTTTGCTTTTTCTACTGCTGAAAAATTAAGAAACGAAGGGCTAAAGGTAAGTTTGAATATCGAAGGATCTAGCTTTAAATCGCAAATGAAAAAAGCTGATAAGAGTGGTGCAAAAGTTGCTTTGATAATTGGAGATCAGGAAGCTGAAAATAAAATAATTCAGGTAAAACTTATTCGTGATGATGGAATCCAATTAGCTATCGAAGAAAAAAATATAATTCAATATATAAAAGATAAAATAAATTTTGAAAAATAGCATATTAGAAATTAATAACCTAAAAGTTTTTCCTAATAATAATTCTAGATTAAAGTTAGTAAAAAATATTTCTTTGTGTCTAAAAAAAGGAAAAACTACATGCATTGTTGGTGAATCAGGAAGTGGTAAAAGCTTAACAGCTTTATCAGTTATGCAACTTCTTTCATCCCAACTAAGCATGTCTGGAAGTATAATTTTTGAAGGCCTTAATTTAGTAAATTTAACTAAAGAAGAGGTAAGAAAGAAGAGGGGAAAAGATATTGCGATGATTTTTCAAGAACCTATGACCTCTCTTAATCCAGTGCTTACAATTGGCTATCAAATAAAAGAAGCAATTAGTGTGCACGAAAATTTACTTAAAGCTGAATTAAATAAACGTGTGGAAGAGTTGCTTGATATTGTCGGTATACCAATAGATCGAATAAATAGTTATCCAGATGAGCTGTCAGGAGGACAAAGACAAAGAGTAATGATTGCTATGGCAATTTCATGCTCACCAAAATTATTGATTGCTGATGAGCCAACTACAGCATTGGACGTTACTGTTCAGGCTCAAATTTTAAATCTTTTAAGTGGTTTGAAATTAAAGTTTGAAATGACTATGCTTTTTATTACTCATGATTTCGGCGTTGTTGAAGATATTGCTGACGATGTAGCTGTGATGTACCAAGGAGAAATTGTTGAGCAAGGAACAGTCTTAAATGTATTAAAAAAACCAAAGCATCCATATACTAAAGCCTTATTAGATTGTGTTCCAGATCCACATGGTAAAAAAGATTTGAATCCAATTGACTATTCTGCTTTAAAAAGAGCGATGGGATAATAGATAATGGAAATTTTATTAGAAGCAAAAAACCTATCGAAAGAATATGTTAAAACAACGGGATTTTTTTCTAGGACAAGTTCCTCAATTAAGGCGTTGGACAATCTTTCTATAAATATAAAGAAAGGAATTACTCTTGCTGTTGTCGGTGAATCAGGAAGTGGAAAATCTACATTAGCAAAAAGTCTAATTCGATTAGTTGAGATTGATAAAGGCTCGATTACTTTTAAAAAAAGAAACATGCGTACAATCAGCGGCGGCGAACTAAAAGCAATTAGAAAAAATATACAAATGATCTTCCAAGATCCCTATGCTTCATTGAATCCAAGAATGAAAATAATAAACATTATGGAAGAGCCTTTAAAAATTCATGACATTGGCAACTCTGAAACTCAATATTCTAAAATATTGAGTATGATAAAAAGAGTAGGCCTTGGGGAGGGCGATCTTTTAAAATACCCACATCAATTTTCAGGGGGTCAGAGGCAAAGAATTGGCATTGCACGCGCTCTGATTTTAGAGCCTGAATTAGTAATATGCGATGAGCCAGTTTCAGCGCTTGATGTTTCAGTTCAAGCACAAATTATTCAACTTCTTAAGTCACTGCAAAAAGAGTTTGGCTTAACATATCTTTTTATAACTCATGATTTGAGAATAGTTCGGCACATTGCAGATGAAGTTATTGTAATGAAGGACGGAAAACTTATTGAACAGGGAAAAACTGATATAATTTTTCGCAGTCCAAAAACGAAATATACAAAAGAATTATTAGCGTCAATCCCAGGAAATCTATTAAAGAGGAAATAAAATGGCTTTAGATACAGAAGAAGAGCAGGTAGAGAAAATACAAAATATTTGGAATTCATATAAACATTTGATTATTATTTTAATTGGAGTTTTATTGGGAGCCTATTTTGCATATGGTTATTATGCAGATAATAAAATTAAAAATTCAGAACAGGCTTCTCAGTTATACCAAGAGATATTAGTTGAAAAAATATTAGATATAAATTCAATTAAAACAAAAGTTGATTTATTAAAAAATATTGCAAGAGATACACCATATGCTGCAAGATCTGCTATATATATTTCTAAATTGTATTCACAAGAAGGCAGTAATGAAGAAGCTATTAATGAATTAATTTGGGCAGCAGAAAATGCAACTGAAGATTCGATTCAATCATTAGCATATTATCATTTGGCAAATTTATTTTTTATAACAGGCAAATTAGATCGAGCAATGGAATCAGCTAAAAAAATAAATACAATTGGTTTTCAGACTTTAGCTAAAGATATTATCGGCGATATTTACTTAAAGCAGGGTAATAAAGAAGAAGCAAAAAAATCTTATCTTGAGAGTTTAAAATTAAACAAAGGACAAAGTGAAATTAGTAAGATATTACAAAATAAAATAGACTCTATCGGCCAATGAAGTATGTTTTTTTAATTACCTTTCTGTTAAATGGTTGCTTCTTTGGACCCGTTCAAGAACTTCATGACCAAATTGAAGAAACTTATTTTGGGAATGATTTTATAAATCCCCCCACCCCTTTAGGCGAAATCGAAAGCGATGTTTCCATTGATCTTGAGGTTGTCTGGCAAAAAAATATTGGTGAACACGATGGAAGTAATTTTGATATATTCATTTTCGATGAATTTTTATTCAGTGCTACATCTGATGGGACAATAAAAAAAATAAATAGAATTACTGAAGATATATTATGGGAAAAAAATATTGAGTCTACTTTAACTTCTGGAATCTCTGGGGATGATGAAAATCTAATTTTTTCAACTTCAGATGGTTTTTTATGGTCTATGAATCATGATGGAGATCTGATTTGGAAAACTTTATTAGAGTCGGAAGTTAATTCATTAGCGATTATTTATGATTCAAAAATTACTGTAAAAACTACTAGTTATAAAATTATTCATCTTAATGTTAAGGACGGATCTGTTATATGGAAATATCAAGCGGGAATTCCACCTTTAACTTTTAAATCTGAAGGAAAATTAGTTCAATCAAATAATGTTGTATACCTTGGATTACCTGGTGGAAAATTAATTGCAATTGATTCCCCAACTGGTGGTTTAGTTTGGGAATCTAATATCTCACGTCCTAGAGGTGTCACAGATATTGAAAGAGCAAATGATATGACAAGTCATCCAGTTATTGATGGACCTGCGATTTATGGGGTTACAACAAACGGTGATATTTCAGCTTTAGATCGAAGAAATGGTAAAACTATTTGGACTCAACCTTTATCAAGTTTTTATGGCATGGCTTTCGATGGCTTTAGTTTATTTGTTACACATGATACTGGTTCTATTTATGCCGTAAATAAAGATGATGGCGAAATTATATGGCGTCAACCTTCTTTACAATTTAGAAAGATTAGAACAGGAACACTAATTAAGGATTATGTTGTTTTTGGAGACTATGAGGGATATCTTCATTTTTTAAGTATTGCTAATGGAAATATTCTTACAAGAATAAAATTGAATGATTCGCAATTATTGAACAACATAATTAAAATAGATGATTCATTACTATTTATAATGAGCGCAACTGGAGATATTATTTGTTTGAAAGTTGGCGAACAAGTTATTAATGATAAATTAAAGGTTGAAAATATTGAGACTTCGAATTTAGCTGATGATTCTAAACCAAATAAAGAAGTAAATAATTCAAAAAAACATAGAATTTTTGATGGTGATGAAGAAGATTTTCTTGAGGAAGAGGTTCTTGATAAAGTCGAAAAGAAGCCTACTAAAAATAAAAAACATCGGGTATTTAAAAATAAAAAAGAGAAGGGTATTTTAGATTGGCTTTTCTAAATTCAGGATTAGATAAGAGATGAAAACCATTGTGCTTGTTGGCCGACCTAATGTAGGTAAATCCAGTTTGTATAACCGTTTAACTAAAACTCGCGATGCAATCGTTGCTGATATGCCTGGCTTAACGAGAGATAGACACTACGGAAAGCTTTCTATTGGCGACCATGATTATATTTTGGTTGATACAGGTGGTTTTGAGCCAGATAAGAAATTTGGTATACAAAAAGAGATGGCAATTCAAACTAAATTAGCTATTGATGAGAGCGATATCATTCTATTAATTGTTGATGCAAGGTCGGGACTTCATTCTATAGATATTCACATTGCTGAGATCATTAGAAAGAATGATAAAAAGAAAATGTTGCTAGTAAATAAAGCTGAAGGAATGTTTAATGATAGTGCTTTAGCAGAATTTCATAAACTTGGATTTAAAAATATCCATAAGATTTCATCGGCACATGGCGATGGTATCTCAGGACTTAAAGATTTTCTAGCAGAACAAGATGATGAAGTAGATAATTATGTTACTACAGATAATAAATACCCAAAAATTTCTATTGTAGGACGACCCAACGTTGGAAAATCTACTTTAATTAACTCCTTGTTAGGCGAGGATCGTTTTATTGCTTTTGATAAGCCAGGAACCACAAGAGATGCAGTTTCAGTTGATTTTAACTGGGGCAAAGAAAAATTTATTTTAACTGATACAGCTGGTATAAGAAAAAAAGGTAAGGTTTTTGAATCCGTAGAAAAATTTTCTGTAATTAAGACTTTAAATGCAATAAATTTTGCAAATGTAGCAGTGCTTGTTGTTGATTCAAAAGATGGTATATCAGCACAAGATATGCACATTCTCGGCTTTATTTTGGAGAGTGGTAAATCATTAGTTATTGCTTTAAATAAGTGGGATTCTGTTTCAGAATACGAACGCGAAAAATTGAAAGGCGATATCGATAAAAAATTACCATTTGTCAAATTTGCAGAAAAAGTTTTTATTTCAGCCTTAAACCAAGATGGCTTTCCCCTTCTAATGAAATCAATTATAAAGGCACATAAAGCAGCTAAAACTAAATTTACGACACCCCAACTCAATTCTGTTTTGGCAAATGCTTTGCTAAGTCATACTCCTAGTATTGTTAGAGGAATTCGACCTAAACTAAAATATGCTCATCAAGGTGGAATGAATCCACCAACCGTTATTATCCATGGCAATCATTTAGATGGGGTGAAGCAAGATTACATTAGATTTTTAGAATCATTTTATCGAAAAGCTTTTGATTTGACAGGCACACCTTTAAGAATTCAGCTCAAAAACTCCACTAATCCTTTTGACGAGAGGGCTGAAGCTGCTAATAAAAAAACCGGCCTTGTCTCTAGAAGAAGAGTGGAAGATGCTTTTAGAGCAAAAATGAAGAAGAAGAAGCAAGTAAATTAGTCGTTGATCATGCTGTCCCAAAACTCCCACCATTCCGCCTTTTTTCCAAGTATTTTTTGCGCATTAAATTTTGTATTAGGATAATTTTTTTCTAAAACTCTTTCCGTATCATTTCTTAAATCTTCAATGCCTAGGCGGTCGTAGCAGCTAACCATAATAACTAATGCTTCTTCTTGATGAACTGATTGATTGTAATTTTCGATGACAAATTTTGCTCTGTTTAAAGCTGCAACATAAGCAGCCCTTTTCATGTAGAAACGAGCAACATGTAATTCATATTCTGAAATCTTATTCATGAGGTATGTCATACGATTAACTGAATCATCATAATATTTACTTTTAGGGAATTTTTCGGTTAACTTTTTAAATGCATCAAAACTCTGAGATAACTGATTAATATCTCTATCACTAATATCCTGCATAACTATTTTTTTAAAAAATCCTTTATCTTTAAATAAAATGATTCCTCTAAAGTAGTAAGCATAGTCCATAGATGGATGGTTGGGATGCGCACGAATGAACTTATTAATCATCGATGTTGCTTCAGCAGTTTTATAAAACTCTTTATAGGCATATGCTAAATTAAGCTTAAATTGAGGGGCTAATTTTGAATTAGGGAATCTTTTTTCACCGGCCTCAAGGAAGCTTATTGCCTTTGTCCAGTCTTTACTACTAGAAAAATATTCTGCTTCATTTATAATCCATTGATCAGAACGACCTTCTGTTTCGTCTAGGTCAGTGGGGTCGCCAAAAATGAAACAACCACTAAGTATTACTGATAAGATTAAAGAAAATAATAATTTCATATATGCTTAAAAATATTTAATAACGCGTAAATTATACATTATGGCAGTAAACAAAAAAAAATTTATAGTACCTAATAGGTATGTTGGACAGAGATCAGATTCGGTTATACATGAACTAATGCCAGAATATTCTAGAGCTAAGATTCAATCATGGATTAAAAAAGG
>ENA-OSJC01000968-OSJC01000968.1-marine-metagenome-genome-assembly--contig:-NODE-968-length-25584-cov-4.814914_pt1 | contig 25584 bp, 20 predicted proteins | sample MGYA00237885_ERZ534234 | MGnify/ENA primary metagenome ERZ534234 (study PRJEB26413, sample SAMN06343907) | marine metagenome | isolation source: coastal waters | place: Atlantic Ocean: West Antarctic... | reverse complement strand
TACTTTCTGCTTTATAAAATAAAAGGAATGAAATCATTACAATAGTCATATAAAAAAAACTTGTTCTTTCTCCTGAAAGAAAAACTATTACCCACGATAATGTCAATAAAACTAAATGATAAAAATTTAATTTCTTATTAATAAGGAAATAAATTGAGAATAAGAATGGGGTTATTTTTGCAATATAACTTCCAACAATTAATTCATCACCAAATGGTCCTGATAAACGTGTATGGTGTCGTGGATAACCAAATAAATCTTTTTCAAACAAATACTGCACATAAGTATCTATTAATACAAAGAGTAAAACTATCATTGTTGTCCAATAAATAATTACAGCAAATTTTTTAAAATCTCTAAATAGAAAAAAAAAACAAATAGAATAAAAAAAAAATCTAAAATAAAATAAAGAAGACTTAATTGAGACAAAAAATTCAACAACAAAAAATGACCTAATAATTAAAAATAAAAAAAAAATGATAAAAAAATAAAAAATTGGGCTCTTGAAAATCTCAGTTAGACTTATCTTTTTATAATGATATAAAAAAAAAATTAATGTTGTAATTAAAAAAAAATCTGGCAAAAAGGGACCTGTAGGATAGCTAATAATATTTAATATTATTGAAGATACTAAAAACTTATGAACATTAGAGATTTTAGAAAATTTATTATAAAAAGAAGTGAGCATAAAACTATTTAATAGAAAATGAAATTTCTTATATCTGCAACGTTCCGTGATTTCAATAAAAAAAATAAAAACTACTATGACCAAAAAAAATTTTTAAGTAGCATTTTAAAACAAAAAAAGTTTGATATCAACTTTGCAATAACTCAATTTAAAGAAAAAAATGTCAATCAGCTAATAAAACAAATTCCTAAAGGTAAATGTCACTATTTTAATGAAAAGCTTCCAAAAAATTACAGGTGGTCACATTCCAAAGTATTTATAAATGGACTTAAAATTTTTTGTAAAAAAGATTATGACTATTTAATTTGGTCAACGACAGATATTATTATTACAAAGAAAGTTTTTGATTATTTATCAGCTCAAAATAAAAGCTCTGTGTACACATTTTTTCCAAATATAAATGTAGAAACTTATAATAAAACCTTTTTTGGTATTGATTTTTTTGCTTATAAAATTTCTAAACCAGATGCAAAAAAATTAATTAAGGTTTTAACACGCTATGAAAATTATGATTGGGGTATTTTTGAACATTTCTTATTTTCATTTTCAACTTATTTAAAAATGCCAATACATAACCTTTTTGAACATGGGAAAATTTATAAAATGGCTAATATTAAAAAAAGTGTAGTTTTTAATAATCAATTTATTAGTTGGAAAAAAAATCAAAAGATATTTGAAAAATTCCTACATCATAAAAAAATATCAATTCTTTATAGTAAAGGTTCTATGTATTATTTAGCATTAAAATTATTCAAAATTAAAGATTTGGGTTTTAGATTATTATTTATGTATATTAAATTATTTGGTTTTTTTATTATGAGAGTTTTTAAACTTGGACGATAAGAAAAATACTATATTTATTGCATTATACAATGCTTTTCCTATGACAAGTGGGGCATCTACAGTAACCACAAGTCTTTTTAAATGTTGGCCCACACGAAAAAAATTTTTATTTCAAATAACTCATGAAAATCCAAAAAATGAACAAAACATCTTTAGTTATAAAATTATTTCTAATAATAGATTTGTAAAGTTGTTTACATTACCATTTTATCTTCTTTTTATTTTTAGAAAAATTTTAAAGAAAAGAAATAATATAAAGTTTTTTGTAATTGAAGGAGCAAGTTGGGTTGGCTATATTTATGTATTTCAGCTAATTCTAAAAATTTTTTTTAAGAATTCAAAATTTATATATCACTCACATAATGTTGAAAGTGATATTAGAAAAAATAAATTTTTAGTATCATCTCTTACTTACTATTTTGAAAATAAAGTAATGAAAAATTTTGATTTTGTTACTGCTGTTTCAGAAAAAGACCAATCTATTTTTTTAAAAAAATTTAAACAAGTAACTTATTTACTTGAAAATGGTGTTTTTATTGACAAAAAAATACTTAAACAAAAACATAAAATAAAAAATTTTATAGTCTTTCCAGGCTCACTTGAATTTTCTGAGAATAAAAAAACTTTTGACAATCTGTATAAAAAAATATTTCCCTTTTTAAAAAAAAAAATCAACAAAAAATTATCAATTATTTTGACAGGTAGTGGCATTAAGTTTTTTAAAAATAATAATGACATTAATGAAGTGGGTGTATTAAAAAAGACAATATTTCTAAATTATCTAATTTCAAGTTGGCCTTTAATCATTCCATCTAAAAAAGGTCCTGGAACAAAGATCAAAATTATTGAGGCCCTTTGCTACAATAAAATTGTTTTTGCTACGAAAGATGCTTTTAATGGTATAGATACTCAATATCAAAATGAGATTATCTACTTAAACAATGATGAATTATTTAAAAAATTGATTGCTTACAAAAAGAATCCAAAAAAACTGTCTAAAAAATACAGAATTTTAGGAAAATACTATCGTAATAAATTTGATATGAATATAATTTCTAAGAAATTCTATGAAACTATTAAAAATAGATAAAAATAAATTTATACCATACATTTTACTTATAGGAATTCTAGGATCTATTAATATAAATCCACAAAGTTTTTTTATCTCAGAAATATCCTGGATTGCTCTATACAATGATATATCCCCTCATCGTATTTTTAATATAGTAAGGTTTTTTGGACCAATAATTTTTTTAATAATATTAACTATTTATAATTTCGATAAAGTTAAAGAATTAAAATTTAAAGATATTCCCATACCAATTATACTTATTATTGTTTTCTTTTTATTTTTATTTTTTAAATCTGTGCATAAATTTACTCCTCTAAACCTATATTTTATCATATATTTTGAAATAATTTTCTTTTCTATAATTTTGAATTTCTATAGCAAAGAATTTACTTTAAGATTACTTGTATTTTTATTATCTACCTATATTTTTATAGCTTTAGTTTTAATAATAATTGGATTATTTCCTGAACCTCAGAAATTTTTTGATATGAGGTCTTTAACTCCATTTAATTTAAATACAATTTTTTTAGGAAACGCGACGCCAAGAACAACTGGAATTTCAAGAATCTTGGCTATTTTATTTCCATTACTTTATTTTTATAATTCAAAAAAACCAAATAAATTATTATCTATTTTTTTATTAATAGTTCCTTTTCTAATTTTTTCTCTTCAGTCTCGATTGGCATTTATGGCCTTTTTAATTTCAATTTTATTTATTAATATTTTTATTAACGAATTTAAGATGAAGAGATTTTTTAATGATTTAATAAAATATATAATAATTCCGATAACATTTTTTTTTATCTTTGGATTAATAGGTCAAAATAATAAAAAAAATGCAAATCATGAAAGTTTTTTAATTGATAAGCAAAAAATCCAAAAATTAGAAAAAAATGACCTAAGTACCTTAATAGCACAGAGTACTAAATTAAAAAAAGAGATAATAATTGTTCGTAAAGATATACAGGGATTAATTAATAACTCCGATCTAAGTCTTAAAAAACAAAAATTACAAAGAGAATTGGCAGTAAAAGCTGACAGTATATATCAAAAAATAAGTTTTCTTGAAATAGCAATCACCACAGCACAATTATCAAAATATAAAAAAAAACTTTCAAATATTAATCATGATATTGAAACTAATAAAATAATTTTAAATAGATTAAAGAGAAAAATAAATAAAAAATTGATTACAGAAATGGAGATTGAGCATAGTAAGAAAAAGATTGATGAAATGATGGTCTTACAGCAAAAGATAAATATAATTAAAAAAGAGAAAGATATTCTTTTGCAAAAAATCCTAGTAACAAAATTGGATAAAGAAGAAAAAATGAATGCTTTATATGAGATTAACTATGACATTCAAATTGTACCCAGAATACAAGCAATTAATGATAACAGAATCGTAAATCTAATAAAACCTAATACTATGGATGATTTTAGCATAGACAATTTAACCACTGGCAGAAGTGGCATTTGGGGTTTTGTAATAAAAGATTTTATGAATTCAAAAAATAAAATTTCTTACGGACATGGAGTCATGTCTGATAGAAATGGACCACTTGAACAGAGTATTTCAAATGATTTCTTCTACGCACTTTTCAGTAATGGTATTATTGGGGCCTTATCATATATTTTATTGGTTCTTTATTTGTTAATAAGATTTATCAAATATTTAACTGATAAAAAAAATTTTTTAAAAATAGATGGGTATATGTATGTAATTTTAACAATTATATTTCTCAGATCAATAGTTGAAAATAGTTTTTATTCACAAAATATAGATTTACTTATCTTGCTAATATGTAGCCAAATTTTAAATAAAAATAAAAATAAAAAGTTAAAATTTTTTAAATTTTAAATCCATCTTACCTTTTAAAAAATTATAATTAAACTTTATAAATGTTTCCAATAACCTAGCTATACGTCTAATTGTATCTGTTCTTAATCTCCAAACAAACTCAAGTCCTATTCCACTTAAAAATTTAGGACAACCCTTAATGGTACCAGAAGCTATATCTAGACCACCACCAATACATATAATTTTAAAAAATTTATTTTTTTTAGAAAGTGTGTTTGCTAGTATCTCTTGTTTGGGGGTTGGCAATGTAATAATACAAATTGTATTTTTATTTAACCTAAGAGATATGTCTTCTAATCTTTTTTCACTGATTTTAGGAATTTTTTTATAATTAATTTTAATTTTAAACCTTTTGTATAAATATTGATAATTATTTTTATTCAGATTACCAACAACAATAATATTTTTTATATTTTTGGGTAATTTTAGTTTGCTTATCAAAGTGCTACCTGAAATTTTTTTTGTAGGAAAGAATAATTTTGAATAAATTCCATCTGGCCATAAAATAAACCATTTGGTTATTTTAATTCTTTCATCCATATAATAACTTAAAAAAGCTAGGTTTATGGCGCTCAAGATAAAATTTTCTTGTTTAAAAATATTATTAATTTTAGCGATATATTTTATTGTTTTCACCTGTATATATAATAATTATTTAGTTATAATATTAATACAATTAATCTAAAATCTGCTCATTTGGTATGAAAAAAAAATTAAAATTTTCAATTATTACAACTTGTAAAAATGCTGAAAAGTACATTGAAGAAACAGTCTTATCAGTTGTAAATCAAAAAGCTGTTAAATCAGGTCAAGTTGATCTTGAGTATTACATTATAGACTCAGTATCAAATGATAACACAGTAGATATTATTAAAAAATTACAGAGTAATCATAAAAATATTTATCTTATTTCAGAAAAAGATGAAACAATGTATGAGGGTATACTTAAAGGGTTTAAACAAATTACTGGTGATATAGTTGCATATATTAATGCAGGAGATTTTTATAATTCAACTGCATTTGGAATTGTTGGTAAAGTTTTTGATAATAATGAAAGTGTAAAATGGTTAACTGGTGAAAAATTTTTATATAATGATGCTTCAGAAATAACTAATAGCTATGTTCCATACAAATATAGATCAAGACTAATTCAAGCAGGTGTTTATGGTAACTATCTTCCATTTATTCAGCAAGAATCAACTTTTTGGAGAAAAGAATTACTTAATGAAGTTGATTACGATAAATTTAAAAAATATAAATTAGCAGGTGACTACTACCTTTGGAATTGTTTTTCAAAAAAAAATAAGATTTATACTATAAAAAGTTATTTAGCTGGATTCAAATATCATGAAAACCAAATTAGTTTCAGAGATAACTTGGCAAAAAAACCATATCTGGATGAAACTAAAAACTTTTCAAAAAAAACTACCTTAATTGATTGGCTTTATATCTTATTAGATGCTCCAGGCTGGTTTTTTTTAACTTATATCAGAAAAATTAACTTTCAAAATCATTTCCACTTTGATGATTTGACAAAAACATGGCTATTAGAAGATTCAATTAATCAAAAAAAAATAGTTCATGCTTGGGCAACAGATTTTGCTAATAATACTGGAGAAGGATTATTAACAAGAAAATTTTTGCAAAATGAAGAACAAGATTATTACATATATAATTTCAATAAAAAATTTGTATTAAAAAATAAAATAATTTACCCAAATAAAAATGAATATAGTAAAAAGATTAATCTAAGTTTTTTTAGAAGGTATTTTGTGCCAATAATAGGTATTTTTGTTTTATGGTTTCATTTTTTAAAAGGAAGAAAAATCGCATATTTAAATTTTCTTCCTTTGTGGAATACATTTTTAATAACTTTCTTGCCACCAACAACAAAATTTGGACCTATAACAGGAGGTGTTTTCAAAGGTAAAGCATCTAATATACAAAGTTTTGCCAGAAAAAAAATTATACCAATTTTGTATTACTTTAACGCAAGAATTCTAACATTAAGAAGTAAATCAAATTATATATTCTCTACTTATTTATTAAAAAAATATTTACCAGAATCGATCATAAAAAATGGTAAATTCGATTTTGTATATAATAATTTAGTACTTAAAGATACAATTCCAAAAAAAGAGATTGATATGATTGTCTACTATAGAGATTATTTCACAAAAGCAAATCCGTTCTTTAAAAAACTGATTCATAGAATGTCAAAAGATAAAGATTTGAAATTTAAGTACCTTGGAGACAAAGTTGAAAACACAGAAAAAAATTATCTAGGTAGGCTATCACATGCAGAAACTCTAAAAATAATAGAAAAATCTAAATTTTCAATTGCATCTGAAGAAAATTTTTCATCATTATTTTCTTTGGAATGTATGGAAAATCATTTAGATTTATTTTGTAGTGAGAAAACAGAAATTTCCTCAAAAATAGCTAATTCAAAAAAAGTATTTATTATAGATTTTGACGATCATGAAAAATCAATAAACTTTATTATTGAAAAAATAAAAGAAAATAATAATTTAGAAATGTATAATTATGAAGATTTACTTTCATAATGTTTATTTATTTTTTGGAAAAATTTTAAATATTTTTCGGTGATACCATTCTGGTCTACATACTCTTTAAAGTTATGATCATTAGATATATTTTTAGAAAGTTTCTTAGAATTATTTGATACAAAATCAATACCTTTGCAAAAATCTGCTATATCGAAGGGCTTAGCTAAGTATCCATTAAATTTATGTTTTATAACATCTCTTAGACCACCAACATCAAAAGCTACAACAGGTTTGTAACATGAAAGACTTTCCAGAACAACATTTGGGAGATTATCAGCTCTTGATGGAAAAAGTAAAAAATCTGAACAATTTATTAATTTTGAAATTTGTATTTCTGATTTCATAAAATTTTTTAAATGAACTTTTTGTTTTAAATCTAAATTTGAATTTTTAGAACTAACTACTAAGAGCTCTAAATAGTTTTTCCCCAAAAGATCTAAGCTATTTTTCAATAAATCAAAACCTTTTCTTTTATCATCTATTTTTGTAGCAGTTATAAAAAGACCAATTTTTTTTTTTGTATGAATTTTAAAAAATTTTTTACTCTTTATTTGTGAGATTGGTTTAAAAATTTTTCTATTAATGGGATAAGGTATAATCTCAATTCTATCTTCAGATATATATTTATTTTTTTTAAGTTCTTTTTTCATCCACTTACTTGGACATACAAAAAATACATTATTATTTTTTAAAATTTCTATTTTTAATGATTTCAAATATTTATTTATAAATTTAAATATTAGATTTCTTTTTTTTTTTTCAAAATTAAAATAGTGCTCTCCTCCTTGATATATCCACTGATCATGTAAAGTAAATATAATAGGTTGTTTTATTTTTTTTATCTCTTGAAGTGAAATTGTTTCTGAACCAAGCCAATGAAAATTTATTATATCAAAATTTTCTTTTTTAAGTGATAATAATAATTTTGACGGGAGTATATTTAATGAAAAATCTTTTTCTTTTAATATTTTTTTTAAAGGTAAGAAAATCAGTGATCTAATTAAATTAATATAAAAACTACCAACTAGGTTATAATTTTTTTTGGTTATTTCAGAGAACCTTAAATAAAATTTAGTTTTTATTTTTGTTCTTTTAAGTAAGCTAAAAATTTTTGCAGCTGATAAGTCGGCTCCTCCTTTATAATTTGAACTTGATATAAATGCTATTTTCATATTAATAAATGATTTTACCTTTATATTTATCAGAGAACTTATTAATTACTGCCTGAAATATATTTCCACAAATGGCCATACAAATAAGCCTTAGGAATATATTGTTTGAATAAATTAATTTTTCATCTTTCAATATTTCATTAAATTCTATTTTTAATTCTTTTTTATTAGATGATAGGGCATTTGGTAAAATTCTAAAACAACTTAGAAAATTATTTACATGTTTCCCGTGAAAATTTTTTAAACAATGAATTATTATTTCATATTCAAAGGAATACTTATATTTTTCATTAAACCCTTTAAAGCTTTCAAATATATCTTTTGAAAAGAAAAAAGATCCTGTAAATATTTGATTGAAATAAAAAAATTTTTTAATTTTATAACATGGTAAAAAAGAATAAAATGATTTTATAACTTTATTATTAGAATCTATATTAAGAAAATTAGAGTTTATAAATTTATTTTTTATATTAATATATTTATTAACTATATTAAATGCTTCTTTAGATAAAAATAAATCATCTGAATTCAACCAACAAAAAACTTCTCCAGTGGCAACCTTAAAACCATTATTTAATGCTTCAGATACCCCACTATCTTTTTTTTGAATAATTTTTAATCTTTGATCGTTATTTGTTGCTTCTTGAATGTTTTTAATTGTCTCATCTGTTGAATTATTATCACATATTATAATTTCCCAATTTTGATAATTCTGATTTATTATGCTTTTTATAGCTGTTTTAACATATTTTTCAGAATTATAAGTTGGAACTATGATGCTTATTTTTTTTTCCATCAATAACCTCTCTATAAAATTTTAAATAATTTTGTGAAATATTTTCGTAAGAAAATTCTTTTATACAATTGTTTCTTATTCTTATTCTTTTATTTAATTTTTTATTATTTTTTAACCATAAACAGGCTTTTTCTAAATTAGATATATTAAATTTTTCTAAAACCAGTCCATTGAACTTATGTTTAATTACCTCTTTTAAACCAGAGTTTATAGAGCTAATAACTGGAATTCCACAGGCCATAGCTTCTAACGCCACATTTGGTAAATTATCTTGTTTAGAGGGTATTATCACAGCATCACATGAATTATAAATTGCTCTTAATTTTTCTTTATTACTGATGTATCCAATATTTTTAAAATTTTTAGGTAATTTTAATTTAACTTCATTGGAACCCATAATATAAACTTTTACATTTAGCTTCTTTAATACGTTAAAAATATCTAAAAAACCTTTACGTGGATCATCATATGGATTTACAGAGACAAATAAAAATTTTATTAGCTCATCATCTTTTTGTAACTTAGTAATTTTCCAAAATTTAGTATCAATAGGATTTCTGATAACCTCAATTTTGTTATCTTTAAAAATATTATTATTAACTATTTCATTCTTTAACCATTGACTTGGAGATATGATATTTATATCAACCTTTGAAAAATATTTCATTTTTTTTAATTTAGTATAATTAGAGAAATTGAAATTTTCTAAAAGAGAATTTGTTAAAGATTTTTTTCTTTTTGCTTTATAGTGTTCGCTACCTAGGAGTGGCCACATATCATGAAATGTCCATACAATATTTTTTTTAATTTGAGAAATCTCTTTTAATGATAGCATTTCATTATTTATCCAATGAAAATTAATAATATCATAATCTGAATTATTTATTAGGTTATGTATGTTTGATGGAAGAATATTGTATGAATTAAGATCTTTATTATAATTAAATATATCGAGTATTCTAACAATATAATTTCTTAAAGTTTCATTAAATAATATATAATCATATTTATATTTAATAATATTTTTCTCTTTTTGTTTTTGCTTAATTAGTAAAAATTTAACATTAGCACCAGAGTTTTTTTGACTTTTAAAAATTCTATATGCTGCAACATTGGCTCCTCCAAAATAATTTGAATAAGATAAATGTAAAATTTTAAATATATTTACCTTTTTTTTTTGAGGTTTTTTTATATTTAAATATTTATTAATAAGATTAGAATAAATTGTATTCTCATCTAGTAATCTTAAACCTGACTCAAATAAATAGTCGTAATTCTTATGAATACCATTTTGTGTTTGAATATAATTATTGTTAAAGATTTTTAGACTATCATTACGATAGGTGTCTATACCACCAACCATATCCTTTATACGTAATATGTTTTCTCTGAAAAATATCATATTTCGAGCAAGTAATATTTTATTTTCAGAATTCTTAAATAAAGTAAGATCTTTACTTAGTAGTAATTTTTCATATTGACGTATTGACCGTGGCTTATGAACAACATCTTGGTCAAATTTATAAAGTGGTGAACTAGATATAATTATTGGTTTGATACCATTTGCAACAGCCTCATACTGACTTGTGCCAGAAAAAGTTACTATTTTATTAGCAACTTTAAATATTTCATTATTACTATTTTTAGAAAAGTCATAATAAATATTATTATTATCATTTATTAAATTTATTCTTAATAAAGTGTCAAAGATATACTTTTGATTTTCTCCCCACTTTTTATGTGAAGGATGAAATCTAAATTCCCAAATTTCATCTGATTTACTGATGATTTTAATTGTAGATGAAATCCAGTCAAAGTAATCAATGAAAATCCTTGTATTATCAATTGTATTAAATGGAGAATCTTTAAATATATGCAAAAAAACAAAATTTCTTATTTCTAATTTTTTTTTTGTAGAACTTATAGCTGCAATTTTAGAATCTTCATAAGAACCTCTTCCTTGGGTTCTGGATTTCCAATAATTTTTAGAATCATTTATAAATGATTTTTTTTTATTAATTGAATTAAATTTTTTTTTTTTAATGTCACCCCAATTATTATCATTCAATTTGTCTTGCCCATAAATATTAAATGAAGCTTGAGTGAATACCTTTATATTATTTATTCTTAGTGATGCAAATAATGACCTTGAAGTATAAACGGAATGTCCCATGAATGCATATTTTAGGTTATGTTGTTTTATAATTTTTTGAGAAAAGTTTATTTTTTCGTAGTTTAAAATAATTGAGGTTAATTTATTTTTTATATTTTTTTTAAAATTTTTTTCATCAATATGTAAATTGACATAATCCCAAATTCCATGATTTATCTGTAGCTCATACCAACTTTGATTTTTATAATTCATAAGATTTTTAAAAAAAATAGTTTTTATTAGGATGTCTTTGAGGTTAGTTATTATCATCGGTATAATTTTAATTATTCGTAAAAATTTGTTTTCGTTTACAAAGAGTATATTATATTTTTTTATAAATTTTTTAACATAGATATCTTTCATAAGGGTGTTTGAGAATTTTTTTTCAAATATAATTTTATTTATTTTTTGTTTTTGTAAAAAACCTTCAAGTATTGGAATTAACCATAAGTATTGGGACTCAACAAAATCGCTTGTTACCAAGATGCACTTTTCTTTACTTTTCATATTTGGAGATTTGTTTGGCTAAATATTCTTCACAAATATTCCAAGATTCTAATGATGCACCGGCTAAATGTGGTGTTATTAATACTTGATGTGATTTAGATAATTTTATTAATTTCTTTGAAGATGTAGTTAATAGTTTTTTTTTAAACTCTAAAAAATCAGATGCAAAATAAAATAATTTCGATTTCTTTATTTTTTTTATTAAGTCGTTCTGATTTATAACTTCTGCCCGCGATGTATTAACTAAGATAAAATTTCTATTAACTAAATTAAATAATTGATTATTAATTAAATTTTTAGTCATTTCATTTAATTCTATTGTTAAAACAACTACATCACAGGTTTTAAAAATTTTTTTTAGCTTTTCATATTTATCATGTCTGTCAAATGTCATAATTTTCATTTCAAAAGCTTTTGAATATCTTTGTATATTTTTTCCGTTTCGTCCCAAGCCAATTATTCCAATTTTTTTTTTATATAAATTATTATTTAAAAATGAATATCTATCCCATTTTAATTTTTTAACTGAGTCAAATGATTGTGGTATCTTTTTAATAATTGATAATAATAAAGCCCATGTGTGCTCTGAGGAAGATTTTATTTTTTTTAAGAATTTGATTTGATTTTTTAAACTATAAATTTTTATATTTTTTTGATTAAGATACAAAACATCTAAATGATCTAGACCTGTTGTTGCTGAAATTACACTTTTTAACTTTTTACATTTAGATAATAATTTTTTATCTAATTTAAATCTAAATCTACTAATTATAATATCACAATCTTTAATTTTACTAATTAAAATTTTTTTATTTATACTGGAACCAGAATATTCTACATAATCAAATTTTTTTTTTAAAATTTTTTTTGCTATTTCTGAATAATATTTAGGTTCAAGATTAATTATTTTTTTTTTCATAATAAAGTTTTGCTATTTTGACTAAACTTTTTTTATTAATCTTTATTAATTTTTTTTAATAATAGACTTAGATCTTTTCTTGCTAGTATTATTGCAAGTGTTTTTTTATTTTTAAGCATCTTTTAATAATTCAAAGATTTTTGAATATTAATTTTTTTCAAGCTTTCAAGTGTTTTGACTATCCTTATTGATGCTTTGCCATCACCATAAATAAGTGATTTTTTAAATTTTTTTCCCTGTTGTTTTTTAACCAAATTAAATATTTTATTTTCATTGAAAATAACATCGCAAACATTTTTTGCTTTTTCTCTTTTAAATTGTCTATCACCAACTAGCACTGAAGGTGAACCCAAATATGACGATTCTCTAATAAAACTACTACTATTTCCTATTAAGCATTTTGCTGATTTTAAAAGTTCATTATATATTTCAACTGGAAAATTTTTAAAAAATCTGAATTTATTTAATAATCCTTTTTCTCTATTAATTCTCAAACATTTTGAAATCCCATCTGACCCTGCATCTACATTTGGCCACAACCAAATTATTTGAGAATTCAGTTTAATAATTGAATTAATTAATACCTGCGTTTGATTAAAACTTTCATCATGTTTTGTGGTCACTGGGTGGAAAACTACTAAATAATAAGGTTTTTTAATATCAATATTTGCACCTACTCCAGTTTTTTTAATGAAGTTTTTTAACTGTTTTTGGTTATCTTCTTTCAAAATGTCTATAGATGGGCAACCAGAGAAATATACATTTTTTTTATTTTCACCTAATTTAATTATATTTTCTTTTGATTTTTTTGTACTTGCAAAATGAATATGCGAAAGTTTGGTAATCGCATGTCTTACACTTTCATCGATGGAACCTGTGATTTCTCCACCCTGAATGTGAATTAGTACTTTGTTCATATAGCTAGCAGCTATAGCTGTTGCTATAGTCTCATATCTGTCCCCAATAGTGATTACCATATCTGGTTTTAAATTATTAAAAATTGAAGACAATTCAATAATTGCAATTCCTGTAGATTTAGCCATTGTTAGGGTGCTTTCGCCCTCAAGAACAATAAAGGCTTCTGCATTAACTTTAATTTTATCTTTCTTTAATATATCTCTTAAATCACCATATTTTTCTAACAGTGAGCTAGCAGCTAAAACTGTTTGTAGCTCTAATTTTTTAGAATTTTTAATTTTTTTTAAAAGTATTTTGGCTCTACCATAATTTGCTCTACTTGCTATCACAACACAGATTTTTTTTTTCATATAATATCTTTCTTATATAATGGTTGTCCTTTAAATTTACCTTTATTAATTTTTTTTCCGATTATTTTTTTATAATTTATAGCGTTAATGCCTAATGCTGGTTTCTTAAAATCAAAAAAATTCAAACTTACTTTTTGATTCTTTGATATATTTTTTTTTAGATAAATTCCTTTTTCAAAAAGAAATTTGTTTTTTTTTAATTCTTTATCTAAAAAGAATTTATCAGAATTAGAGCTTAATGCCTTTTTAATTTTTTTTATCTGTGTACATAAAAAGCTTAATTCTTTGAAATTTATTGATACGGCTGCGTCAAATGTTTTAATTTGCTTATCAAAAATAACATGGGTTTCAATTGTTTGTGCACCAAGGGTAAATGCTGCTAACTGTAGCCCTATTTCTGCAGTATGATCAGAATAACCAATTGGTAATTTATATTTTTTTTTTAGTGCAGATATTAAATTAATTCCACTTTTTTCTGGTGGGCACGGATATAACGAAGTGCATTGCATTAATATAATTTTTTTATGATAAAGTTTTATTACTTTTAAAATTTTATCTATTTCTTTATAAGTACTCATACCTGAGGATAAAAAAATTGGTTTTTTTGTTTTGGCTATTTTTTCAATTAATGGTAAATTATTCACTTCACCTGATCCTACTTTCCAAGCTTTAATATTTAAATTCTCTAAAATATCAACAGCTTCCATTGAAAAAGGTGAACTTAAAAATACCAACCCCTTTTTTTCACTATAATCTCTTAATATTCGCCACTCTTCTTTATTAAAAGATGTTCTATCCCAGTATTCTAGCCTATTTTTGTCAGTCACATATTTTGATTTAACCCTAAATTTATCAAATTTTGTACTTTCGCTTTGTGATATGTGAGTTTGAAATTTAACTGCATCAGCACCTGATTTAGCTATTTGATCTATGTATGATAAGGCTAGAGTCATGCTGCCCTCATGTGCTAAGCCAACTTCTGCTATAACATTGATATCAGTGATGTTTTTCACTTTAAAACTTAGTAAACTTATTTGTATTTGATTTATTATTAGTTAATTGGCTATAGATCCAACTATACGTTTTAGTTAATCCTTCTTTTAAAGAAATTGTATAATGCCAATTTAACACTTTCTTAATATTATCATTATTACTAGATCTACCCCTTACGCCCTTAGGTTTGTCTAGCAAATAATTTCTCTTTAAAGTTTTTGTGCCTGCAATATCCTCAATCATATCAATCATTTGATTTATACTAACTTGTTCATCACTACCTATATTTATAGGCTCATCATGATTTGATTTAAATAGTCTTAGGGTCCCCTCAACACAATCATCAACATATAAAAATGTTCGAGTTTGTTTTCCATCTCCCCATACTTCAATTTCATTTTTCTTATCAATTAAAGCTGAAGCTACTTTCCTAGAAAGTGCAGCAGGCGCTTTTTCACGGCCTCCATCAAATGTTCCTTGGGGGCCATAAATATTATGGTATCTAGCAACACAAACTTTAAGACCAAAATCTTCTGAAAAATGACGACACATTCTTTCACTAAATAATTTTTCCCATCCATACCCATCCTCTGGATTTGCAGGGTAAGCATCATTCTCTTTAAGACCTTCTATAAAAATATCTTCTTGCTTGTCTTTATTGTAAGCACAAGCTGAAGAAGAAAAAAAATATTTTTCTACGTTGAATTTTTTACAGGCCATTAATAGATGCGTATTAATCAGCACAGAAAGCATACATTCAGCTTTATTATTTTCAATAAATCCCATCCCCCCCATATTACAGGCCATATTAAATACATAATCAACGCCTTCTACAACCTTGTAGCAATTATCAAGATCTTGTAAATTTAATTGATGATTTTCGTTCTCTTCAAAAATTTGAAACCAAAATTCTTTAGGTTTTATATCAGCAGCAACTATTGTAGCTCCCTCACTCATAAGTCGTTTAATTAAATATCCACCAATAAAACCACCAGCACCAGCAATTAAAATTTTTTTATTTTTAAACATATGGACGCTTATAGCATCCAAACATCTCTATTTGCAACACTTGAAGATTTTAAAACAGATTTAATATCCATAATTACAGCATTTTCATTTGTACATTTTTCAATTATATTCATTATTTTGGATAAAATCATTTTATGAGGTACCAGTAATAAGATTAAGTCAAATTTTTGATTAATTTTTTCAATATTTGTTAGGTTTAAATTAAATTTTTTTGATAATGTTTTATTCATCAATGGATCACAAAAAATAGTATTGGGATATATCTTTTTTATACTTTTTGCGACTTCTATTGCTTTGCTATTTCTAAAATCAGCAACATTTTCTTTGTAGCTAAGTCCTAAAACTAAGATTTTTACATTTTTTTTGAACCTCTTATTAATTATTTTTTTCATTTCTTTCAGCAAAAAATTAACAACTCCATTATTTATTTTTCTTGCTAAATTAATAAATTTTGGTTCAAAGCCCATTTTTTTTGATTTATATGTTAAATAATATGGATCAACACTTATGCAATGACCACCCACTAGACCAGGAACATATCTTGCAAAATTCCATTTAGTTGCTGCTGCATCTATTACATCTAATGTATTAATATTTAATTTTTTAGTCATCATTGATAATTCATTAGCTAAAGCAATATTAGTATCGCGCTGAACATTTTCAAATACTTTTGCTGTTTCAGCAATTTTAATATTCTTAACTTTTACAACCTTGGCATTAATAATTTCTTTATATAATTTATAAACTTTTATTAATGCAGATGGGTGTGAGGCAGAAACTAATTTACTAATATTTATTATTTTTTTTTTATCTCCAGGATTAATTCTTTCAGGACTGTATCCAACAAAAAAATCTTTACCAAACTTTAGTTTTGAATATTTTTTTAGTAACGGTATGCATATTTCTTCTGTTAACCCTGGAAAAAACGTAGATTCATAAATTATTATTGTGTTTTTTTTTATAAAAGTTGCGATTTGTTTTGTACACATTTTCAAACCACTTAAATCTGGTTTATTCAAATTATTTATTGGAGTGGGAATGGTAACAATTACAAAATCTGAATTTGAAATAGAGCTAAAAGTATTAGAAAATTTAAGATACTTAGCAACTCTAAATTCCTTAGACTTAATTTCTTTTCCAGGATCAAGATTTTTATTTAATAAAGATAATCTTTTTTTTGAGATTTCAATTCCAATAGTTTCAAATTTTTTACCAAATTCTAAAGCCAAAGGTAATCCAACATAGCCTACACCTATGATGCTAATTTTTATTTTATTCATCTATAATCTTATAAATTTTAAATTATAGTTTTTGCTAAACCAATTATATGTTTGGCTTAAACCTTCTTTAAGTGTTTTTTTTGCTTTCCATTGGGGTAGTAATTTTTTTTGTAATGAGTTGGACATAGTTCTGGTGTTTTGTCCTTTAGGCTTATTTTTTTCCCAACATATTTTTCCTGAAAAACCAGATACAGACTCCAATATATCAACTACTTCACCTATAGATGTTTTTTTTCCAGTACACAAATTTAGAGGTTGTTGATCATTATATCTTGTAGCTGCAATAAGCAAACCTTCTGCTATGTCTGATATATGAATAAAATCTCTATAGACTTCTCTTGATCCCCAAACAAACACTTTGTCTTTTTTAAATCTTACTGCTTCAGAAAATTTTCTAATTAAAGCAGGTATTACATGCGATTGTTCCAAATTAAAATTATCATACTCACCAAAAGCGTTGCTTGGAATTAAAACGATACTATTTAGGTTATATTGCTCTTTATAAGCTTTGCTTTGAACAATTTGCATTTTTTTTGCTAAACTAAAAGATGCGCTAGCATCATGTGGATAACCGTCCCAAATATTTTTTTCTTTTAGATTGTCAGAAATATTAGCAGGATAACCACAGCCAGCAGCTGTAGTTATTAACTTTTTAATCTTATATTTGCTGGACATTCGAAAGATATTGGCATCAATAAGTATGTTATTATAATAGAAATCTGCCTTAAAATTTTTATTATCCATAATGCCCCCCACTTTGGCAGCTAAATGAAACACGTAATCAGGTTTATGATATTTAAACATACTTTCAACCTGATCATTTTTTTTCAAATCAAAATCTTTTGAACTAATACATTTGTGCTTGATTTTTTTGCTATCTAATAATTGCGATAAGTTAGATCCTAAAAATCCAGTACCTCCTGTAATTATTATTTTTTTTCCTTTAAATATTTTCATTTTTTATACAATTATTTTTTACAGTAACTACTTTATTGCAATTCTTAAGTAAACTTTTTTTATGAGTAACAATTATAATTGTCATTTTTTCTTTAAGTGAATTTATTAAGTCTAAAATCATATTTTCGTTTATCTCATCTAGAGCATTGGTTGCCTCATCTAAAATTAATATTTCAGGTTGCTTATAAATTGCTCTAGCTAGACCTATTCTTTGTATTTGTCCACCTGATAAACCAATTTCACCTGAACCAATAACTGTATTTTCTTTATTTTCTAAACTATCAATTAACTTTTTTAGATTACACTTTTCAATGATTTCTTGAAACCTTTTGTCATTTTTGTCATTTTTATTATTTAAGGTAATATTTTGATAAATACTTTCAGTAAAAATTGAAACTTTTTGTGGTACATAGGATATTATTTTTTGCCAATTTTTTTGATTAATATTTTTTATTATATCAAACTTTCCATCTACAATAATTTCTCCACTTTGAGGTGTCAAAAGACAACAAAATATGTCAATAAAAGTACTCTTGCCTGAGCCACTGTCACCTAATATGCCTATAAAGTCACTCTTATGAATTTTTATACTTAAATTTTCAAATATTTTTTTTTCACCATAACTAAAATTAATTTTATTAAATTCTATATAATTTTTGAAACTAAAATTATTAGAACTGGTATTTTTTTTATATTCTTTAGCTAAATTATGACTTTTTTCTGTTTCATTAAAAATGTTATATAAATTGATAAGTACTGGATTTGCAAAACGTAGACTTTGTAGTGAAGCTAGTATTCGATTGAATGATGGCATTAACCTAAATATTGAGGCAGCATATAAGCCCAGCACAGCAGTAATTTGAGATAATTCTGAATTCTTATTGACTAAGTATAGTATTAAAAAACTAATACTTATTATTGAAAAAAATTCAAAAAGATATTTAGGTAGTGCTGCATATGTAGCCTGATTTCTAACTAAACTAACTGCTTTTGAATTAAATTTTTCAAAATTTTGTACAAATACATTTTCTAAATTATAAATTTTAATATCCTTAAAACCGTGTATACCCTGATTCAAGATGTCTACTTTTAGACCTTCATTTTCTTGTCTTATCTGTCCCCATATTTTTAATCTCTTTTTTAATGGCATGTAAATTAATAAAAAAACTAAACTCATAGCAATAAATATTATTAACGTTCCTTGCGGCTCATATGAGACCAATATCCAAAAAACAACAATAAATAACGCTAATTCAGTAATAATTGATATTATTGGCATTATTACCCCTATAGTGAACTGATTAACTTCATTAAGAATATTTCTCATTAATTTACCTGGATTTTGCTTAATGAAATCTTCATAACTGTAATTTAAATATCTTTGAAAAAGAGAATTGGATAACTCAATATTCATTCCATAAACAAATTTATTATTAATAATTGTAAAAATTCCTAGAAAAATATTTTTTATGAAAAAAATACTTATAAAAAAAATTATAGAATAAAAAATTAATATATTTTTTTCAGGATATTTTAATGCTTCAAATATAAAATTGAACTGAGTATATTTTTCATAAATATTGTCTTCAGTAATGGTTAAAATTAGAGGTAAGACAGAACCTATTCCTATCGCTTCCAGAAATACGCCCACTAAATTCATAAATAATATTAAATACAGATACTTAATATTTTTTTTCCCTAGTAGCCTAAATATTTCACGAAACATCTCTAAAAGAGTTTTTTATATTCTTGGTACGACTGTAATGATTTTAAAGGAAGAAACTTAAATACACCTTTTTTTAAAACTTCAACATTATGCCTGTATCCAAACAACTCACCCTCTAGATCTTTGATTAAGTTATGCACATTTCTAGATTGAAATACACTTGCAGGTGAATAAACTATATGACCTGTGTTTTTTTTTACTTTTTCCTGAAAATAATATGAGCCCCAAATATCATCCATTCTTCCAATATGTGGAAACATATAATAATATTTTAAATATTTTGCATCAATAAATGTATTTTGGCTATTAAATGGTGAAATATTTTTACTACTATAAGGGTCAAATTTTTTAAATTTAACTATTGGTGAGTTTGCAATTCTGCAGATCGCATCTATATCTGGATCTCCATCCCATAAATCAGCTTGTACAATGCAATTAACATCTTTTTTTCCAATATATTTTGGTCTTGTTGTCTTAATATATTCAACTGGAAATCCCCTATGCCATAAAAATTTTTTATGCTCTGTTACAGAAAGAGGATCAAAAGCATTAAAATTTGAGTTAAACATTCTTGCTTTAACTTTTTTCTTTACTAATAAATTTTTTCCCCAATTTTTATAGGGAATATTATCATCATCAACAGTTGCAACTATATCTGATCCTATCTTATTAGCATAAATAAAACCAAAATTTCTCCTTTGGATACAATTCCACCCAATAAGATTACTTAATTTTTTTGAAATTTTTTCCTGATCATCAGGTGTTAAGTAAGTTAAGTTTTTGTTGCTTAAATATTCTTTATGCGGTGTTTTTTGGTCTCCAACGACTACTAAATCCCAACCTTTCATTTGGCTAAATTTTATTAGCGCTTCAGTTGGTTTATTAATCGTTGTTGTTACAATAGTTTTAATCATATTTAATCCTTAAAAAATAAACTTATTATTACAAACTTTATGTAATTGATATAGTAAAACATCTTAAAGTTTAAATAATCGCTTGAAATAAGACTGGTATTTCCTGAACTAGAACTTATTTCATTATTATTAAGTTTTAATATGCAATTTATTTCTTCATCTATATATAAAACTTTGAATTTATTAGTAGATAATTTAAAAAAATTGGAAAGAGTTTTTTTAGAGAAACTATAAATATGCGCATTCTGCAAATAATATAAGAAAAAAATTCTCTTATAATCTTTTCTAATATGTCTTATAGAATAATATTCTTTATGATAGATTCCTGGAACGGATATAAAAATTAAACCGTTTATCGCTAAATTTGTACTTATAGATTCTATAAAAAATTTTAAATCATGAATATGCTCAAAAACATGAGATAAAATTATAACATCAAATTTTGTACTTTTTACTTTTTCAATACTTCCAAATTCTAAATTTAAATTTTTATTTTTTCCAAAGTTTATATAGCTCTCATCATAATCAAGTCCTAAAATATTAAAGCCTTTCTCCTTAAAATAAGAAAGTATGCCGCCAGAGCTACAACCAATTTCTAAAATATTTTTTGAATCATTTTTATTTATATGTTTTTTAATTAATTCATAATATTTTTTACCTGTTTCATATTGTGCTAAAAATACTTCTTCTAAATGATTTTGATCAGTACTTATTTTTCCAGTATAGATTTTTCTATACTCATTTTTATAGAAATTTTTAAGACTTTCTTCGTCAAGACATTTCAAGTTTCTTATTAATCCACAACTCTCACAAATTATATTTTTAACATTAATACCAAATCTATCTTTATTGGAAATAACTTCATAACTTTGATCCTTTTTATTATCCAAGCAAATAGGGCATTTTGTTTTTACTAAATTATAATTTTTAGCTAAAATCTTTTTATTAAATATTTGAATATTATTTTTTTGTAATTCATTTAGATTTATGAGAGGTTTATTATCTTTATAAAGTTTCAACATCTAAAAATGGGCTTTACTTTTATCTAAAATAAATTTTGCTCTTGACTTGAAGCTATTATGTTTATTTATCATATCACTCCAATTCTTAGCAATTTTATTTCTTTGTTCGTCATGTTTCAAAAAATAACTAATCTTATCTTTAATAATATCTTGTTTAATAATTTTGCTTTTTCCTACTTTTTCATCGAAATTTAGTTCATAATTTATTGAATTTTCATCATTGACTTCAATTCCATCAGATAATTTACAGTTAGGTTGAGGGATAATAGGCAAACAATTATAAATAGCTAACTCAGAGTGACGTGTGGAGTCCCAAACTTTACCAAATGGTGAAAGTGCAATTTTACTACTAGCTATCATGTCTAAATATGATTTAAGAGAAGATACTTTATCTTTATCAACTGCTTTATAACTCTTTGCTTTCAAAGCAATATTTACAAATTTAGAGTTTTCGTATCCCTTTAATATATCTTGAAAATATTCACGATCAGTAGCATTATTATGACCTACACGTCCAGAAAAGCTTATATCAATATTTTTTGATAATTCTTCCTTATTGGTTATTTTATAATAGTTATCAGCTCTTATAGGCATTGGACAAATAGGATAAACGTAATCTAAATCACAATTAGTTGGTAAATCGTGCTTAAACATTAAATCAAAATCTTCTTTATATTTAAATCTTTTAGACAGATTATAATTGATATTTTTTGAAGAATAAATTTGAGTATCATCAAAATGATCTAATAGGATTCTTGGTATATTTTTTTTTTTTGCTAAGTCTAAAATTTTTTTTATATAATTACCTGATCGGGATCCAAAAATAATAAAATCAAAAATTTTAATATCCTCTAGAACATTATTTATAGATATACTTTTTTTAAGTTTACAGTTATGCATTGAGGGGTAATTTGAAAATTTAGGTATTTCTTCCATTATATATTCTGGATAATACTCACCAAGAATAAAAGTATTTACTTCATTTATTTCAGCAAAACCATCGTAATGATAATTTTCAGCACAAAGAAGATGAGCCCTTATCCCTTCCATAAATTCTTTATAATCTGCTTTAATAAATTGCTTGGCTACATTTTTAATCTTATATAAAAATCTTGACTCAATATTGGTAATATAATTAGAGGGTATTATTAAAATATTTTTCATTTTAAAACTAATGAAGATCCAATGTTATCAATTTTAATTTCTAGATTTTGAAGCTTATAAAATTTACTTTTTAATTTATCTTTGACGGCCTGATTACATATAAACATTAAAAAACCTCCAGCACCAGCACCTACTAATTTTCCACCATATGCTCCATGCTTGATAGCTTCATGATAAATTTCATCAATCTTATTATTCGATACATTGTTAGAAAGTTCTTTTTTTATTTGCCAATGATTATTCATTAGCTCACCTAAGGCTTTAATATTAATTTTGTTTCCTAATATTTTCTTAGCTTCTGTAACATGATTTTTCATTTCAAATAAATAATCAATATTTTTATTTTTTGCAGTATCTTTTAATTGTTTTTCTATTGATTTTGAAGCAAATCTATCAATACCTGTATAAAAAAGAATTATACTTTTTTCAAAAATAGATGTGTTGCTTTTATCCATTCTAACTTTTCGAATTAAAAAATTATTTTTAGAATACTTGATGTTAAGTATCCCTCCAATTGCTGTTGATAGCTGATCTTGACATCCAACATTTTCTTTTATCATTTTTTGTTCAATATAAATTGCTTCTTTTGCAATACTTGTATTACTTTTTATTTTTTTCTTAAATGCATATAGAGACTTTAATAATCCTACTGTAAATGATGAAGATGATCCAAGTCCAGTTTTGGCAGGAATATCACCTGTATAATGAATCTCTAACCTTTGATCAATCTTCATAAATTTTAAAGTTTCTCTTATTGATGGATGTTCAATTTTTGAAATCTTATTTATCATTTCAGTATTTTTATATGACAAAAAATATTTGTATTGATTCTGAATACTATTTTCTTTTATTATAACGTATGAATATTTATTAATTGCAAAACCCAATGTCTCTCCACCATATTTTTCAAAAAAAATTGGATAATCGGTTCCTCCACCAAACAAGGTGAGTCTAATTGGAGTTTTTGATATTATCATAAAAATTTTTTAATTCCTTTTTGGTTTCTGGAACATTTAATATCTTATTTATTTTTTTAATAGAAAGATTATTTTTTTCTAATCTTGAGTTTTTTGAAAAAATAACTTTTTTTTTGTTAAGTAATTTAAGAATATCTTTAGTTGAGATAGGAGTTTTGCCAGTGAGGTTCAACACCTGATTTGTATATTTTTTGTGGACTTTTATTACCATTTCAGTCGCTTGATCCACATCTATATATTGAAAAGTACTTTTTTTTGATACCCAAATTTTTTTATCATTAATTAAATCATATATTAAATTTTTTTTTAGATTTCTACCAACGAATCCCCCCATTCTAAAAATCAAATATTTGCTGCTAGATCTTTTAATAATTTCTTCAGCAATTAATTTGTTAAACCCATAATTTGAAAGACCATTTACAAAAATTTTACAACTTTCATTTTTAGATTTAGATACTTTATTGTAAACCTCTCCTGAAGAGATTAAGATATATTTTTTAAATTTAAAATCTTTAATACTGTCATGTGTTGAAATCACAGTTTTTTCGAAATCAGTACTATAATTTTTATCAGATAACCATTTTATTGAATTACCATTACAGTTTATAAAAGTATCACATTTCGTATTGGAATATTTTTTATAATTTTTTCTTGTTATTGAAATAAATTTTATGTTGTTTTTTTTAAAATAACGGCAAAAGGAGCTGCCTAAAAACCCTTCGCCACCTAGAATATAAAATAACATTAGTAATTTGAAAAAGAGCTTAAGTTTATAATCTTATATAGCTTTATTAACTCCTCTATGCCTGTCTTTATGGTCTTATTAGGTTTCCATCCTAATTTTTCAATTTTATCATTACTTACTATGTAGTCTCGTTTATCAGGATCCTCACCAATATCTGATGAAATTATTTCATACTTAATTTGTTTTTTTATTTCTAAACATAGTTCTTTTTTAGTCAAATTAGCAGTACTCAGACCAACATTATATGCTTGATTTTTCATATTATCAAAATTATTTAAAGAAAATATGAATGCGTTACACACGTCATCTATATGAATATAGTTTCTAGAAAAATTTGCTTCAAAAAGAACTATACATTTATCTCTGATTGCTCTTAAAACAAAATCATTTACAAGTAAGTCAGTTCTCATTCTTGGTGATGGTCCAAAAACAGTGGCTAACCTTAATGATATTGAAGAATTATTTGATTGATATATTTTTTCTAATTCTACTTTTTGCTTTCCATATGAAGAGACAGGTCTTAACTCCGATTCTTCAGTACAATATTTTCCCTTTTCACCGATTCCATAGCCACTATTAGTTGTTGGAAATATAACCATCTGGTTCTCGCTAATATTTGATGAAATTTCTACCATTGAGTTAAAATTAGTGTTTTTAGAATAAAATGGATTTATATTACACGCTGGTGCACCTACGATTGCTGCAAGTGGTATAATGACGTCATTTTTTTTTACATGCTCTATTACTTCTTTATGGTTATTAACGTCTAATTTAACAAAATTAAATTTTGAGTATGAGCAACAATCAATCAAGGAATTTTGTTTATATAATAGATTATCAATAACTGTTACTTCATGATTTAATTCTAAAAGTTTTTTAACTAAGACTGAGCCTATATAGCCAGCACCACCTGTAACTAAAATTTTACT
>ENA-OSJC01000967-OSJC01000967.1-marine-metagenome-genome-assembly--contig:-NODE-967-length-25633-cov-7.079277_pt1 | contig 25633 bp, 30 predicted proteins | sample MGYA00237885_ERZ534234 | MGnify/ENA primary metagenome ERZ534234 (study PRJEB26413, sample SAMN06343907) | marine metagenome | isolation source: coastal waters | place: Atlantic Ocean: West Antarctic... | reverse complement strand
CTTTTAGGTTTATCAAATAGTTTTCCTCTAGTTAATTTAATTTGAGCCTTACCTAATTTCTGCCCAAGCTCACTAAGTAACTCTATAGGATAACCTTTCTTTTTTAATGTCAGTATAAGATTATCTGTAATCTCTTGATCTGGTATAAATATACCCTGTGCTGAGTTTGTTACAATAGGTTTAATTAAAGACTGTACAATTTCAGGTTTTAAATTATAAAATAAATTATCTGTTGCTGCTTTAATAATACCATCTTTTCCTATTGTTTCTTGACTTGTTTCTTTCTTTCCGTTCTTATCTCTATACACTCTCATATAAGGTATTTTTTGAAATATATCTATTTTCTTAGATAAGTTTTGCATAGCTGTTCGTTTACGTTCTTGTAAGTCTACATATTCTTTTACAATCCTATCAACATCTTTTGATGTTTTCAAAGTTCTTTTTTCATCTTTCATAACTTGTTGAAAGTTAGATGATAATTTATCTATAGCTTTTACATCTAAAGATAAGTTTAACCCTATTCTTTTATTTAAATTCAAAGGACGGAATCTAGCACCAGAAGTCAAGTAAGTAATTAAACCTTGCCTATCTAAAGGTTGCCCTGATTTATTTTCTGCTCTACCTACGCCAAGTAATTCTTCAGAAGAAGTTATATCCATATAATCAAGAAAAGCTTTAGTTCCGCCTCCTTTAAAAGCTTTCATTATACTTTCTGCTGCTGAAATTATTTTTTCTTTGGGTGTAGCACCAGCAGCTTCATCATAAATAGATTTTTTTGATACAGGGTCAACTCCTAATATTGTTCCCATGACAGCATTTGCTAAAAATTTTGGAGAAGTAAAGGGACCGGTTACTCCTTGTGCAGCATTTCCAAAAGCTTTATCTATTTCAGCGTCAGACATTTGACCGTTGCCAAATAATTTAGCAAACACTAATCTAATAGGAGCCTTTATATAATCAAACATATCAAAAGCAGAAGTGCTTCCTGCTCTTGTTCTAATGTAAGGTACAAAATTTTCTCTCTGCTGTTTTAATACCCCTCTTATAAATTTCTCATAACTTCCTTTAAACTGTTTCTCTTTAGAAATCTCATCCCAGTTTTCCCTAGGAAATTGTTTCATTACAGATTTTAGAGTTAGTTTTTCTTTACCTGTTTCATCCATAACAAGAGGTTCTAAAGGAATAACCTTAGAACCTTTAGCATATGGTGCAGCTAATATTTGAAAAGCCTTTAATGTATTATCATCGTAATTCATATACTGTCTTAGTTTATCAACTGTATAATCTGTACCTGCTACTACAGTTGCTAGTCCAGCAAGTCGTCTTACTCCTGCCGCCGTTTGTCTAGCATTTCCATTAGCAATGCCTAGAGTAAAATCTTTAACACCCCGCTTTGCTATATTTGCAGTTGTCCTAGTTAATTCAGTAGCAAACAATGTAAAGTTACCCATAAGAGGTACCCTAGCAAATAATCTAGCTAGTGGTGGAGCTATACCATAAGTAGGCATTGTATCTCTAACAATAGCAGCAGCCTCGTTATTTATATAATCTTCATATTCTGGTTTTGTAGAGTTCCATTTTCTAAAAGGAAACTGAGCTTTTAAAGATGCTCTTTCAGCTTCAAATGCTACTATCTTACCAAAAAAATCAGGTTGTCCATAAGCTCTACCGAATAATTCCATACCCTTAGAAAATGGAGTAACGCCGTTTAAACTTTTTGCATTTTGAGCTATCGCTTCACCAGTAACATCTTGATCAATGACACCCTTTCTTTTTAAAAACGATAGTAATTCAGTTGATTTTGGATCGTTTTTTGCAAATTGTTGGACCCATGTATTAGTTGCTTTTATAGCTCTTCCATAAGTTAGGGGATTAAATAAGTGTCCGTTTCCTATTAAAGATGAACCTACACCCCATGTGTTTAAACTATAAGCAGCAGGGTCTACAAGAGTTTCCTTGGCCTGTGCCGCAGAAGCTGCTTTAGAAAGCGCACGACCTGCTTTAGTTTTTGCAACTGGATTATAAAAATCTAAACCTTTGGATAACATTTTACCAAAATAGTCACTTACAAAAATATCTTTCCCAATCTCTATATTGTTCCCTCCAAATTTACCTAAACTTTCTTCAACTAAAGAGTTCAAAGATACGTTTCTTTTACCTGTGTCTCTACCAAAACTTTCTAATCTTCTAGGTAAAAAAGAAGCTAAGCCGCCAAGCTCTATATCTTTACCCATAGTTTGTTTTGCAATGTCTTCAACTCCCTGCCAAAACTTAATTTCATTTAAAAGTTTTTCTTGATTTATTAAAGTATTTTGTATATTTTTATAGGGGTCTTTTACTTCGCCTAATAATTCAAGAAAAGGTTTCGTCATATCTTTTCTTGTTTTAAGAATTTTAGCTGACTGACCCTGTAAAATTTTAGGAAGCGAACTTGTAGTTCCTTCAAAGATATCTTTTATAACTGAAGTATTACTTGGAGATACATTTTCAAGCATTCTTACCATAATAGCATCTTGACTATCAACATCAGTAACACCATTCTTTTTAAGTTCTACTCTTACATTATCTATCAAACCTTCAAGATGAGCATCTGATTTTTTACCTGTTATTTTTGCCCAAGCTGTAGGGTTCTTTTGTAATATTCTTCTAATGTTTTCATTAAGTACTGGATCAGTAGTTGCTTCAAAGCTTCTGGTAATATAAAAGTCTTGCCCATCACTTCTCACACCTAATCTATTTTCTGGTGGAAGACCAAGAGAATCTGCAATGTCTGATTCATTTTTATTAAATTTAGTTGTAAACTTATCAACTTCCTTTTTAAAAGCAGGAGAAAGACCATCGTCAACTCCTGTATTAAAGTAGTTATTAAACATTTCATCAGATACTTTTTCTTTTTTCTGAAGTTTTTTTAATTTTTTTAATTCTACTTTAGTATCAAACTCTATAGATTTTGGTGCAAACTTTCTTTCAATCTCAGCATCATATATTTTTTGCGGCATAGAGGACTTGCTTGTAAGTCTTCTTCCTAACCCAGTGTTTACTTTACCTACTGTATCAACAATAACTTCTTTTGTTCTTTTAACAGGTTCAGCTAGAGCTTCCTTTAGTTTTATAGCAGGTTTAATACCACTCTTAATAAGAGCAACAGCTAAAGTTCCAACACCAATACCAATACCATCTAAGGCCGCTGCATCTTTATATTGTTTTAATAGTTTCTGTGCTTCAGTATCATTAGGATTAATTTGTAATGATCTACCTACAGAAACAAGATCAACACCAGCATTCTCTTTAAGCCAGTCTGATGCCTCTGGACCTATAGCATCATTTAAATATAATGCAAGAGGACTAATAAATTGTTGATCTTCTTTTCTTTGTTGTACGTCAAGCTGAATAGCAGCAGCAGAAGATGCTACTGTTGGTGCTAGTATTTTCGTAGTTTTTACTGGAATAGTATCAACAGCTTTTGATACAGAAGCAGCAGACTTAGTATCAACTAGTTTATTTAATTCAACAGCTATTTTCTGAGACTTATCCCTACCAAATTTTTTAACTAATAAATCACTAAGAATTTTGCCAGCTTTTATACCTGCACCAACACCTGTTGCTAGACTAAGAATTGTTTTAGCAATGTCTTCTTCTTTACTTAGTTCAGGATTAATTGTATTTAAAACTTTAGAATAAGCTTGTCCAATAGGAGATTCTGCAATTTCTTTTGATGTTTCAGGAGCAGCTATTTTAGCTACGTTTGAAATTAACTCTGGTAAAGCTGTGACTAATTCTACAGTAGCACCTCCAAATATTTTACCTGCCTTTTCTTGAGCCATTCTGTTTGCTTCTTCAGCTTTTTCAAATGAACGCATTGAAGATGAATATACATCTTTAAAAAAATCTGCAACATCAGAGCCAGTTTCTTTTACATCTTCATAGGCAGACTCTAAAAAACTTTTTGGAAAGTTTTTAAGCTGTGGGATGTTAGATACAGTTGTGCCATCATTAACTTTATTATCATCAAACTTATCAAATATGTTAGGTGTTGATGTTACATTTTTAGTAGGTGTGTTTACATCAAACTGATCAAATATATTTGCCATTATTGCGGCTCACTGTCTTCAGTAATAATACTAGCTGCAGAACCAGCACCATATTTTTGATCAAATGCTTGAGTTGTAGCAGCCTTTTCATTTGTAGTTTGACTTGCTATTAATAAATTTATAGCTGCCTGTGGTATAGCCTGTCCTGTAATAGAAGAGGTAAATCCAGAAATACCAGTAGATACTAAACTAGAATTAGCTTGTGATTTTGCTAAACTTTTACCTGTTAGTTGCTCAATGATTTTTTGCGCTGCTAACATATCTCCACCACCAGCTTTATAAGCCTTTAATGCTTCACGCACACGAATTTCTACTTCTTTAAATTCTGGACTATTTGCTTGAAGAGTTTTACCACTTACTTTTATTGTACCATTCTGTTCATTAAATACCCAATTTCTATTTTCTTTTACTGCTTTTCTAATAGCATTGTAAATAGCAGCTTTATCTTTTTTACCGGCTTTAGTCTTATTAAATTGTGCCGTAGCAAGATTGAAGCTTTCTCCAGCCTTCAGTGCCTTGATAATTTGATCTCTTGCAGCTTGAGGATATTTGTTCAGTTCTCTTTCTTGTTTAGCAGTAAGATTAATACCTGCTATAGTACTCTTATATCTTAACGTATCTACATCTTTTTCAAATGCCATCTCGTCTTTACTAAGTTGCATTAAAGCTTTATTCTTCTTTTCTCGACTAGCATTAGCGGCTATGGTAGCTTCTTTAAAACCTTGTGCCATATTAGCAAAAGCATTTCCCGGTTTCATAGTAGCAGCAGAAACTGTAAACCAAAACAACGCCTCTGCATTGGGATCGTCACCAACTAAATCTTTAACAAGACTTTCATATTTATCAAACCTCTTCCTAGACCTCATTTCAAAAGCATCAGCTTCTTTGGCAAGATTTGCTACTTGCTCTTTACTAACATTTGCATTAGCTTCAAATTGGTTTTTTACACTTTTTGTTATTGTTGCAACATTTACATCATACATTCCGGTTATTTTATTTTTAGAAATTCCAATGTCAGCCTCTCGTTCTTCATCAGTCTTTGGCTGTGCAACAGGAGGAGCAACAGGAGGAGCTGCAAGTGGTTGAGCAAAAGCTGATTCATCTGTAGCAGAATCTAAACCACTTAAACCGTATGGCGTCTCACCGCCTTTCTCTATATCTGAAGCATACTTGGTATCGAAGTCTTGTTGCTTCTTCGCAGTAACTAAAGTTGGGGCTACTATGTTTCCAACCTCATCTCTTGTAACAGTACCTGTAGGCATAACTGGCCCTGCCTGTTGTCTATACATTACAGGAGGCATTACTTGACCACCCATGTTTCTCTCTACATACTCTTGTGCTTTCATGGTAGAACCAATACCACCGCCTTTCATCATCTTACTAATACCAACTGCGGTACCTGCCATGCCCAACAAAGTTTTACCAAGACCCGGACCACCACCAGCTTGCGTACCCGTAGTAGTTTTATTATAACTAGGCTGTGCTAAAAGTGGATTGCCATATATAGAAGATTGATAACGAGCAAGCTGTTGTTCTGGAAACTGCTGTTCTGTTACATATTTTAAGTAAGCTTCATCTAAAGCTGATTGTCCTAAATCTCTTTTCTGTTCACCAATTGCAGTTAAAAGTCCCTGTTCAGCAGCACCGCCCTTAAATATAGTTCCCGCCCCAGACATGAGGTCTTGTGCCGCAGTACGTTCTCTTGAAGTTTGATCTCTAAAAGATTGTTCAGCAGCTTCAAAAGCTTTCTGTTGTCCTACTGCTTCTATATCAGCTAACATCCTCTGTTGATTTGAATCCATTTCAGCAGCCTGAACAGCAGCCCTACTTCCTAGACCACTCATACCACCAGCAGCTACAGCCGCTGCTTCAAACTGAGGTTGCTTAACACTCTCATACTGTCGTTGAGCTTGAGCTTTCTGAGCATCAAGAGCAGTCCTGAGATAAGGAGACATATACTGTTGAGCAGTCTCAGGAGTAAATTCTCTAGCTTGTCCCCTAGCCATATTTATAGCTTCTTGTTGTAGAGGTGCTTGAGTACCTACAAGAGATTTTAAACCTTCTTGAGCAGTAACTTCTTCAGGAGTAAATCCAGCAATAGTCTGACCAGTATAAGGTTTATATCCCTCACCTAGTCTTTGTTCATATATAGCTTTACTAGCATCTACAATTTCCTGAACATTAGGCTTTAACATTTCTGGAACTACAGGGGTCATTCCTGTCGTGCCTGTAGTAGTAGTAGGCTTATCTCCAAAATTAAAAAGTGATGATAAAAATCCCATTGTTATACCCTCTCAATCAGTGGTTGTAGTGCAGCTAATCCATTAATTTCATTCGGTTGCTGCGTTGTCCCGTATGCTTTTGATCTTATATTTTTTATTACGTTATCCATAACATCTGCTCCTGCATCTGGACTGCCATTACCAACTGCTGCCATTGTGTGTGCGTCTACTACATACTCATCAGGACTTACAGCTAGTGTACCTACCTGACTTCCTTCTTGTCGTTCTACTATTGGCATGTAAACATTATCTTCCATACCATGTCCTTGTCCCGGTACTTGACCGGAAAATTCATCTTGTGCTGCAAGTCTCATTAACCCACCACCCTGTGCTGCTTGAATTGGATTCTGAAGTGCAGCCATTATATCAGGTGCTGCTGCCATAGGTAATCCTTGTGATTGAGTCACATCAATCTTAGCCATATTAACCAGCCGCTCTAAAGCTTTAGCAGCAATTGAATCACCATCTGGAAGAGTAGCTGTTAAAACTTCATTAAGGTTTTGTTTTATTTCAGCAGTAGGCTGCATAGCTGCTGCTTCTTGAGCAAATCCTTGCATAAGTTGTTCTTGACTCATACCACCTAAAGCAGCAGGACCAATACCTTGAGGTGGCATACGAGGCTGTGGTGACATACTCTCCATACCTATAGGAGGTCTAGGATTATTCTCTTGAGACATAGCCATTAAAGCAGCATCATCTGTTAAAGTACCAGTTTGTGTAGCTTTTTGTACAGCTTGCATTTCAGGTATTGCCATTATTTTACTCTTCCATAATTAGACTGAGCCTTTGTCTGATCTGCTATAAAGTTAGAATCATCTTGAGATTTTATCTTCTTAAATGTTTCCATCTTCTGTGTTAACAGATACCTAGATGGATCAATAACATTACCTTGGTTAATATTGCTAACATAGGTACTGGTATTAATTAAGTTATGGTATTCAGCGGGTGTCATTTTTTTCATTAATTTAAACTCTGCCAAGATGTTTCTGATCCAAGACTTACATATCCTTTGTACTTGCCACTACTGGCTGAATATGCAATGTCTCCTTTACGTGGTCTTCCAATGTCTGTCACAGTAATTACTGTATAAATATTAGTAGATGGTGTTGCATCCACTAGTACATCTCTAATTTCTAATTCATTAGTTAAGAGAGCAGACCAAGTTTCTAAAGTTGTATATAGTTCTTTTAATTCATTATTAGTTATACCATTAAAGCTTGTTGGAAATGTTGGGTATCTTGCCACTATCTTTCCCCATCACCTTGGAAGCCTAATCTGACTGATCCCCATTGCCAGCTAGACCCCTGTGAACTACAAGATACCCTAATTTTCGCTTGCCTTCCCCTTGCTCTAAAGTTAATCTTATCTGTCAACTGTGTGACATCAAACTCTTTAGTTATTTCTTCGTTACTTTCTGGATACTTCTTAGTAATAATCTTTACTCTTAACTTACCTGTGTTTAAATCAAAGTCAGGAATTAGTTTATTCATAAATAATATTTTATTACCATCGTCTACATCAAAGTCAGCAGACTCTACAAAAGAAGTAATTGTTCTATTGTTTTCTGTAAAGTAATCTGCTGGTTCATTATCAAATAGTTTATTGTTTCCTGTAGATGCACCACTATCATTAAGAGAGACACCAGTAGTAATAGTATTACCGAATACTTCTTTATCTGCGAATGTAGTGAATACTCCTGTACCATATGTCCAGTAGTTATTCTCAGGTGAGTATATTACATAACTATCACACTCTGTTACTCCTGATTCATCAGAAGCATACAACCATATGATCTCTTTAAACTCTGAATTAACACCTGCATAAACTTTATCTTTAAACTTAACACCCAGTCTATCAAAAATAAAAGTACGCACTGTACAGTCAAGAGTTTTTACTTGACCATCATACCTATAGAAGTTATCATAGCCCATCCAATAAGAGATACCATTATAATCAACTGCTGCATGAGGAGCTATCAAACCACAGTTAGTACCAGCAGGAGTAAACTTAAAAGTAAATGGAGGTCCAGCAAATGACATCAACCACATTGCGTTATCAGTCCAAATGTGGATAGCACTCCTAGAACGAGTCGCTCCTATAATTTTTGTACCATCAGTTAAGACTACCTCACCAGATGTAGAGCTAACTGAAGGAACCCAATTAGTACGATTGTCTTGATCAGACCAACGCACTAACATAGGATTAAATGTACCACTTACTGTAGCATCAGCAGCAAATTCATTCACACCTAAAGCAATAAGATGTCTATCATTAGGAGATACAATAATTGAGTTGACACTGATTGGAGAAGTTGTTATAGAAGTAGCCCTTATAGGTGTAGTAGACGCATCGCTACTAAAGTAGAATATATTACCACCATTCCTATTAGCTACCACATCATCACCCCAGTTGTCAAGGCTCCATTGTGTTATATCAAAAACTAAATCAGTTGCATCAGCACTTGCTGGTTCATTCCATGCTCTTGTCTGAGAAGCACATACACCAGCTTGGAAGAGTGCAGCACCATAACCAGTACCCGCTACTGCTATAGAGTTACCTGTAGGCAGTAGATAGTTAAAGGTTGCTGATCCTGTATCACTCTCTGTTGCATCAGCAGCAGTGCTTACATCAATTGTAAATACATTGGCACTTGCTACAGACGTAATAGGATATACATTAGTGCTTAAACTTACAGCATTGAAAGCAGCAGTTGAAGTAAACATTACATAGTTACCTACTACCTGTCCATGCCCAGCATCTGAACAGCAAACTCTTGTCTGTCCACTGGAAGTACCAAAACAGTTTGCCAAGGTAACCGCTGTAACAATAGGAGTGATATCTACAATCCTATCTCCATCATGTTCATAGAGTTTATCAGGAGTTCCAAAGACTGCCCTCTTCTTATTATTATTTCCACTCCTATAAACAACTAAATCTCTAGCACTTCCATCAAAAGCAGTGGAAACTTTAGTCTCATAACCACGCATATTCTCTGGCTTACCTGCACGAAACCGCACATGATCACCATCAAACCAATTACCATCTTCTTCATATTGAGTAGATTCCCTATGAAGTCCCGGCTTTAATATAATTTTAGTTAGCGTAGTCATTAATTATTACCTATCAAAATCATTCAATAATACTGCATCTACTTTATCAGAAGCTCTAACAGAGAATACTAGTAAGTCTACTGCTGCTGCTGTTGTAGTCAGGGTGGGAACTGCTCCACCTGTAAACTGAAAGACAGTGTTATAAGCTAATGTCCTACTACCTGTGCCATCTTGGTGTACATAGATATGTCCTGTCTGTCCTGCTGTTAGATTAGTAGGCGCAGCCAATGTTCTATTAGCACCAAGAGTAACTACAAATTGATTACCTGTGTTAAGGTTCATAACAATAGAAGCTGCATCTGCAATGGTTGTAAAGAAAGATTTGATAGCACTTCCTATTGTAACTATACCATTCAGTGCTACTGTACCTCCCAAGACTGTGTTACCACTTACTGATACATCATCTTCAAAAGTAGACTTACTTAAAAAACTAGACGTCCCTGAGACAGTAACAGTAGAATCAAACTTAGCTGCTCCTGTTACTTCTAAACTTCCAAATGTAGCATCTGATTGATCTACATTATATACAGAAGCTCCATCACAAATAACATGTTGGAATAAAGTAGATGATCTATTTAGTGTAACACCTGTATTACCTGCTACTCGCATCATCACTACATTACTGGCAGCATTGGCTGATACTTTATTAAGTACAGAGTATGCCTTAGTTTTATTAGGAATGACCAAGAAGATAGAAGTAGCCGCAGTCCCTACTGATCCCTTAACTTCTAAGAAAGCAGACCGTGACTGATCATCAGCACCATCGTTAGCTGTCAAGTTAACAGTAGCTGCACTACCAATTGATATAGTAGTATAACCAGCAATGGCTTCATCAGCAAGACTAATAACCCCATCATTAAGGATTTGGCCCCAACTGTTAGGGTTTTCGCCATCCCCTTGTTTAGTAAGTCTTAGATTTGTTGTATATGTACTCGCCATTTAATCTCTCCTGAAATAATACTGTATCATTTAATTTGTACTCCCAAGTAATGTACTTCCTGATAAAGAAGTAAAGGTTACAAAAGAACTATAACCATTAATTGAATAGTCTCCTGCTGATCCACCAGCGCCATTCCCTGTATGAGCACTTCCATTACCGCCAGCAGCACCCAAAGCACCACCAGTAGCACCAGCAAAACCTGTCTGATTACCGCTGTGTGGTCCTTGCGTAGTACCTGCTGCACCACCTGCACCACCAGCCGTTAAAGTTCCATCTGCACCGGGTTCACTAGAGTTGGTAGCCCATCCAAAACCACTATCACTTGTAGCAGAAGTACCGCCGGAACCTACTATGTGTCCACCACCACCACCACCTGCTCCTCCGCAACCTGCGTCATTATAATAATCTGCGCTACTGCCACCACCGCCACCGCCGCCACCACCAGAACCTATTGTCCCAGCATTTTGTATTTGAATAGAAGTCTGCACATTCATAGCAGACCCACCATTAGTACCGTTGTTGGCTCCAGAATATCCACCCTGTTGATAGATACCATTACCACCATCACCACCAGCACCTACAATATAACCATCAGAAGCTATACTAACTTTAATAGAAGAGTTAGACCCCCATCCATCTCCTGTATCAAAAGCATAAGATGAATTAGCACTACCACCCATAACACTTCTAACATTAAGATTTACTCTTAGGTTAGCTGCTACACTATATCCTAAAGCAGAGACTGCATTTCTTAAATTATAATCAGTAACTGTTGTAGTTACAAATATATTTATTTCAGGTGCTGCCATTAATAAAAAGTTATGGAACGCTGACATTAATCTTTTACCCTATTATTAAATTTTTATATTTTCTATACATTTAGAAGTTGTTAGTTCAGCATTATCTACTTTACTAACTAACTCCTCTATTTGAGTTCTATAAGTCTCGCAAAGGTATCTATCAGGAAATAGCCCTGTTACTCCTTTCTCAATCACTGGTATATTAAGAGGAGCCAATGCAATGTAAGCGATAACACTTATATAATAAAACATTTTATTATCGTTATGAAGGGATATCCGGCCAAGTGACATTGCCAAGTACGCCATTGGTTAAGGTGGGAGATGAGCTTGTTGCTGGCATATTTCGCAGTGCAGTTCTATATGCTTTCCAAGCATCGGTCAAGGTGACATCGCTTGACGCACGCCAGTCACACTCAGCCAGTTTTCTGTCTCTTTGCCGCCGCAATTCCGCCATCGGAGCAGCACTTATCATCGAATTTTTCTTGTTGGTAATGTCAGATTCGGATGGCTTGCTGGCACCTTCGTCTAGCCAATTAAGTTTTGAATAAACGGACGTATCGCCGGGCCAGCCCCACGATTCGTTGGGCCGTAATGCTCCAAGTGCTTCTCCGTTTGTTATTGTCATGCGGCTATCTCCACGATTAAAAGTTGCAAGGTCCAGTTGACCGAAACGGTATTGCCGTGAACATCCATGCCGTTAGCTCTTATTTTGACTGTTTGTTCGGCAGCGCCGGGGGATGTTTTCGCAACCATTCCGGCAATACCTAATTTTGGACGGGAGGCTGTCTGTTCGTCGCCGAGACGTGATGACGAAAATAAATTCGCCTCCGACCCCCCGTTCGGCGTGTACGTAATATAAAACTGGCTTTCCCCATTTTCGGCTGCGCCGTATGTAGCGCCACCAGTCACCAGTAAAATCAAAGAGTTGCTGTCGCTTGTTGGTGTGAAAGTTGTTGAACCAATTTCCGGGGCTGATGTTCCGGTCGCCGCCGATGATGCCGAGCCGGACATTGCAACGAGCTTGTATTGAACAAGTTTGCCGCCACCACCAATATAAGTTTTTAGCCTAGAGGCCGCAGTCTTTCTGTTTGTACCACCTGCACCATCATCAACAATAAACAAATCTGCATCAACAATTGCAGCACCAATGTCCGTACCACCATCAATATCAAGATCAGCAATCGCAATGGAACCATCAGGGAATACAGGTGTTGCAGCAAATGTTGCTACACCTGTAGCTACAAAGGTTCCTCCTACAGAAGTATCACCAGCTATATTAACTGCTCCACTTACTGATACTGCTCCTTCAAAGATAGCAGTACCTGCTACCGTAACTGTAGAATTAAGTTGTGTAGCTCCACCTACTATCAAAGCACCAGAGACTGAGACATCATCTTCAAACTCAGCCTTACCTGTAGCTAAGAATGTACCACCTACAGAAGTGTTGCCAGCTATATTAACCGCTCCACTTATAGACACATCCCCTTCAAAGATAGCAGTACCCGCTATTGTAACCGTAGAAGAAAATAAGGCTGCACCTGTAACATTTAAGGCACCCTCAAGACTTGTTGCTCCGCTTACTCTGACTGTACCTAAGAAGCCTGTATTACCTGTAACAGTAGTAGCTCCTGTAACTTTAAGAGTGCCTACTAATTGGCTATTACCTGATACACAAACGTCATCGTTAAATTCTGCTTTACCACCTACAACTAGTCCAGCTTCAAGACTTGTTGCTCCACTAACTCTTACAGTTCCTAAGAACCCTGTGTTACCTGTAGCGGTAACTGTACCTAGAAGTTTCGTAGTACCACTTACTGATATATTGCTTTTAAATGTTCCAGCCCCTACTACTGTTACTGTAGAAGAGAATAAAGCTGCACCTGTAACATTTAAAGCAGCTTCAAGACTTGTAGCTCCACTTACTCTAACAGTTCCTAAGAATCCTGAGTTACCTGTAATACTTGTTGTACCTGTGACACGAAGAGTACTTTCAAGACTTGTGGCAGCACTTACTTTTAGAGTACCTCCAACTATAACATTACTCACTGATATATTACCAGTAACGTCTATACCTGTAAGATTAGAGCCATCTCCGAAATAAGCAGATGCACATACTTTAGCATTTACAGCTTGCAAGTTTCCACCTGCAATTGTTACCGTTGATGCAAAGTTAGCAGCGCCACCAACACTGAGAGTAGAAGCTAGGCTTACTGCACCTACAATTGTCACAGTATTACCAAAGTTAGCAACTCCACCTACACTAAGAGTAGAAGCTAAAGAGACTGCACCACCTACTGTTACTGTACCCAATAGTCTAGTATTACCGCTTACACTTACATCACTCTTAAATGTTCCTGCTCCTACTACTGTTACTGTAGATGCAAAGTTAGACGCACCATTAACACTTAGTGTAGAAGCAAGAGATACTGCTCCACCAACTGTTACTGTGCCTAATAGTCTAGTGTTACCACTTACTGATACATCATCTTTAAATGTAGCTGCACCAACTGCCGTAACAGTAGCTTGGAAACTAGCAGCACCAATTACATTGGATGTACCACTAACAGAAAGATTGCCTCCTATATTTACAAAACCAGAGACAGAGATATTCTCTGCAACACCTAACTGTGCTTCTACGTTTATAAGATTACGACCATCACCGTAGAAAAAGGCAGCAGTTACATCTCCAACAACATTTACATTACCACTTACACTTACATTAGTTGCAAAGTTAGCTACACCCTCAACATCAAGAACACCACCAATACAGGCTGATGTTGCTACATCAAGTCTACCGCTTACTGATACGTCATTGCTAAAGGTTGCCTTGGATGTAAAGCCAGAAGCACCTGCTACATTAAATGTACCACCTACTGTTACATTATTCTTCAGGGCTGCTACATTCTCTACTGTAACTGTAGACTTAAAGGTAGCTGCTCCTACGGCTGTTACTGTACTCTGTAGTTGTGCTGCACCTGATACTGTAACCGTAGAACCAAACTGTGCTGCACCACCAACTGAGAGAGCAGCCTGTAGATGTGTTGCACCTACTATGGTAGCCGTACCACTTACATATAAATTACCACCTACTGTGGCATTACTGACTGAGATGTTTCCTGCAATAGTTGCAGTAACACCACTAATATTAGAACCATCACCATAGAATGCAGAAGCACATACTTTTTCATCTACGTGTAAATTATCAGCAATAGAAGTAGCACCATCTACAACAAGTGTACCAGTAAATTTAGCAGAGTTAGTAGCCAGTTGAAAAGAACTGTCTGTTCCGTCACCACTTTCAATAGTAGCAAGGCCAGCACTAACACCAGTATTGGTACTTACACCAACTCTTAGTAGTTGCTTATAAGTATTAGCAATTGTTTTTCCGGTTAAGTCTGTCATATTAGGTTCCAATACTTGTCTGTGTCTTCCCACTTAGTCGTAGCTTGCGCCCACGTAAGGTTCCTACCGCCATTATCAGGGCGTGGATCACGTATAGCAGGGTTGTCTCTGACATCAGGAATTTTATTTTGTGGATGGTTCTTTAGATCAAACTGTCCTTCAAAGTCTGTAGGACATACTAACATACCATAACTATTAAAACGCATTACCCGATGAGGGTAGACAAAGCCACATGTATCACACATGGCTATTGCGTTCTTATTACTTGCCATTAGACATACCTCAATCTAGGCACAACCCTCATGGTAGCTCGTTCTCTATCTTCTTGGAAGGCTCTGGCAAGAAGTTCTTCGTAGTTAGTCTTTAACATTTGTATTCTAGCAGCTTCTACACCGGGACGTTTCATTGACATGTAGTAAGCAAGACCACAAGTAAGAGGTGGTAGAAAACGTGTAGGCATGTCTGCATTCTGTCCAGCAGATTTATCTACATCCTGCAATGCACTGATACGTTCAATCTTCATTACATCAGTAGAGTTCTCAGGAATAGGCCATACAGAAAGAACAGGGTTATCCCGTCCCCTACGTATAGAATACTGAGAAGGTCTGCCTGTCTGGGTCTTGTTGGGGATTATTAGATATTCTTCAGGAGAGATACGTTCCAACTGAATGTCAGTACTATCTCTATTAAGAACAACCTCAAGAGCATCTACAGTAGAACTACTGAGGTTATAAGCACCTACACTGGAAGTTACAGTAACAGCAGTAGTCTCTGTAGTCCACAGCAGTACTCCTCTGTTCTGCCAGTCTTTAAGCATAAGGTTTATTGAACGTCTAGCAGAAGCAGGTTCGTGACCAAGGGTTTGCTCTCCCCCAATCATTTCCATTGCTTCTTGTATTACTTGATCTATATCAAGATTAAAATCATATGTACCTGATACTGCCATTACGCTTTCCTATACTTTGCTGTTTTCTTAGCTATTCTTTTCGGCTGCGGCACGTTCTTTTCCCCGGCAGCAGTCCCTTTTTTCTTTGCTCTGGTGGTCGCTGCATATTCCTTTGATGACAGTGCTTTGATTGCTTTCTTGGGAAGATACCGCTCGCCTGTCTTGCTGCTTGGCTTGCCTGATTTCGTTGTCCATTTTTGTTTTGTCCACTTAGATAATTTGTTACTGGCTTTCTTCTTACCTGAGTACGTACCACCTGCATCCTTATAATACTTAACTGCTAACTGCATTGCTCTTGCTGAGTGCCCACCCATCTTAGCCTTTGCTCTTGACTTAGCCGCAGCCCACTTCTTAGGATCACGCTTAGTGGCTACTGCCATTAACGGCCTACTTTCTTCATTGCCTCTTTATGAGCAGCACCGAAAGTCTTTCCGCTTCCCATTGCTTTCTTCATACTAGCCATATGTTTTGCTGTATGATGTACTGAGTGTTTTTTTAAAGTTTCTTTTTGTCTCATAGTAAGAGCTTTAGTTTTCTGTGCTGGTCTTCCTACTTTAGAACCATATGTACCTTTACCTTTTGGCATTAACATCTCCATCTTTTACGGGCTTGTCTTAAACGACTGTTAGGATTACTTGCAGCCTTGGGGAACTTCTTCATTTGTCCTGCTGATCTAGCACAGTAAGACTTACGCCTTGTTGCACGTTTACCAGTAGGTTTCTTTTCAGTCACAGCAGTCTGTAGTTTAGAACCGGGGTTTTGCCTACGATACTTGGCAACACCCTTCTTGGTCATGCCAGCACCAGACTTGGTAGGGCGTTTCATTCCCTTACCAATAGTCATGCCCTTCATGTTACTCTTCTTACGCTTTACTGCCATATGTATATCTATACTTTTCTTTCATGTAGCTAATAAAAGAAACCCAGTAGTCATCCCAATTACTGTAGTCTTCTTTAATAGGTTTCTTAATATCATTGTCTAGTAAATCATAATTATCTATACCCTGATCAACAGACTCTTGGTATAGCTTTATTATTTTTTTACTATCCACTAGAATCCTCTGAGTGCTTTACCTTGACCACGAAGAGCAGGACGTTTTTTTACTTTAGTTTTCTTCATTTTCTTTTTAATACTACCACCAGATTTTGAATCATAAATACCTGAATATTCTGGTACTTCTAAACCTGCTTTTTCAAAAGCTTTTGCAGTTCCTACAGTATTACCAGTTATACTTTTAAATAACTTATCATCATATCCCTTTGGATTTTTTTTAAACAAACCTTTAAAACCAGACATATCCGGGCCTTCAGCATTTCTTTTTCTAAATGATATAGGTCTAGTATCGGAAGTATCTTTCATACGCTGCAATTTAGAAGTCTTTAATACTTTTTTTAGTGACTTTAAGTCCTCAAGAGAAAGAGGTTTACGCACTCCTCTTCCCATTTTCCCCCTAGAATTTTTTGGTTTGTTTCTAGCCATTTGTTAACCATCTACGTCAAAAGATTTACCCTGTTGGTAGTCTTCATCAACAACAGCATCTTTTGCTTTACCTGTAACTGATGGTCCTTTACGTGCAGCACCAAATCCCTGACCTGTAGGTTTACCTACGATATCATTCAGTGGAATACTACGATCAATTAGTGTATGTGGTCCCGACATTATTTCTTTCCCTTTACTTTTTTGTAGATTACAATTGCAAGAAGAACAATACCTACAGCAACAAAACAAGCTATTCCAATATTATTATTAGGATTAGGTTCTGGCTTCTTAACAGGCTGCTCAACGACAGCTACTGTTTTTACTTCTGTTTTCTTTTCCATTTAAATTTTCCTTTTCCCTTAGTTTTCTTAGGCGGTTTCATAATCTGTTGTCTAGCACTAGACCTACTAATCATAACCGTGACCAACTACTTGACCACCTGACATGCGATAAGTAATAGGTCCACCTTTTTTATAACCCTTTACTTTACCGCCAGCTTTAGCATACCCCATTTTATTACGAACTGGAGTAGGAAGCTTTGCTAGGCCGGGATTGTTTACAGCTTTAAGAGAACCACCCATATTCTTTTTCATTACTTTACCGCCAGATTTCTTTTTTGTAGCGTTTTGAATTTTATTTAATCTTTCTATGCTTTTCATTGTCTCTTCTATAGGAAGACTATCCCCAGTTTGTTTTGGTTTTTTTTTGGGAAGAGGAGCAGTTTTTGACCTTACTTTATTTTCTCTAGCGTCAAGTGCTTTTTTTAATGTGTTACGCCTTTCTCCTGAATAAGCTTGCATTCCTGTAGTGTGAGCTTTATTAGAATCTCTTGGTCCTATATACCCTTTTATTTTTTTGTCGTTATTTTTTTCTAAAGTAATATCACTAGGTTTTTTTCTTTTATGAGTTGTTTTTCCATGTCTAACATGACCTTTAGGACCAACTATTTTTTTCCCATACATATTCTTGACACTTTTCTCTTTATCCATTATGGACTCCCCGGTGTAATTGTATCAGGACCACCCGCAGGTGAGGCAGCAATTGCCATGTCATCCTGACGTGTCCTTCTAGCTTGGTTTCTTAGTGTAATAACTGCTGCTTCATATTGAGTTTGCCATGCAGGAACTGTAGTCCAGTCCTTCATGTACATAGTAACTTCCATCATTGCAGCATAGAACAAAGCGTCAAAACAATAGTTAGTAAAATAATTTGCTGTAGTAACACTTGTGCCTGTAGCAGAAGCCAAGGCCAATGGTTGTGAAGCTGTTTGTACTTCTCCTGTTAAAGCAGATACAGGAGTTGGTACTATAAATATAGAACTGTTATTCTTACGTGCATAATAACGTGGCTCACCTGTAGAAGCACTTACAGGCCAGTAGTCATTGCAGTATTCAATTGTTCTTTGAAGTAAATTAACTTTACTTCCAGCACTTGTTGTGAAATTTACATTACGAACTATTCGTACTCTATCTCCAAGAGATACAACTGCATTACTAGCTGTAAATGAGAAAGAAGTATACTCATCCAAACCTGCATCATCAATATCTTTTGTTAGACGTAGCTCTGCTCTGCTAATGAAATTAGGTATCTCATTAGTAAATTCAGTACCATCATTCTCAGAGGTATTAATTAAGGCTGTTTTTAAATCAGAGTATGTAGACATTGTTAGCCTACATATAATGTAATAGTTGGGGCCATAGCAGCGGCACCTGAAGTTGCAACGCTTACAATTCCAAATACGCCTACACCCATATCTCCTATGTAAGTATCTTGTGAATCAAGTGCAGCAACACGGTATCTAATAGCTGTACCTACTGCTGTCTTATTCGTAATCTGTTTAGTACCTTTAATAATAATATCTCCAACAATTGTGGAGTATACGTGCATAGCCATAACACGGGTATGTGAGGGCGTAGGATTGCTTCCTGTGCCTTCATCTCCAAGTGTTAGGCCGCTATCTACATAGCGAAACCCTGTGATAAGAGCACCATCTGTACTTACATTCTGTGCTACTTTAATATTTGTTGTCATAATAACTCCCTTATAAGTATGAGAGAGGTAGCTTTACACTACCCCTCTCAACTATCTTATTAGCCAGCAGAACCGTACCAGCTACGCCAATCAGAGACACCGAAGCTGTAACGCTCACGGGCTTTGAATCGCAGATTGCCGGTATCAAAATCAGGCTCCATTTTAGTCTGAAGCGGAGAACGGACGAACATCTTCGTTCCATTCGGCACATCAGTCTTAACAAACCACGCATCAGTATCAGTGAAGCGACGGTTAATGTAGTAGCCTTCAGGGACCATACCCATGTTACGAATAGCGTTGATAGCATTCGTATTGGGGTTGGCACTGGCTGCACTCGTTCCGGTGTTGCCGGGGCTGCTGAGAATCTTATCAGCAACGGCCCAGTAATCAACGGGGATATGCAAAGAAACTACAGAAGCACCAATCAGAATACCACGATCATCTTTGGTTTTCTGAGCAGTAGTTAGTGCAGTCTCAAGGGTTGCTTCTGACAGATCAGCCGCACCAAGAAGGTTTGACTGGAGACCATCAGAAATGGTTGGATGAGAAGCAGAGAAGAATGCAGCACCGTCACCAATGGTATCAGAGAAACCATTGTTGTAGATGTTTGCAGCTTTAACCTGCTTGGTGTTAGCCATCGCCCGTGCAAGACCTTTCGCACGAAGTTTGGCAAACGTATCATACAGGTTATCTTCCATTGCTTCTTCGGTGACAGCAAAGGCAAGAGCTATCGTCTCAGCCGTATAACGGGCCGAATAGCTTTCCTGTGCGTCATCATAAGAAACAGAAGCTCCTTCACCCTTAGTGGGTGCAGTACCGAAACCAGTGAAGAGTACTTCTTCTTCAAAGGCACGATCTGAGTTTTCTACTTCGAAAAGAGGTTCATGTTCATTATTTACCTCTCCATACTCCATTCCAAAAACAGCGTTTAGACCGGGAAGGAGTTCTTTGCTAATACTAGCTCTATTAATAGCCATAATAATTCCTTCCTATTAAGCTGTTGATGCCGTAGCGCCTACAAAGCGATCACGGTGATGGTTGAGCCATACTTCAACGATTGGATACGCATCCGAATCTTTCTCGTCTGGGTATTTAGCACGACCAATTACACGAACCGCAGCAGAAGATTCTACGCCTGAAGCTCCGTCAAGATAGTAACTGGACTGACCAGTCACTGTACTTCCCGAAGCAGCAGTAGAACTTACTGTTACATTGTAGTTGCGAACAATTGCCAACTCAGCCGCTGAAAGCGACAAAGATGCTTGGATGTAATACGTCTGATCTGGATCAGTGATTACAAAGAATTTAATATCCGTGGCACTCAAGCCCCCGTTCCAATAGCGGGAAAACTTCTGCTCTCCATTTTCTACATATTGACAGCCCATGAAAACCCCTGAAGGTTTCAGAGTTGCCGCAATGAAAGGCGAAATCGTTGCAAAGTTTGCACCCGGAAGAACTACCGGATCGCCTGTGAAAATGTTATTAGAGGGCGACTGAGCCTGACCCGTTGAGGTCAACGTAATCATGTCAGTCACGGCTTCGTTATTGTAGCCACCACTCTTTTTACGAGCAGGAATGAAACCACGAAATGCTTTAGTAGTAGACATTGTTTCATCTCCTTGTTATGAAGAAAGCTAGTTCTGAAAAGAAGGTCGCCTTCCTCGTGTTGTTACCGATTTACTTGTGTTAGAGATAGGCATACGAGAATCAGAGTTTTTCATAAGCTGGGCGTTTACTGCATCCATCATATCATTTGCTTTGTTTTCATAATGCTTTCTCCGGGCATTTACCTTGCCAGCTGGCATTTTAGCCAATGCTAAGTCTCCACGACAGACTGTACCAAGGTAACGGCCTTCATCCCTCACGAAGGATGTAACAGCCATTTCGGGAACTTCATCAGGAGTTACGAAGACCCACCCTGCCTGTTGTTTCTTACCAACATTAGTGATGTCGTCTTGACCTTTTAACGATATACGCAGCCAACGAAGGGCCATACCTTCACTGTCATAACGTGCTTTTACTACCTCTGGGATAGTGAGGGCATCGGGTTCCTCATAGGTCCATTGATCTTCTCGTAGATTCTGTTCTCGTAGATTGTCACTACGTGTTTCATTTCGTGTTGTATCCATTTTATTCTCCACGCTACTATTTTATATCTGTATAGTCGCCATCAGCTTGATGTACTTTAAGCTTCTGGGCGGCATACGTTTCAAGAGGTATATTCCATTTTTGGGCAAGCCTTAAATCTTCTTGCGAAAGCTTAACCTTTTTCCTAGAACTCGGAGAAGAGCGAGAACTCCCCGACACCACTTGAGCAGGACTTGACGTAGTTTCCTGAACACGTTCTTTGTCTTCTTCAAACTTATGTGGAAAAGACGTTTTAATTCGGTTATCAATTTCTTGATAAAAATCATTATCACTTGGATCATATCCTTCACTCTTTAGCTCCGCATCAATAGCAAGTGCAGCCGCAGTCATCACATTATCTTTACCAAACCAATTATTATCTGATGCCCACTGTTCCGCTTTAGGATCAGACACTGCCTGTGGAACCTGCTGCTGTTGTGCCACTGGTTGTTCCACAGCTTGTTGTGCTTGTTGTGCATAACGTGCTTTAGCATTATTGACTGCTCTTAAATCACCTTGTGCTTCGTTTAACATTTCTTGAGCATTAAGGAGTTTTTCTTTTTCTCCTTCATCAAATGCTTCTAGGTAGACTTCTCTTGCTAATGCTATCTTATCTGTTAGCTGCTTCTCTGACATAGCAAGAGTACGTTTACCCATACTCTGTACTTCACTCTCTTTACTAAATAACCTTTTATTTAATTCTTCATTCTGTATTTGTAAAGATGCTACTTGTTCTTCTCGTTCTTTTCTTTGTTTAACAAGTTGCCTAATTCTTTTTTCAGCACCAGCCGTTTCAATTCCTTCAAGTTCTTTAGGCTCTTCAACTTCGACTTCATTTTCTTTAACTTCTAGTTTAATATCTTCTTGAGCCTCCTGCTTAACTTCAGGCTCTTCAATTTCATACTCTACTTCACCTTGGGATACTTCAACAGTACTCCAATCATCGTTCTCAATCATTATATTCTCCGTTGCTTACGAGACAAACGTCTTACGTAATAATTTATTGTTATACTATTATACCATACTTATTGGCTTATCACAAATCAGTTAGAGCCTTTTCCTAAATTAAATGTAGGATCAAGATTCTTTGGATCACTTACTCGCATAATTACCTGATCATCAAACAATAGTAATAGTTTAACATTCTGATAGTATAGCTTTGTTCCTGCATGTTTACCGTAGCATACGTAGTCTCCTACCTTACACCAGTCTCCATTGGGAAACTTATCTACATCTTTGTAAGCCAAGTCTCCTAATGCGATTACCTTACCTACAGTTGTAAGATAACTCATATCATCCTTAGTGGAATCAGGAATAAAGATACCACCCTTTGTTTTATTCTTTACTGTCAAGGGCCTTACTAAAACATGAAAGCCCGGTAGTTCTGGAAGATCAGCTGGGTCACTTACTTCATCTTCAATATCAATCCATTCGTCATTCTTCATTGCATTACCCATTTGTACCTGTCTCATTTAATCCTCTTTATACATCCTTTTTTTAATAATTTCTGTTAGGTTTGTTCTTGCCCACTCCAGACCTTGTACAGAACCTACAAGTTGTCTGTAGTGGGCAAAATCTTCAGCAACACCATTACTCAGTGATACTTTTAATCTCTCGATTTCTTCGTTAAATTCTTGCACAACTTCATCCCACATTTCCATCTGGGTTACAGTGAAGCCTTCTTAGTGCTTTTCTTTGGGGCTGGAAATTCATAAGAAGATTTGTCCCATTCATTGAGAACACTTCGTGAACCACGTCCACCCCATACTTCAGCCTTGGGTGCATCACCAAAACCTTTTGCAGTATTCTTTACATGCTCCGAATACCCTTTACCTTTTGTCATCATTAGCTGTCTCCCTTTTTCATTTCTTCTATTGCTACACGTGATAGTGTATTAACTTTAGTATTCTCTGTATCTTTTTCGTCTTTCATTTTTTCAACTTCTATCTTAGCAAGATTATTCATTGCTGATAATTCTTTCTTTGCTTCTCTGTCTGCTTCAGCCTTCTCACGTTTAAAGTTATCAGTAGCACCAGACTCAAGCATATCAAGTATCTGTTCATTCTCTTTAAGATCAAGCTCTTTTGTTTTAAGTTCAAGTTCAGCGGCATTGATTGTTGTATCAGCTTGAAGCTTCTGTTGCTGTAGTTTAACCTTCTCCTGTTCAAGAGCAACAAGCTGTTGTTCTGGTGTTGGAACAGGTGGTTGTTGATTGGCTTGCATAACTTGTTGTGCAGCCTGTGCCATAGCCATCTCAACAACAGTAGACTGTCCCTGCTGTTCTGGCGGTACTTGTTGTAGCATCTGTGATGTAACACCATTCATTTGTTCTTGATACTTCAGTACAGAATGTTCTTGAATGTTAGACTCAAGTACAGGTTTGATACGAGCCATGATAGGGTTAGCACCGTTCATTGGGTCTTGAAGATACATTGTCTTAACCTGTATATGTGCATCATGGTTCTGAGATGGGAATGCTGCAATAGGCAGACCCTTTGTAACAGCCATGATATCCGAAACAGGATCAAGAGGTTGAGGTTCAATTTTTAGTGGAAGTATCTGTTCTAGGTTAGGCATATTGGCAGCACTAAGTATTGTTCTATTCAGTTCTTCAATGTTAAACATTCCCGGTGGGGATTGCTGTGCCATTTGCAGAGCCATATTAGCCAACATCATACGATGTGCATTGGATGGAATGTTAGGATCAGAGACAGGAATAATATCTACACGTCCATCAAAGTCAGCCTTGAAGATATCACGATCTTCAAATGGTACTTGGTATGGATACTTATCAGGTAGATAATCATAATCTATCTGTGCAAGGATTCTAAATTCATCCTTCTGTGATTTGTGTAGTCTCTTATGGATTGCAGAGAAGAACTTACTTGAAGCTTCTAGCAATGCCATTGTAGTACCCACGGGTCCATAGGAGGCAGCATCAGAGATAACTTGCTCAGTACTGTCCGCAAACTTCTGACCAGCAGCAGTCACGAACCCAAGCATCTGGAAGAGCGTTTGGGAAGGCTCTTTATAGGGCAGGGGAATTATTGCCCTTGATAAATCAATACCAGTTGCTTCGACCTCCTTGAACTCGCCGGGGGCGATAGGATCGTTGTCACCAACCATCCGCACTCCCTTGGCCTTAAATCCGCCCGGTAAATTGGCAAACTGTCCTGCATCTATAAGGGAGCGCATTGCAGCAGTTGCCGACATGGTGAGGTTACCGAGGAAATGGATAAGGCCCAACCCGTAGAAACCAAAGCCGGGAACAAACCTATAATGAACGAAGTGACTTCGTTTCTCTTTGTTTGCATCATCTTGCTTGTAGTTTCTACGAATACTTAAAACTTGTCTTGACTGTTCTTCAACAGTTACGATATAAGGGCAGGGCACACCCTCTTCTTCAAGATCAAGATAACAATGTTGTTCTAAGATAACATACTGTGGATCAGAATCATATGATGGAGAAAGACCAAGAATATTATCTATCTTAGTGGCAAACCCTGATGCAGAAAGCTGGGCTGGTTCAGGAAGTTCAATGTCTTTGTAGACACCAGACATCATATCCAACTTCATATCTACTGGGCTTTTTTGAATTACATGAGTATAACGGTCCGCATTTCTGAGATCGTTGGCGTAGTAAGACACATAGAACTGGTCTATGGGGATAAATTCTGATACGGGCCTTTTCAGTGTAGCATTATAATAAACTTTTTTGAATGCTGAACCTATCAGGGGTAGATGAAAAAGCATTCTTTCAAATTCATCGAAGTACTCAGGCATCTGTTCAGTAAGCTGGAAGTTCATAAAGTTCTGAACTCTGTTGGCTTGCATCTCTTTCTCTGGTGTAGCCGCACCAAGTATCTGTGCCTTGACAGGACCACTGGCAGGGAAGAGTTCGCCTGAAGCTTTTGATTGGAACTTGACGGCTGATTCAATTAGAAGGGGATGTACAGCAGTACATGCACCTTGGAATGGTTCTGAACCTTCTTCCAGCTTGAGACCAAGCAGGTCAAAGCCTCGTTCAAACATAGACTCCCATTCAGCACGACTATCTTTATCAGCATTGAAGTTCTCAATTACATCACTGGCAATATCTTGTAGTTCTTCTTCATCAAGGTCTTCACTTAGATCACCATACCACTCACTGATTTCTTCTGATGGTTCCATGACTGCATCTTCTTCTGAAGAGAAGTCTACAATTACACCACCGTCATCAGGATCAATCTCAATAGAGACATTAGAATTTTCTTCAGGCATCATGGCTACTATATTAGTCTCTGTAGCTTCAGGTATCTTATCAAAGGGATTACGTTCTGTAGCCATTAACTATACTCCATCAAACCACGAAGACCACCACCACCCATTGCGGGGACACTTGGTGGTGCAAACCTCTTTGCAGCTTCAGCGTATGTTAAACCATAT
>ENA-OSJC01000965-OSJC01000965.1-marine-metagenome-genome-assembly--contig:-NODE-965-length-25696-cov-7.420703_pt1 | contig 25696 bp, 24 predicted proteins | sample MGYA00237885_ERZ534234 | MGnify/ENA primary metagenome ERZ534234 (study PRJEB26413, sample SAMN06343907) | marine metagenome | isolation source: coastal waters | place: Atlantic Ocean: West Antarctic... | reverse complement strand
TATTTAGGTTTAGCTAATAACCGTGAAATTATAGATGCTGCAAAAGCTAGTTATGATAAATGGGGCTTTGGTCTGGCCTCAGTTAGATTTATTTGTGGCACTCAGACAATACATAAAACGCTAGAAGAAAAAGTAAGTGAATTCTTGTGTATGGAAGAAACTATCCTATATGCAGCTTGTTTTGATGCTAATGCCGGACTATTCGAAACAATCTTAACAAACGAAGATGCGGTTATTTCTGATGAACTTAATCATGCATCAATTATCGATGGCGTTCGTCTTTGTAAAGCAGCTCGTTATCGCTATAAAAATAATAATATGGCGGACTTGAGGGACAAGCTAACTGAAGCTAAAAAAAATGGTGCTAGAAGGATTCTAATCACCACTGATGGTGTGTTTTCAATGGATGGAACAATAGCTCAGCTGGATAAAATTTGTGATCTTGCCGATGAATTTGATGCAATGGTGCATCATGATGATTGTCATGCCACAGGTTTTATGGGTAAGACCGGTCGTGGTGTTCACGAATATCGAGGAGTAATGGACCGAGTAGATATTATTACTAGCACATTCGGTAAAGCTTTAGGTGGTGGTTCTGGAGGATTTACTTCAGGAAGAAAAGAAATTATTGATATGCTAAGACAAAGATCAAGGCCTTATTTATTTTCAAATACTTTAGCTCCTTCAATATGTGCTGCAACTCTTAAAGCGCTTGAAATGTTAATAAACAATACAGAGCTAAGAGATCGTCTAGAGCATAATACACATTACTTTAGAAAAGGAATGCAAAAAGCTGGTTTTGCTGTTGATGATGGCGATCATCCCATCGTACCTGTAATGTTAGGGGATGCGAACTTGGCGCAAGAAATGAGTAAAAAATTATTATCAAAAGGTATATATGCAATAGGATTTTTCTTTCCAGTGGTGCCAAAAGATAAGGCAAGAATTAGAACTCAAATCTCAGCAGCTCACAACGAAGAAGATTTAGATAAAGCTATCTCAGCTTTCGCTTCAACAAGAGATGAGTTATTGGAATAAATTAATGATTGCCATTAAAAAATTATGCTGGCTATTAGTCCTTGTTTTTTCAGGGACTATTAACGCCCTTCAGATTGGAGATAAGGCTCCTAATTTTATTGCTCAATCAACTAAAGGTGAAATTAACTTCCATGAATGGAGTGATAATAAATGGACTATTTTATTTTCTCACCCTGGAGACTTTACCCCTATCTGCACAACTGAATTAGCTGAGCTTGCATTTCTTCAGCCAGAATTTAAAAAAAGAAAAACAAAAATAATCACCTTAAGTGCTGACAGTCTTAACGATCATTTAGAGTGGGTATCTCATATTGATAAATATAAAAATTTAATTAGAATAGAAAAAAAAGGCACAATAACCACAGGCTTGATGGTGCCTGATCTTGATTACCCAATTCTTGCAGACAATAAGTTAAAGATAGCAACCGCTTATGGAATGTACCACCCAAAAGCTGAGCCAAGTAAGGGTGTATTTGGAGATGCCAATAAATCTACTATTAGATCTGTTTTTATAATTGATCCAGATAAAACAATTCAAACGATTCTGTCTTATCCTAAGCATATTGGTAGAAACTTCAACGAAATTATTAGAATAATTGACGCCCTTCAGTTGGCTGGAAAATATAATGTAACCATTCCTGGGAATTGGCAAAAAGGTAAGCAGGTAGTAGTTCCTACCCATGTACCATCCGAAGATATTAAAGAAATATATAACGTAGAGTTCTTTACCCAGCACCAAGACTATTTAAGGACTATTGATGATCCAAGCGAAGATAAAAAAAATCTTTAAAACCTAAAAGAGAGAAACAGATTAATTTTTATTTTTACCATAATTTAAATTAACAATGAAAAACTTAAAAATAAAAAATATAAAAGCAAGTCGATAAATAAAATAGGAGTAATTGAAATGAGCACTAAAATAATGTTTGTAAATAGTACAATAATATCTTTATGTTTTCTATTGTTAACTGGATGTGCAAAATATATAGATATCAAAGATGGGGCAGAAAAAGTACTATTGCTAACAAAAAAGCCGGCAAATTGTGTTTCAAGAGGAACAGTTGATGTAAGTGTTCTTTCAGAAATTGCATATGTTGAAAGAAGTGAAGAGAATATTAATAGAGATTTATTACAGCTAGCACAGAATAGTGCCGTTTCAGTTAGAGCAAATACTCTTGTGAAAAATAAATCTTCCAAGCCAGGGGAAGCAACATTCTCAATGTATAAATGCAATCGTCCGTGGGCTAATTAAATTTATTAGATTATTTTTTCAATTTAATTATTTCAAAACTTGGCTTTACTTGTTCGTATAAATTGGTTACAAATTCTTTCGTATCTTTAGGAAAATCTATTTCTTCAAAATAAGAGCTTACTAATGGGCATATACAATTTTTATCACTGCTATTAGTAAATTGCTCATCAACATCAATTACCTTTCCTTCACTATCTGCTAAAAAAACATTTTGTTGAGACCATAAAGTATTGTCAATACTTACGAAATCAAAACCAATAAATTTAGTTTGATCTTCCAACACATACGCAGCAGCTCTTGCAAATGCTTTAACGTTATATTTTTTTACTAAAAAATTAACAAGGTAGCTTTCTAGCTCGTCAGTAATCCCCTTTCCACTATTGACCTCAGAAAATTTACCTGTAAATAGTAAGTATTGATTTTCATCATCGCAAAAAGTTAACACCTTATTTACTGCTTTATGCTGTAAAACAATGTCTCTAAACAGTATCGGAAAATTATCTTTTAAGTAATGAAATTTATTTAACATCTTTCAAGCTTTACCTTATTCTTATTTTATAAATGTTAATCATATCATCTTAAAAATTTAAAAATCTCATTTTAATAATAATAATAATAATGATTCCTAATTTATAATAAACTCATGAGGCAAATTGTAAGATAATGTAACTTAGCAATAACTAAATTTTTTATTGGGTACTGTATTGATATTTTCAAGCTATATTTATATTCTATTATTTCTACCTATCGTGTTTATAGGTTATTTCGCATTATCTAGAATAAAAAAAAATGATTTACAATTATTATGGCTGTTAGGAGCCTCACTTTTTTTCTATTCTTGGTGGGATATAAAGTATTTGCCAATTTTGCTAGCATCTATTTTTATCAATTTTCAGCTTGGTAAGTTGCTGGGTAGGCTATCCACAAAGAAGAAGTTTGTTCTTATTATTGGTATTAGTTTTAACTTATTATTACTTTTATATTTTAAGCATTTTGATTTTTTTATTGAAAACTATAATGATTTATTTTCACAAAAAATAAAGTCTCTAAATCTCATTATCCCTCTAGGGATATCATTTTTTACATTTCAACAGATTGCATTTTTAGTAGATGTATATAAAAATAAAACATCTGATTACAAATTTTTACATTATGCAACATACGTTTCTTTTTTCCCTCAGTTAATTGCTGGTCCAATTGTTCATCATAAGTTTTTAATGCCACAGTTTGATGACCATTCAAAGCGAAAAATAAACGTTAGAAATATCTCTTTAGGCTTGTTTATTTTTTCAATTGGATTATTTAAAAAAGTGGTTATTGCCGACTCACTAGCAGGATTTGTTTCTTCTGGTTACTCATCAGCCATTATGATAAGTTCTATCGAAGCTTGGGCTCTATCATTATCATATACACTTCAATTGTATTTTGACTTTAGTGGTTATGCAGACATGGCTATTGGATCTGCTTTGCTAATTAATATAAGGCTTCCCATTAATTTTAACTCTCCGTATAAAGCAAAGAATATACAAGAATTTTGGCGTAGATGGCATATGACACTTTCTCAGTTTTTACGTGACTATATATATGTTCCCCTAGGCGGAAATCGTTTGAGTCACTTTGTTAAATATAGAAATATTTTAGTTACTTTTTTACTGGGGGGGATTTGGCATGGCGCTGGTTGGACCTTCATATTCTGGGGTGGTTTGCATGGATTTGCATTGATAATTTTAAGTTTATGGAGAAAAATCGGATGGAAACTTCCAATAGCACTATCATGGTTTATAACATTTAACTTTGTTAATATTGCTTGGATATTTTTTAGAGCAGAGGATTTTGGTACGGCAATAAAAATTTTACGTGCAATGTTTGGGTTTACTCAAAAATCAGTTCCTATAGATTATATTGATTCAATATTTATGATGTTGGGATCACCATTACCATCCTATATAACTAATTTTTCCACGAATGCTATTTTTCCTTCCCATTTGTTACTTTATCTATTAATATTAATTCCATTCGTTTTGTTTGGCACTAATGTGAATAAAGTTTATCAGACTAGTACAATTAGTTATGCTAAATTAATTTTAGGTGGGCTAGCTTTTTCTATCTCTATTATCTTCTTGGGAATGTCATCATCTCAGGTCTTTTTATACTATAACTTTTAAGGTTCACTAATGTCGAAAAAAATAGTTTTATTCTTACTTTTAGTGACGATGGGAATTTCTTTTTTACCTTTATACAATCTTTATCCTCAATTAAAAAAAATAAATTTAACTGACTCTTATCTATATCCTCAATTAGAGAAGATTGATTTTTCTAAATCTTTTAATATTGATATATTCGAATCATATCTAAATTATTATTCATGGAAATTTTTTAATATTTCACTAAATTCTTATCAAGTTATAGCTGGAAATGATAGTTTCTTATTTTTAGGGAATGAATATGCTGATGTTTTAGATAATCATCGAGGGCTAAATAAAGTTTCACCTTTGCTCAATAAGCTAGATAGTGATTTAAAAAAAATTGAGAATTGGTATCTAAGTAAGAAAATTCCTTTTGTTTTTGTTGTAGCCCCTAATAAGCACTCGATTTACAATTCTTTTCTTCCAGATAATTATAAAAAAATAAGCTCGAATGCGACAGATAATTTTATTGAAGCCATTAATGCATCAAATAATCGAATTCTTGACTTACGAAGCTCTATTGAAGAACAGTTTGACTCTCAAGACTTAAAATATTATAAGCTTGATACACATTGGAATAAGTATGGTGCATATCTAGGGTATAAATCTATTATTGCTCATGTTAATGAAAAATATAATTTATCGATAAAACCTATCTCCATTAATTTTATTAAAAAAGAAGTTATTCTAAGAGATGGGGATCTAATTAATTTTCTCAAAGCCAGCAATCTTATAACAAAAGACGATGCACGTACCGTTTACGATTATAAAGATATTTCTTTTACTGGGTGTGTTGGAAAAATTAACCTTAAGTCTGGTGCGCTTGGAAAATGTATTGAGTCTAAATCTGAGTACATAAATGTTGATTATGGTCCTAAGTACACTATAAATAATGACTTTAAAGCTGAAAAACGTCGCGTATTATTACTAGGAGACTCTTTTTTAGCACAACATTCTGAAGTATTTAGTTCAACTTTTAGTCACGTTTATCGATGGCATTATAAACATATAAATCCTCATATGCTTTACGATTTTATTAAATTGAATAAAGTTGATATGGTTATACAACAAATAGCTGAGCGTGATATGCATGGATACAATATGCTTAGATTGCCAACAAAAAAAAGCGATTAATTTTTAACAATAATAATAAAATTACGATCGTTATATAAATAAAAATCTAGATTTAAATAATAAAAAACCACCTATGGGTGGTTTTTTATTATTAATTAGAGACTGTAAAAGTTAACTCCAATCACAACTCTATCTTTTTCACCACCATAAACTACCGAATGATTTCTATTCGCAGGAAAGATAGTTATCATCCCCTCACAAGGTAAAATGTCTTCACTGGGATCATAAAGCTTTAAAATGCCTGGCTCGCTAGAATCTTGATTTCCTATAGAAAGATAATACACAAGACTATACTTTTGGTTGGTTAAACTAAGACCAGGATCTCTATCAACAAGGCCGATGTGGTTGTGAGGAATTAATCCACCCCCAGCACCTAAAATATTAAAAAAAGAATCGTCTACATAGATATCTGAATTAACAGCCTGTCTCATGATGCTGCTTAGATCTTCTGCTACAGTTTGTATAATAGAGCGATCATCCTCAAATAAGAGATAGTTTGATGACCACCTGCCAGCTCCATAGCGTGGGGTAATCATTTTATCAAGCCCTATAGATTTCATTTCGTAAAGGTTAGCAATAAGCTCTGCTTCTACTGCTCTATTAACGATAAGTGGATTGGATTTTAATCCTATATCGAAATCTGAGTTACTTTCATTATCAACGCTAATTCCGTTATTTGCGCGAGCCTTTCTTGCTTGAATAACACGTAATAATAGTTCATTACTTCTTAGCTTAGGGTTAATAAAACTTGCTTTTTCTATACTTTCTAACGCAGAATCTATATTTCCGTTAATATAAATGAATTTACCCAAGTTGCTGTGGGCTTCGGCATAATCTGGTTTCAACGCGATTGCTTGTTTATAGCTTGCTTCAGCTTCTTCTAATCTGCCAAGTTCCTTTAAGGTATTACCTAAGTTATTATGGGCTTCGGCATAATCTGGTTTCAACGCGATTGCTTGTTTATAGCTTGCTTCAGCTTCTTCTAATTTAGAAAATCCTTGCTGCATAACCCCCAGGTTGCTGTGGGCTTCGGCATAATCTGGTTTCAACGCGATCGCTTGTTTATAGCTTGCTTCAGCTTCTTCTAATCTGCCAATTTTTTGTAGTGTGTTACCCAAGTTGCTGTGGGCTTCGGCAAAGCCTGGTTTCAAAGCGATCGCTTGTCTGAAGATTGCTTCAGCATCTTCTAATCTATTGAGTTCTTGAAGTGTATTGCCTAGGTTGTTATAGGCTTCAACATCTTGTGGGTCTATTACTATTGCTTTTTGGTTAGCAGATAGTGCCTCAGGCATTCTGCCAGTTTGTTTGAATACCGCTCCAAGAACTTTCCAGCTAAATGCATGTTTTGGAAACTTCTTAGCAATAAATATTGCCAGCTTCTCAGCATCTTCAAGTCGTCCGTTTTGATAGTGCGCCAAAAGGCTATTTAGCTCTTCAGGGGATGGAATTTTAACTTTCTTCTTCTTTATATTCCTAAATCCTAGTTTGTGCATGTTATAAACATCTATTTTATTTATTTATAATAAATTAATTATATCCATATTTGAAAGATTTGTTAATCTCTATTCAATTGAGATATAAGATTAATCGATATTATTATTATTTTTATTAACTGCATGATAAGCAATAAATACTAAAATTCCAAAGACCAAGATTAATCCAAAGAAAACAACAATATAAAATAAATAAGGCTCAAATTTATTCATGGTAATCTTTATTTAATTTATAACTTGATTATGCCTTTTGATAGACTAACCTCTCGGAGAAAACATAATAGACCTAGCACTAGAGATGACATAGCTACAATAAAAAGAATGCTGAGATACTGATCTGAATCAAAACTTACTTCAGTAGCAATGAATATCATAGCGATTAACAAACATATAAATAAAGCAGAAATGGTAGTTAATGCTATTGCCCAATGTGTCCACTTAGCTCTTAGGACTAATGAATTTAGTTCCTTATTTATTTCTAATGTTTTTTTGCTCGCTCCCTCTTTAAGCACTCTAAAACGATCTACAATTCTTGCTAAACGATGGCCCATGACACTTAAAATTGCGCCAAGTCCTGTTAGGAGAAAAGCAGGAGCTACAGCCATTTGTATTACAACACCTATTTCAGCAAAATTAATCATTTTAGTCTCGAAAAATTGTTTTAAGTGTTGGGTAGCCTTTCAGCTTATCTAATCCACTCCCTTAAATTATATAGCGTTATCACACCATTGTGATTATTTTAATAGAAAAAATACCAAAGAAATTAACCAAATAATAGGCTAAAATAAAAAAATGCTTAAGCTCAATAAAATCAATATCCTAACCCATATAAAATTATTTTTTTTAAACTTACTCAAAACAAATGGACAAGAGAAAAAAGAATTTTTTATATCAAGCTTTAGCATGGTATTTACGATAATTAGCCTCATATCTGTAAATTGGATGATTTACTCATTTTATCCAGATAATACTGAATCCTTAAGAGCATTAGCAGAAAAACTAATAATTGAACACCAGCATGGATTCATAGAGGGCACTGGAGGAAACATCTGGCCAGAACCAATTGAACAACTTCAAATAATTACAACATTTTTTCTCATCCCAATACTAATTTTTATCTATACCAAATTATTTTCTAAATATTTTAATCAGATTTTCATAACTAATAATATGTATTTTTTAAATTTATTATTATGTTCTTCTATTTTGGGAATTTTATTTTATTGCGCATTTATAATTAATATTTCTAGTCTTTTTCAGCTTGATACATACCCTTTTCATCAAGGCATTAGAAATTTTTATCAATTAATGGTAGGTGAATTAAGATTTTTAATTACCTTAATTTTCTTTCCAATAATTGCGTATTATATTTTTAATGGAATACCAAAAAAACAAGAAAGGTGGATAAATTGGATTTTATATTTATTTATAGTTATGCTTTTATTAAGTGCATTTCTCTTATCTTTAAGTAATAGAGATAATTATTTAGGTCATCCTGTTCATCTTAGTTCAATTCTATATCCAATATCTCAAGTACAGCAGGGTAAAGCTTTATTAGTTGACTTTTATAGCTCACAATATGGGCTTTACTCACATTTTTTATATCCATTTTTTAAATTAATTAATGTGAATGTAATAAGTTTCTCATTAACAATGTCTGCTCTTACTACGATAAGTTATAGCCTAATATTTTTTGGATTACGCAAAATTATTAGCAACACTCTTATAGTTTTCTTATCATTTGTTGCCATTATATATTTTAGTTTATTCCACGGTTTTTTAACTGACAATTTTGATATTTACTATCAATATAGGCCACTCAGAATACTATTTCCCGCCCTGATCTTATTCTCTGTATTTACCTATATTATCAATCCAAGTAAGTTTAAATATTTATTAATTATTTTTATATCGTCTCTTGCAATGTTGTGGAATTTTGATAGCGGTATAATTTGTTTTCTTTCATTTTATATATACATCTTATATGAAAGATTAATGAATAATAATTTAAGAATTTATGCTTTAGAATTTCTTAAGCACACCCTAACTTCTGTATCAATTTTAATCTTAACTTTTTCTCTTTACTCCATTATTATATATTTTCAGTCAAATAATTTTCCAGATTGGAATTCATATCTTATTACACCGCAAATATTTGGGCTTACAGGTTTCTTTAGCCTGCCAATGCCTATTTTTAATGCATGGAATTTCATATTTTTAGTATATTTATATGGAATCTATATTGGTATTAATTCGATTTTATTTAACAAAATAGATCCTTTGGACAAAGTTGCTTTTTTTGTATCTATCTTTGGATTTGGAATTTCTGGCTACTATTTAAATAGATCGGCTGATTCTAATCTTTTACATGTTTTGTACCCTACTTTTATTTTACTGGCAATTTTTCTAAGTAAGGTACTTGATAAAAATGCTAAAGAATCTTTATTTCAAATAAAGAACTTTATAACGACATCAATCATTTCTTTTATTTTAGTGGTAATTCTTTTTCAAATTCTTCAACCTATTAAAGTAATTAATACAATAACCAATAGGATTCCAGATATTGCTAATGACAGATTAACCTCTAAAAAACTCTCTGATGGCGTTACATTGTTTAATTTAAATTCAAATACAAATGACCAGGTTGTCATACTTTCAGAACTTGATGGGCTTATGCATTTAGACACAAAAACTTCTTCACCATTTTCCTTATTAAGCTCTATTGAACTAATACTGAAAAGTGATTGGGATATATTTCAGAATGCTTTAATTGATAATAAATCTTATAAAGTTTATGTTTCTGGCGACTATCTAAAAACAGATATATTGGCTAAAACAAGACGCTCTGCTATTAAACAAATATTTGCTGATCATTACTATCTTGATGATTGGTTTGGTGGTTGGAGGATGTTTACCCCAAAAAAATATAAAATTACTAATAATTCTAAAATAAAAGCCTCGGCAACTTATTCGCCAATGTGTCCGAATAATTCAAATAAATGTAATTCTACAGTTGAAAATTTTGATTCAATCGAAAACTTAAATACGGATACTAAATTTATAAAAATAGATTTTAATTTATCTGAGTCAGTTACACTTCAAAGCATTATGCTTCATGTCATAATGGATTCAGAATATAATGGAACTTTAACAACATTACCTATAAAAGAACTTTCAAATATTGGCATTCTTGATAATCTAAATAAAAAATTTGTTAACACTACAAAAAGATCTAATCAATTAAATTATATGGTGAATCAGAATTTCTCAGTGTTAATTCCGGATTCTAATTATATGAAACACTGTGAGCCATTTAATATCGAATTAACCTATAACAACAATAATAAAATAAAATTACGAGCATTATGTAAATAAAATTATTAAATATAATAGAATTGAAATTACTTTTAGTTTTTAGCTGAGTGTATTTTTATGAATACTTTTCTAATTAAATATAAGCTAATACTTGCATTTAATTTGATAGATTTATGAAATGAGAGTAGCTTGGTTATATGAAACTATTATTTGTATTATTAATTATAATTCCAAAACTTGTTTATGCTTTACCGGAATGCCCAAAAGATCCTGATGCACCTTGGGATGAGTGTATTGGTCAGGCGGTATTAGAGGGTGTTAAAAATTACAATGGGGAATGGAGAGAGAATAAAATAAATGGCCAAGGTGTTATGTCTATTGCTAATTATTGGGAATATAAAGGATTTTTTAAAAATGATGCATTCCATGGTCAGGGGGTTATGATGTGGGCTAACCAAATTTATGATGGTGGATGGGTAAATGGTGCATTTCATGGACAAGGTACTTTTACTATATATAATGTTGCAACATATGTAGGTGGTTGGTTAAATGGTCAAAAAGTGGGTCAAGGTACTATGTTTTATCCTGACAGCACTAAGCACTCCGGTATCTGGAAAAATGGTAAATTAAATGGACAAGTTACTGTGACATGCGCTAATAAAGAAATCCTTGCTGGCAAATATATCTTCGATAAAGAAAAAGGGTCACCTAGTTTAACTTTGCCAGATGGCTCAACCATCTTATTAAAAAAAAATGGGAGCTGTTAAAGAGCTTTACATTGTTGTCATGAACCAAATAGAATCGATTTATTTTTAGACATTGTCACTACGTTTCCGCCTTGTTGTATATTGGAGCAGTATAGGAGTTTATGAATTAGAAATCATCTGTAAGACCAGTTAAAAATAGCTTGCTAGACATTATGTTAAACTTCTAAAATATGTCGAACGAAGTATATTCTAAAAAAAATAATGAAATAAAAATAACCCTCCCTAGCAAAAAAGATGGCTATGCAATAGCGAAGCTTATAGGGCGCTGCCCTCCCCTTGACTTAAATTCAACTTATCACTACCTAATTCAATCCCATTACTTTAGCAAATCTTGTTCTGTTGCTTTTGATAGCAACAAAGTAATTGCATTCGTCTCAGGCTTTATAAATCCATCAAAAAATAATGCTCTTTTTATTTGGCAGGTTGCGATAGATGAGGATTATCGTGGCAAAGGCCTTGGTATAGAATTAATTGAATTTATATTAAAACAAAATAAAAATATTGATTCTATAGAAACCACTGTTACAGAAAATAATTTCGCTTCAAGAAGAATGTTTCAAAAATTTTGCGGGAATTATCAAATAAAGTTATCCGAACAAACTTTGTTTAATAAAGAACAAGATTTTTCTAATGAACATGACTCAGAAATATTACTCAAAATAGGTCCATTAAATAAAGGAAAGAAAGATGAAAATATTTGAAGAAATTGAATCAGAAGTTCAAAGTTACGCTAGATCCTTCCCCCGTGTTTTCAATAAAGCACAAGGTGAATATTTATATGATTTAGAAGGAAATCAATATTTAGATTTTTTGGCAGGTGCTGGTACTTTAAATTATGGTCACAACAATCCTGTTCTCAAACAATTTTTATTAGACTATATTGAATCAGATGGTATCACCCATGGTCTAGATTTACACACCAAAGCAAAAGGTGAGTTCCTGACTACTTTTAATGAAAAAATATTAAAGCCTAGGGAAATGGATTATATGGTTCAATTTACAGGACCTACAGGTGCTAACGCCGTTGAGGCGGCGATGAAGCTTGCTAGAACAATTAAAAAAAGACCGAACATTATTAATTTTACAAATGGTTACCATGGAGTCACTCTGGGGGCTCTAGCAGCAACTGGGAATGTTCATCATCGAGCGGCAGCAGGAACACCCTTAACTGGCATAAGCACACTACCTTATGATGGTTACTTAGGTGATGATATTGATACTAGCAGTTACCTGGATAAAGTACTTACAGATTCTAGCAGCGGTATTGATCATCCCGCGGCTATTATTGTTGAAACTGTTCAGGGCGAAGGGGGAATAACTGCAGCTAGTATTTCCTGGCTACAAAATATACAAAAAGTTTGCCGAAAGCATGATTTATTATTAATAATCGATGATATACAGGCAGGGTGCGGAAGAACTGGATCTTTTTTCAGCTTTGAAAAAATGGGTATTGAGCCAGATATGATTACGCTATCTAAATCTTTGAGTGGTTATGGACTTCCATTTGCTGTAGTGCTTATCAAGCCAGAACACGATATATGGAAACCAGGGGAGCATAATGGAACATTCCGAGGAAATAATCTTGCTTTTGTTACAGCTAAGAAAACAATTGATCATTACTGGTCTGATGACTTATTTTCTAATGAGGTTAGAAAAAAAGGTGAGTATATTTATAATCGAATACAAAAAATTATTATCAGGTACGGGGAAGGTAACTTTTCCTCAAGAGGCCGTGGAATGTTTCAAGGGCTTAATTGTGTTGATGGAGACCTCGCTAACAAAATTACAAAGTTAGCCTTTAAAAAAGGTTTAATGATAGAAACTAGTGGCGCAGATGATCATGTGATCAAATTCTTGTGCCCACTGACAATTTCCGATCAAAATCTAAAAAATGGTATAGATATACTAGAAGATGCAATTAAAACAATTTGTATAGGAAAAAACATCTTTGGTGAAGAGATTGATTATTTTCATCAAGATTATGAAGTTAAGTCATGATTATAAAAAAAATTGATCAATGCAATAAAGTTGAGGATCCAAAAGGACAATGGAACAGTATTCGTATGTTGCTAAAAGATGATGGGATGGGTTTTTCCTTCCACATCACAACAATTTATAAGGGCTCAAATATTAAAATGCATTATATTAATCATTTGGAGTCAGTTTATTGTATAAGTGGTTGTGGTGAGATTGTTGATTTAGAACATAATAAAACTTTCAATATAATGCCCGGAACACTTTATGCTTTAAATAAACATGATAATCATATTCTAAACTGTACTGAAGAAATGAAATTAGCTTGTGTCTTTAATCCACCAATCAAGGGAGATGAAGTGCACAACCAACATGGTGCTTACGAGGTTGATTGATCGTGATTTTATCCTTCTTAATTATCCTCTCAGTCATTGCCATTATTGGACTATCTGCAGGTCGTCTTAGTAAACCAAACAAGTCTGATTACTATCTTGCCAGTAAATCCCTAAGTCCGTGGTTAGTTGGTCTGTCTGCTATGGCTACCAATAATAGTGGCTATATGTTTATCGGCTTAATTGGATTCACCTACCTTGTTGGTCTACCCTCAATTTGGCTAATGATTGGCTGGATTCTAGGTGATTTTTTAATCTCAAAAACTATACATAAAAAGATAAATCAGGAAACATCCAAAAATTCTAATGTTACCTATGCCTCAGTTATTGGTGCATGGGCAAATCAAGGCTCATTTTTTACAAAGTTCATAGGCCTGCTTAGCCTTATATTTCTTATTGTGTATGCCTCTGCTCAATTTGTATCTGGTGGTAAAACATTAATGGTAATTTTTGATTGGGATTTATGGCTGGGAATTGGTATAGGCTCATTTATTGTATTCATGTACACCTTGGTTGGTGGTATTCGTGCTTCGATATGGACCGATGTTATTCAGGCAATCATTATGGTCGTCTCGATGATTATCTTAGTTGTTTCATGTTTTATAAGTTTAGGTGGAATCAACGATGCTTTTGACAAATGGTTGCTAGTTGATAATTATTTAAATCTCTTCCCCCTTGAAATTCAGCACTCTATCTTTTTAAAATTGATTTACCCCATAAGCTGGCTTGTAGCTGGCTTATTTGTTATTGGCCAGCCTCATATTATGGTTAGATTTATGGCTCTTAAAGATCCGGGATTAATTGAAAGGGCTAGGTTTCATTACTACATTTGGTATCTCATCTTTTATTTTTTAGCATTCTGTGTTGGGATGCTATCTAAAATTTACCTTAGTAATCACAATTCTTTTGATCCTGAATTAGCTTTACCATTAATGGCATTAGAATTGTTAAACCCGTTCATGGTTGGGGTAATTATTGCTGGAATCTTTGCTGCGACTATGTCAACTGCTGATTCATTAATAATTAATTGCTCGGGAAATATTTCACAAGACATATTTAAATCAAAAAATTACTCGAATACCCAAATTAAATTAATTACTTTTGCAGTAGCTTTAATATCAACAACTATAGCCTTGCTTAATAACAATAGTGTATTTTCAATTGTTATTTATGCTTGGACTCTTTTAGGAATTTCATTTGCACCACTTGTAATTATTTTGTCTACAAAAAAAACTATTACAACAAAAACTTATTTAATTGGCTTACTTATTGGGATAATAAGTTTTTTTGTTATCAATCATTACGGGGTAAATAAATTTATTTATGCAGGATTCATCCCTTTTTGTTTAAATTTGTCTTATATTTATTTAAAGCGACAACGCAACTAAATAAATTCTACTAAAAATAAATACGGCATTAAGATGGCATTAAGGGTATATTATCCAAAAAATTAAGGGAATAACTATGAGTTTAATAAGATGGTTTTTAGGTAAATTAATTCTTTTTATAAATTTACTAACACTACCTAAGCCAATATTGAGGAAAAAGATTGATCAAGATAGGGTTAATAAAGAAACGAAAAATTTAACAATTTACCAATTTGAAGCCTGCCCATTTTGTGTAAAAGTCAGAAGATTTATAAGGAAAAATAGTCTTAAAATAAACCTTAAGGATGCAAAAAATAATAAAACTTTTAAATCTGAATTGGTTAATGAAGGTGGAAAACATAAGGTGCCTTGTTTAAAGATAGAAAAAATAAATTCTAAACCTGTTTGGCTTTACGAATCAACTGAAATTATTAAATTTTTAAAAAAAGAATTTAAACTGTCTTAACCAAATATTTTTGTATTAACCCAAAACTACTTATGGGTAGTTTCTTTTTGCCTAAATGCTTTAGCTGGAGTTCGGCTTACACTATCTTAAAAATTGAATTGATTGCTGATGTACCATTCCTTCCAAATAAATCTAAATAATGCTGATCTGCTAGATATAAAGTTTTTGTATCCCTTAAGAAGCTAAATAAGTCTTTTTGCTTTCCATCGCTATCCTCAACTATTAAATAGTCTCCCTTGCTAGCCTTACTATCTATTTTTTTTAATACTTCAGGAATATTCACATGTGCATCTTCAATAATCAACTTCGAACCAACCCAATTTTCATTTTCTGGAAACTCTACATACTCACTCAAACTATTCAAATCAAACTCAATAAAACTTACACCGGGATAACTAAAATCTGGCTTATTAATATCATAACTATATATTTGAGAATTTAATCCTAGTATTTTTATCATATCAGCTAACCAAACAGCGCTTCCCCCTTTTCCAGATCCTATTTCAATTATTACATCTGGCTTTAATTCTTCTATTAGCATTGAGTAAATAGCTAAATCAAATACAGATTTAAAAACAATATGATTTTTCCAGGTAAATGTTCCATGAGTTCCCTGTGAAAGAACTACAGACATACCATTTGTTCTGGGATGATTTGAAAAAATACAATTTTCTTCTGATCGTAAATTAAAATCTTTAAAGCGGTTTACCTTTGAAGAAATAGTACTTCTAAACCATTCATATGCTTTTGAGGCATTGACTCCTCCCTCTCGCATATGAGGTAATAAAAAATTATCAAAAAAAGATGGGATTTTATTTTGTTCATTATTAATTTTATGTTGCAACACAATATCTAATAGAGAATTAATAAATCTCTCTTTTAATTCTTCATCATTATGAAGTTTAATATTCGACTCTATATAAATAATTAATTTAAATGCTAATGATAAATTTTTGTCTATCAAGAGCTCATTTAAATAGGATTTAATATCTTCCGAATCAGTAGCAAATTCGAAAGGATTTTTGTTTAATGCTCTGTCAACTAGGGGATTTAAAGGTAGTTTTTTCATAAAACAATTTTACCAAAAAACCACCTATGGTTGGTTTTTTTATGAGTAATTGTTGGAGCTGGGGGCATCTATCTCGCCTATATTGTCTTTCATGATTGTGTATTAAACCGATGAAGTTATACTGTTTAACAGTTAACTGTTGCCCATAGTAGTCATTTTCCTGTATTGCAATCTCGTGCTATTTGACATATGATTTGACATATGAATTTAAACATTAGAAATACTTATGGCTCTAACTGAAAAACAATGCAAACTATTTAAAAGTACCTCACCCAAAGGTTATGATGATATCTTTGATGCGAAAGGACTCTCACTTCGTTGCTATGCCAAGACTGGAAAGAAAACTTGGTTATTCCAATACTCATTCAATAAGAAACGAAACTCTATGACCTTTGGCTCATATCCTAATGACTTGACATTAGTGGAAGCTAGAACTCAAAGAGATATTTACTTAAAAAGTATTGTACAAGGTAAAGACCCTAAACTAAAGAAAAGAGGTCATGATGTCATAAAACAACAGCCGCCCATGCGTTATGACAGTGAAGGTGAGACATACACCTCAATTAAAAATATAATTAAATCTGCTAAAAAAAGATTACTTAAAATGCATTTTGAGTCCGGAGTTGGTCATATTGGTGGAAACTTATCATGCATTGATGTAGTAATTATACTTTTCCATAAGCTCATTTCTCCCAAAGATAAATTTATTCTTTCTAAAGGACATTCTGCAGGAGCATTATATGTCGCTCTTTGGTCGATTGGTATTTTAAAAGATTCAGATTTAACCACTTTTCACCAGGACGATACTTTGTTAGCAGGTCACCCTTTACCAAATAAAATTAAAAATATTTCCTTTGCTACTGGTAGTTTAGGGCATGGCTTATCCTTGTCTGCAGGCATTGCGCTTTCTAAAAAAATTAAATCGATTAAAGGGCAAGTGTTTTGTTTAACTTCTGATGGGGAGTGGCAGGAGGGTTCAACATGGGAAGCCCTTATTTTTTCTTGCCATCATAATTTAGATAACCTTACTATAATTGTTGACCATAATAACCTTCAGGGCTTTGGTTCCACTGATGATATTGCTTCATTGTCTCCACTAAGTAAGATTATTAATGGATTTGATTTAGAGGTTGTAACTATAAATGGCCACTCCCCTGAAGAGATACTGTCATCGCTAAAGAAAAAACAAAATAAATGTAGGATGATAATTTTAGAGACAAATAAAGGTAATGGCGTAAGTTTTATGGAAAATAAAATGGAATGGCATTATTTACCAATAAATAAAGATCAATATAATAAAGCAATTGACGAAGTTGATAGCGTATGAGAACCCAACTCTGTGATGGTCTTATTGAATTAGCAAATAACAACAATCAATTAATTTTTCTTACTGGTGATCTTGGATTTATGGCACTTGAAAAATTACGAGATAAATTAAAAGGAAATTTTATAAATGCTGGGCTTGCCGAACAGAATATGATTGGAGTTGCTGCTGGAATGGCTAGTGAAGGGCTCATTCCTTTGGTATATAGTATCGCCCCATTTTGTTACGCAAGACCATTTGAGCAAATTCGAAATGATGTTTCTTTTCATAACCTGCCTGTTAAATTAATAGGAAATGGAGGTGGTTATGGGTATGGCGTTATGGGAGCGACACATCATGCGATTGAGGACTATGGAGTGTTATTAACTCTTCCTAATTTTAATATTTTTATTCCCTGCTTCAATGAAGATGTAAACCCGATTTTAAAATTGTCATATTCCAATGAGAAACCAACTTATATAAGGCTTGGTATTGATGAGTCTGATCCGGAGTATATTCCACCAAAATATGAGCCTTGGAGACAGCTTACATTTGGAGATGGTCCAGTAATTATCGTTACGGGGCCTATTGCAACTACTTATATTAAGACTTTTGAAAATATAGATAAAAAGAATAGGCCAAATTTATGGATATTATGTGAGCTACCAATACTAGAAGATTCTTTACCAAAAATTTTAATTGAGCAAATCCATTTAACTAAAAATCTATTAGTTATTGAGGAACATGTAGCTCAAGGTGGAATTGGATCACAGATCTCTCTAGTTTTAATTAAAAATAATATTAGTATTGAAAGCTTCATTCATTTATGTGCGACTTCCCATCATTATGACAAATGTGGATCACAAAAATATCTTAGAAAAAAATGTGGTATCGATTTAAATAATGTACTATCAAAATTATAAATTTTATCTATAAATATTAGTGAGTATTCAATGGACATCAATAAACATTTAAAATCTCTTGAGGGGCCAATTCTAGTTTTAGGAGCTTCTGGTTTCATTGGCGCAAACTTTTTTAAAATGCTTTTATCAAAAAGAGAAGATGTATATGGCCTTTGCAGACGTGAAAAGGGATGGAGACTAAACGACATCCAAAGTGAAAATATATTGTTTGCTGACGTTAATGATTCCGTAGCACTACAAAATCTTATTAATACAATTTCACCAAAAACTGTTTTTGATTTTATATCCTATGGCGCTTATTCTTTTGAAGAGAAGCATGAAATTGTATACCAAACAAATTTTTTGTCTTTAACAAATACTATTCAATTACTTGAAAATAAAGACATATCAGCATATATCCATGCAGGAACTTCTTCAGAGTACGGTTTAAATTCAAAACAACCTAGTGAAGATTCAAGTCTAGAACCGAATAGCCATTATTCGTCTTCTAAAATTGCAGCCTCTTATTTTTTAAAATATAAGGGGAAAATTGATAATTTTCCAGTTATTAATCTTAGATTATATTCAGTGTATGGCCCCCTTGAAGATTCATCAAGGTTAATCCCTAATATATTAAACAATGCAAAAGAAAAAAAATTTCCTCCGTTAGTAGATCCAGATATTTCAAGAGATTTTGTTTTTATCGACGATGTGTGTGAAGCATTTATATTAGCAGCAAGTAAAATTCATCCAGAATTGTATGGCGAAAGTTTTAATATTGGATCAGGAACTAAAATAACAATTAAAGATTTAGCATTGATAATAAAGAAAGTGCATAAAATCAAAAAAAATCCAATTTTTAGTAGTATGAGTAATAGAATTTGGGACTTAAATGACTGGCACTCAAACTCAAAAAAAGCAGAGAATATTTTAGGTTGGAAATCTAAAACTAATTTGATTGACGGCTTGGACCTAACATTTAATTGGCTAAGTACACTAAGTAATAAAGATTTTATTTCTATAACCAAAAAAAATAGCTTGAGTAAAAGGAGAGGTATTTCTGTAATTATTGCATGCTATAAAGATGAGTTAGCAATTCCTATTATGTACAAAAGACTTACTAAAACGCTTAAAGAAATAAAAATAGAGTATGAGATTATTTTTGTGTGTGATGGTAGTCCAGATCATAGTATTAATGTAATTAAAAAAATATCTAAAACTGATGCTCGAGTTATTGGGGTTAATCATTCAAGAAATTTTGGCTCACAAATGGCATTTAGGAGCGGTATGGAGCTATCAACTAAGGATGCTGTTGTGTTATTAGACGGTGACTTGCAAGATCCGCCAGAACTGATTAAAGACTTTGTTAAGAAATGGCTAGAAGGGAATGATGTTATATATGGCATCAGAACTAAAAGAGAGATGCCTTTTTACTTGGAAAGTTTTTATAAACTTTTCTATAGACTTTTATCATTACTAAGCTTTATTAAAATTCCAGTTGATGCTGGAGACTTTTCCCTACTTGATAAAAGAGTAGTTAACTGGATCTTAAAATGCCCTGAACGTGATCTATTTATGAGAGGAATTAGAGCTTTTGTTGGATTTAAGCAAGTGGGTGTTGATTATGTAAGACCAGCCCGAATGTTTGGTAACTCTACTAATAGTATTATCAAAAATATTGGATGGGCAAAAATGGGGATTTTATCATTTACAAATGCCCCACTAAGCTTACTGACCGTTATTGGGATAGCTACATTACTATTAAGTTTATTTCTAATTTTACTTTTTGCTTTGTTAAAAATATTTTTTCCTGAGATTGCGCCTAAGGGAACAACGACACTTATGCTTTTGATTCTATCTTTTGGCTCTGTTAATCTTTTTGCAATTGCATTGATTGGTGAGTACGTTGGGAAAATAATTTTAGAAGTTAAACAAAGGCCACGAGTAATCCGCTCGGAAATTATTAGAAGCGGTGTCACAACAGAGTTGTAAGGTAAAAATATTGATCAATAAATATAGAAATTGTCCAGTTTGTCTTCATTCTAAAAAAAATAGTGTGATTTTTCAAAAAGAAAACATCGATACAAATAAAATAACATCCTTTACGTATTCATCAAGAAAAATCCCTGAGTTCATGTGTCATGAAATGGTGAGGTGCTTGAGTTGCGATTTAGTCTATGTAACTTCTCCACCTGACAAACTAAAGCTTTCTGAAGCTTACCATGTAGCTGATTACGATAGTTCAGAAGAAGCATTCGATGCAGCAGAAACATATATTGATCAATTAAATGATGTACTTTCTACATTAAATCCAAATAGCAAAATATTAGAAATTGGATCCGGTTCTGGTGAATTTTTATATAATCTAAAAAAAATTGGATTCACTAATTTGGCTGGTATTGAGCCCTCAATATCAGCAATAAATAGCGCGCACCCTGATATAAAAAGTCACTTAAAGCAAGGAATATTCCAAGCAAATGTTTTTCATGAATCAAATTATGATTTAGTTTGTTGTTTTATGACGATGGAGCATGTTTATGATCCGAGAGAAGTATCCGAGTCTGTTAATAAAATTTTAAAAAAAGACGGGTCTTTTGTAATCGTCATTCATAACTATAGATCTCTAGTGAATAAAATTCTAGGACAAAAGTCGCCAATAATTGATATTGAGCATATGCAATTATTTTCTAATCAAAGCATAAGATCGTTATTAAATAAAACAAATTATCAAAATATACATATTAAGAAGTTTTCAAATTATTATTCAATTAATTACTGGGTAAGATTGTTACCTTTACCTGTCTCAATTAAAAATATTTTTATTAAGGTACTCAATAAATTTAATCTTGGTAATTTTAAAATAAAAATAAATGTAGGAAATATTATAGTTTCAGGAAATAAATCAGATTCAGTTTAAACACGTACTAATTTTTGCATCAACTTATCTTATTTCCTTGGGGTAAACTGGTCTTATACAAATTGGAAAATATTATGATTGCAAGATTGATATCCGGACTGATTGGTTTGTTCATGCTTAGTTCAGCCTTACGTTGGATTTTGGATCCTGCATCTGCTGCTGCTGGTTTGGCAATGGTATTGGTAGAAGGACCTGGCAATACTACTATGGGCATGAACACACAAATAGGAGATTTTACAGCTTTCTTTTTTACTGCAGGCTTGATGGCTTGTATAGGTGCTTACAGAAATGAATATGTTTGGCTTTATACAACAATAAGCTTGTTGGGCTCTGCTGCAATTTTTAGAATTTATGCCGGATTGGTCCACGGAGCAGACTACCTTACCAGGGCAATAGCTATTGAGATCATTATTTCTGTACTTTTAGGTTTAAGTATCTATTTAATGAAGAAATCAGAGTCAATAAAAGACTAAACCCTCAGTATTAGGACTTTTCTATTTCATTGTGTTCTTAATATAGACTAAAAGTGTTCTTTTATATCCTGTGCTTTTTTATCTCTCATGAATGAAATTTTACCTTTCAGTCTGTACCATGACGGAATTAATCTATTAATGTTTAAGGTAGCTAAAAATAATACAGTCCTTTTGAAATACTTAATTGCAGAAAGAAAGTTCTTCCATTTCGCAACCTTACTTGATTGGTACTTTTCAGTGAAATATGATTCAGACCAACCGTAATGAAAGTTTTTAAGCGCGGTAATAAAAGCTGTTGGTGAAGAACTTGATTCTCCTTGGTGGTAAATAAAGCAATCACTAAGAATTACTTTATCAAGGCCCATTAGGGTGATCTGCTCTGACAAATCATTATCCTCATAAAACATGAAGATATTCTCATCAAATATCTTTCCGTCCTTGAAGAGGCTCGGCTTTACCAAGAAACAGGCCCCGCTTATAAAATCAACGAATTGATCGCATGCTTTTAATTGCTGTTTATGATTCAGGTGTTTTTGAAACTCAGACAGAGGGGGTCTACTTTTAAAAAAATAATTATCATTGACTATAGTTGGAGCAATTAATCCAGCTTTAGCATTTCTCAAAACACCTGCGTGAAGGTCGGTAAAAAAAGAAGTTGACAGAAAAGTATCAGGATTGATGACTAAGGCATACTCAGATTTATTGCTAGCCAAGCCTAAATTCACTGCGGAACCAAAGCCAATGTTTTGTTTTGACTGGATAACAAAAACATCTGGCCTTATTTTTTTTATTAAAGAAACAGTCTCATCCCGACTTGCGTTATCTACAACGATAATATTTTTGTGGTCTTGCAATTGATTTTGTAGCAAAAAGTTCTTAATGATAGTTGCACTATTGTATGTGACTAATACAATAGAAATTTCTTTCTTCGTAGGTCTAGTATGTAACATTTTTTATCGAAATTTTAATTTTCGTAGGAGCCTTATGGTGAGATTGTAGAGCCTACCAACCAGACTGGGCTTTGGGGTATTCCAAGGTATATCAAGCTTTTTCCAATCTATTCGGGTAATATTTTTCTCAAATTTTTGTGCTAGAACTCCCCAAATAATTTGACATTCTGGCTGACCTAAAAGAACGCAGGCGTTATAAACATCATCACAAAGTTTCTGAACGGGTTTTAAATTATTATATAGTATAAATCCAGTAGTCATAATTCGATTATAACTGCTGTAGTTTTCGAATTTGATTTTCCTTTCAACCCAATTTACTGTTTCAACCATTACGTCCGCATATCTTTTTTGTCCGCGCGCTTCGTCAATCTCATCTTGTATACGTAACTTTTCTTCAGGATGGTTGCGAATAAGAACTTCGGTTTTACAGATTTTTTCAACTTTTTGTATATGTTCTAATTGAACTTCAAGTTTATGATCAAAATAAAGAATGCTTTCGCCTTTAATCCATCCTATTTTTTTTTTATCAAATTGTAGAAATTTTATATATTTGCTTTGTAGTGAAGAAATTCTGTAATCATAAGTAAGAGGCATATGTTCAACTAAGATAAACTCCCATCCTTTAGAATTAGCGACTCTTTTGAATTTAGGATTATTGGAAAAAAAATAGCACTTCGAGTCCATTGGTGCTTTGTAAACACCAGTTAATTTTACCCCAAAGTAGCAAGAAATAACAATCATTTAAGTCCTTTAGAAGTGTAAACAGCTCTCAAAAAAAACAATCCAATAATATCCTTTGTACCTAAAAGAAACAATATAAAACCGTTTTTTTATAAGGGTTATCCTTATTTAATTGGTGGAGCTGGGGGTCCCGAACCATAATTTCTATAAGGCTCTATATCTATTGCAAACCAAATGAAATATAACTATTTACTAGCTTTATCTATCTAATTGTCTCTATGTGTCTACTTTAATCTATGTCGGAGTCGTAACGAAACGATAGATAAAAAAAACCTTGTCCGTCATTAAGCAGCTAACTTTTTGAGAACAAACTCAATCCCACATTCTCCAATTGGAGTAGTGGTTTGGTCAAATCTTGATTCTTTAGTAATTTGTTCAAAATTATACCTAAATGTTGCATCAAGTAATTCTATTTTCTTTATTTCAATAGGGAATTTTGATCTCGATAAAAGATCAAATAAATTAATACTTTTTGCTGACCAAGAATTTTTTTTATATATTGTAAAAGAGTATTTATGATCATTATTAAATGTGGATGGGAATACCCCTTGCTCATATAAGTCTTCGTCAGGAACTATACATATTAAGTATCCATCGGGCTTTAAAATTCTCAACCAATTATCAAGGGCAATCTGTGGATTTTTCATATGTTCCAAACAATGCGAAGAGTGGATAAAATTAAAAGTATTATCTTGGATGCCTTGCATTAACTCAGCATCCCCATCTGACAGATCCCATCCCCGACAAGATTTCATTAAAGGGAATAATTCGTGATAAAGGCCCAAAGCATCTTGGCCGGCACCTATATCGATACCGTCCCCAATTAAATATCGAGTTGCATATCGTATATCTTTTATTTTGCTAAATATTGCTTTACTAGATTCATGCATATCAATAACTCCAAATTATATTTTCTCTTGTTTTTCATTTATTTTGATAATAAACATAACTATAACAATCAAACAACTGAAATGTCACACAAGTATCGATTTTATAGGGAGTAAATAATATAAAACCCCATAGAATCAAGGGTTTATAATTGGTGGAGCTGGGGGCACCAATTTCGTCTGTATAGTCATCCATAGTTATGTATTAAGCCAATGGGATCGCCCTACTCACAACCTTACGTAGTCCATAGTAGTCATTGTTGTGTATAACAATATCTGTTCGAGTGACATACAAGCTATTTGCCCACTTAATTGTCTGAGTGTAAACTAATTTTATTGATTTAGGAGGGGAGATGATATCAACCACAGATCATAATGATTAATAATAAGAAAGTCCCTATGAAGAAATTATTTTTTTATCCACCTCTTATTGCGGGTTTAAGTTCAGCAATATGTATCACTTTACTTGCATATTTAAATATCAATAGTAGTCAAAATTTATGGTTAATACCGCCTTTTGGTGCTTCGATAGTTCTTATAACTGCAGCCTTTGCAAGTCCATTAGCTCAACCCAGAAATATATTTTTTGGCCATATCATTTCAAGCTTATGTGGTCTGGCTGTTATTCATTTTTTTGATGTAACCTATCTTTCAATTGGCCTATCTGTAGGATTGGCTGTTTCGGCAATGATGATTACTAAAACATTACATCCACCAGCTGGCGCTAACCCAATTATTATACTGATGGGTAATGAAAGTTTTAGCTTCTTACTTTTTCCAGTTTCGGTTGGAGCGGGAATCTTAGTTTTGTATGCACTCTTTTTTAATAGGGTCATATGTAAGAGAGATTATCCTTCGAAATAATTACAGCAAGCATTTATACCTAACTTACTTCTTATCTCGATATTAATTCGACAATAATTTTTTTATTCTAAGTTTTTAAATATTCTATTTCCTTCAACTTAATTTTTTATTTACATATATTTTTTAATTGATATACTTAATGCGAATAAGAATCATTCGTATCTAAATTTTAGGAGTAAATAATGAAAGTTTTATGTATATTATAT
>ENA-OSJC01000963-OSJC01000963.1-marine-metagenome-genome-assembly--contig:-NODE-963-length-25745-cov-3.633590_pt1 | contig 25745 bp, 14 predicted proteins | sample MGYA00237885_ERZ534234 | MGnify/ENA primary metagenome ERZ534234 (study PRJEB26413, sample SAMN06343907) | marine metagenome | isolation source: coastal waters | place: Atlantic Ocean: West Antarctic... | reverse complement strand
GGTTTCTTGCGTAGCGATCGAGTCCTGATCACCGCTGGCCGCGATATTCTCCCAAGCCGGCGTTTCGGCCCAGGTCCGTTCGGGCCCGACGAGCTGCGGCGACATGTCGCTGGCCGCAGTGACGACGACGCGATGGTTCGCAGGCACATCAACCGTCCTGCCGTCCCCAACCCGTCTGACCTGGACTTTGCCCTCTCTGACATAAAGCATCGTAGATTCGGGCCCTGCCTCAACATCAAACTGCGTTCCGATCACCTCGAGAACGGCCGCCGGCGTATGGATCAGCATCGGTTTGCCTGCCGGTTGAGGCCTCACATCGGCTGAAAAGCGGCCCTGCTTTAGACGTAATTCTTTCTGCCCTTGATCGGAAAAAGTGAGTATCGAATCACCGGAGATCATGCTTGTCGTGCCGTCATGAAACTCCAGCTCGAACCAAGAATCCGGCGCCATCCCTTCAATGGTTCCGCCCGGCAGTTCGGCCCCCTCGCTCAATACGTTCGACCAGCGTGTCTCAGTTTGCGGTGAGCCAGAACCTTGAACAAACTGACCGCCGTCACCGATCCAGGTCAGTGTTCCATTCAGACCCTTAATCCGCACGATGTTACGGTCGGTCTTCACGTGCTGGTAATAATAGGTTGCGGTAAACCCAACAATGATTACTGCAGCGATCGCCAATGATGCTCTCACTAAGTAAGATGTCGATTGCTTCGGGATCGATACACTTGATCCGCTGGTTTGCGAAATCGCCCCGACACTCTCGGTATCGGCCGCTTCACGGAGGACCGCATCGAGTTGGGCAAACCTTTGAAAGATTGCCCTAGCCTTGGCAGACCCACGCAATTCCTGCTGAAGTGCTTCAGAAGCTGCCGCACCAATACGCCCATCGAGCCAAGCCGCGATCAGGTGTTCAAGATCCAATTTGGTCATCATGCTCCCTCCGTTGAAATTTCCTTCATGACACAACCGAGCACAACGGCTCGCAGCCGCTGTATGACTTTGTAGAACGACTGCTCACTTTTTCCCGATTCCTCCGCAACTTTTCGCATGACCACACCGTGCGTGTGGACATGCAACAGCAAATCCCGTTTCGAAGACCCCAATTTTGCAAGACAGACCTCCAGGTGTTGCCGACGAATCTGCTGAGCCTCCTCTCCACTGGCCTCTTCCGCCAGCAGATCCCAAACGTCATCGGAAAAGACCAGCGGGCTCCGAGCCATCCGACGCCGGTAATTCAAGGCCTCAAACCGGGCGATCGTGAGCAACCAACCACCAAACGACGTACCCTCTTCAAAATCATCGAATTTCCGCCACGCAATTAGGCTCGCTTCCTGTGCGACTTCTTCGACATCATGCCATGTCGGTAACAATCCGCGCAGAAACGAACGAACACGCGGCTCGTGCTTCATCAAAAGTCGCACAAAAGCTTCGTACCGTTCGTCGTCGTTCATTGGGATTCGTTTTTCGGCAAATTAATCATTCAAGACAAAAGAATACTCCCTCAAGTAGAGAATCTGGACAGAAAAACTTTCCCCTCCCAGATCAGGCAGCCCTGGACATCCCCCATCTCGCCTCGTCAGGCTCCTAAACAACTGCCGTCGGGCGGCTTCAGAGACGACCGGCTTTTCGGACACTACGGAATAACTCGTGCTTCTTAATCACGGATATTGATTACGGCTGCCTTGATGGGTTCTCGGGGCTTGGATGGTTTCGTTACTTTGCGGTACGAGTTTTTTGAGCTTCTGGTAGACCTTGCTGGCGGCGACGATGCCTGTGGGTGTCACTGCACCAGCATCAGCGAGCTCGCTTACGCCGGGCGAGATATGGCCGGAGAAAGAGGTGGAGACCAGTGAGCACCAAGGTGGCGAGCACAATGCCAGCGGGCAGGAAGACCCAAAGCTTGAAATGATCGTTGAAGTAGGACCCGTCATGAATGCTCTCGATCAGATCGGAGCGGCGGAAGGCCACCTGCAGGATCTCGGCCGTCTCGATGTCAATCTGGACCTCATAGCGGTTCTTGCACTGCACTTTGACCACGCCCTTGCCGGGCCTGACGTCCAGCCGGTCAACATCTTCCCAGGACTCAATCTCTGCCTCGGGGACGGTCCTCGCTACCTCGAGAATGCGCTCAAAGCCGATTGTGGGCTCTGTCCCGGCACCGCGCTGGGTCGGCGGCTGGATGTAGGCTGATTCCTTCTTCAATTGCAGGACAATGCCGGAGAAGACGATGATCGTGATCGGCAGCAGGGCGATGATGGATCCCCACCGATGCGACACGCGGCTTAGCTTGGAGAGCTTCATGCCGAGGGCTACTTCGCCACCTCCTGCTTGATCTTTTGAATCTCCTTTGCATGCAGAACAAAGACGCTTCGGCCATGGGTGCCTGCGACAAGGTCGCCGCTCCCCGCATGGAGAGCTAGATCATGCACAGGGCAGGTCGGCAGCGTCTTGCAGAGCGAGTGCCAGGTCTTCCCCTTGTCAATGGAACAATAGGCACCCAACTCGGTCCCGACATACAGGATATCCTGATCGCTCGGGTCTTCACGTATCACGTTGATCGATTCCGAGGGCATGTTGTTGACGATTGACTTCCACGTCTCCCCGAAGTCGGTCGACATATACAGATAGGCCTCAAAATCGTCCTCACGGTATCCCGTGAATGAAACAAACGCGGTACCCTCATCATACTTCGATGCGACCACGCGACTGACCCATTTGTTCGGCAGGCCCTTGTTGATCTTTGTCCAGGTCGCGCCGTCGTCTCTCGTCACATGCACTTGTCCGTCATCCGTGCCAGCATAGAGCAAGCCCTTCTTCAGTGCGGATTCGGAGATGTCGGTGATGGTTCCGAAGGGAACGTCTCCTTTCCTTTCCGGGCCCGGATTGGTCGACAGGTCGGGGCTGATGCATGTCCAGTTGTCGCCGCGGTTCTCGCTCTTGAATACGTAGTTAGCGCCGGCGTAGAGCGTCTTGGAGTCGTAATGCGACAGGATGAAGGGAGTCATCCAGTTGAACCGCAGCTTCTCCCCCTCCGGCGCTGGGCCGGGACGGATGCCATGATTCTTACCTGTCTTCATATCTTGTCGCGCCATCGAGCCAAACATGCCCTCGGCATACATCGTATCGAGATCGTTCGGGTCGATCAGGGTCACGTAGTTGTCGCCGCCGTGGCTCCAGTACCAGTGCTCCTCGCCGAGGACCATCGGCTTCGCCTCACCACCAAGTATGCCGTTATCCTGGGTGCCGCCCCAAATCTTGTATGGCTCACGTGCGTCGACCGAAATGGCGTAGAACTCGGCAATGGGCAGCGTGTTGACGTGGAGCCAGGTCTTGGCCCTATCGTGCGAGATATAGAGCCCGCCATCGGTAGCCAGCATGAGTCGATCGGTATCGTCGGGATCGATGAACATGTCGTGATTGTCACAATGGGGAGTGGCGCGCCGGGCTTTGTAGGAAAGCATGGGAACGGTGCGCTCGGAGATAATGGACTGGGTCTTACCTGCGTCGGGTGAATAGAGAAGGTTGAAACCCACGATGAAAATCTCGTCTTCGTTGTCCGGCATGACCCTGATCAGGCAGAAATCATAACCGATCCCAGTTTTGACATTTCCCTCATGGGTCTTGCGCCAGCTTTCGCCCTTGTCATCGGAGCGGTAAACTTCGCCCCCCACCCCGCGGTGGTCGCAAATGAGGTAAAGAACATTCGGATTGGACGGAGCGATGGTGATGCCCATTCTGCCAACCTTCTCACCGGTGGGAAGCCCCTTGGTCAAAAGCTTCCACGTCTCGCCCGCGTCGGTCGACTTGTAGAGTCCGCTGCCGGGACCGGCGACGACATTATTCCAAGCCTTCCTGTCGCGCTCCCAGGCCACGGCATACAGCGTCTTGTTGTCGGACGGGTCGATGGCGACTTCCACGACGCCGACCTTCTCGGAGATATAGAGAATCTTCTTCCAAGTCTTGCCACCGTCGGTGGTCTTGAACACGCCGCGCTGCTTGTTGTAGGTGTACTGGTGGCCGAGGGCAGCGACATACACGACGTCATCATTCTCAGGGTCGATGAGGACGCGGCCGATGTGGTGCGTGTCGTTGAGCCCCATGTTCTGCCATGCGCCCCCCGCGTCGGTCGACTTGAAGACGCCCGTCCCGGCAATCGAACTGCGCGCCATGTGCGGCTCGCCGGTGCCGACCCAGACCAGGTTCGGATCCTTGTCGGATACCGTGACGACCGAGATCGAGGAAGTCGACTCGCTCTCAAAGATCGGTTTCCAAGTCGTGCCGTTGTTGACGGACTTCCACAGATTACCGGAGCCGGAGCCGACATAGAGGGTCGACTTGCGCTTTTTGACCGACCAAATGCTCTCGATCTTTCCGCCTTGGATCCGGGGGCCAACAGCCGTCCACGCGACGTCCTTGAAAATCGACGATTCTCTCAGCTTCACGTGGTGATCCCAGGCCTTCATGCGCACTTCGGGCGGCGTGGCCGGACCGACCTCCACTCCAGCCGAGAGGCAGAGTGGCGCGATCATTGAAACCATGAAGAGGGAGATACTGAAGATGCTGGTTCGATTGGTCATAAGGCTGAAGACATACTGACGGGGTGGTAAGGGGTAGGCAACTGAGTTGGTGAAAAGTGTTACAGGAGAGGTTGATCTATTTTCTGACTGTGTAGATAGAATTCATTTTCCATGAACTGATTGATTTTTTTCTCTGTTTTCGGAAGACTTGGCCGTTTTTCGGCAGATCGACCTCCTTGACTTTGCGCCGGCGGCGCTAGCGCTGCGATTTGGTCTTCCGCAGCCTTTCCTTTTCGGCCCTCTCGGCTTCGATTCGATGGAAGGCCTCGACGACCGCAGGCGGCCAGCGGAAGGTGGGAGTGTCAGTGGGATCGAAGCCTCTCAGGTGTGGCTCGTCCAAGCGCTCCGCCACGGGCACGTAGACCCACTTGTTTTGTCGAAAGGAGTCATCTAGCAGTTTGGCGAACTCAGGCATGTGTGTTCGCACCTGCTGGCGCGTTTGCAGGTGGCAAACGTGCTCTCCCTTTGGTCCGAGAACCTCGAATGAACTCTGCCCGCCGCCGGACTCCGGCCTGATGGTCCCGTTGCAGTTGAACCACGCCTGCACGCCCTCGGCCCAGAACTCGGCGATGCCGCCCTCGATCGCATACCCACGGAAGCGACCGCTCTTTTCCGCCTTGTCGAACAAGCCCCGGAGGCGCGCATCGAACTGCTCTTCCAGATCGCCGATGACACTTTGAATCCCGTGGGCGAACTCGTGAATGAAAATGTTTTCACCTTCCCAGGGGTCGCCCTTGAAGTTTAGCACGTTCTCTTCACCACAACTGACCGGCGTGCTACCCAGACCGCGGGCCCGATAGGCCCACCAAAGCGACATGTTTCGACAGTCGGGCAGGTCGGTCTGCAGTTCGCAGTAAGCCATCACGGCCACGAACATCTTTCGCTTTTCGCAAAGATCCGTGATCAGGTCAGGCCGATTGGCGAGCATCTTCTTTGCCAGGTATCCCGCTTCTCCCAGAGCGTGTAAGGAAACTTTCTCTGACCCCGCGACCACGAGGCCATCGGCGACGATGTGTTGTTTATAAAACGGGTCGAGCGTTTTGCGTAGTGCCTGGGGACTGTACGGATTCAATATCCTTGCCCAGAGCGCGAACCGCTTGGGCGAGAGTTTCTTCAGTTCCGCCAGATGCTCCGGGCCCGCGTCCAGACAGACAGCATACACCATGGCGAATTCTGCGAGATCTTCATGCCTTACCGTATCACCATAGTCGGAGACGGAGATCTTATCCGCATTGATGGCCTCTTCCCACTTGTCGAGTATCTTGGGATCTGACTCCTTGGCGACCTGCTCCAGCGTGTGGCCAGCTTCATGGGCGATCACCAAGGCGTCGGCATGAGGAACCAGATTGATATATCCTTTTCCGCCATGCGCTCTTGCTCCACCGAGGTCCGCATAGATCGCGATTCCGTCTTCTCCCTTATCAGAAACGGCCACGCACGCGCTCAAGTAGGAGCTGGGAAGCTTCTCAAGACGCCCGACCAGTTGCTCGAGCTTGGCGCCGGTCGCATCTTCAATGGTCAGCTTGAACCGATACTCGCCGGAGGTCGCGATCCACTGCTTACCAGCGACGCCACCGTTTCTCATCTGAACGGCCTCGGGCCCGGAAACCACCTTTATTTTTATCGTACTGTGCTTCCCGAATTTTTCAAAAATCGGTTTGAAGTGCGATTTCAACTTGGCTTTTGAGCTATTGTCGCCGGGGCCTCCCGCGTCTCCGAGCACGAGGATGTCCCAGAAGCGCTCTCCGATCTTGGCGGAGGCCTCCTTCTTCAGGCCGCCTTTGTTGTCGATGGCATACGCGGCGAGGGAACCTTGTTTGGAGGAGGTGACGAACAGGTAATCTCCGCGCGGCGACATCCCAAGCGCCCAGGGGATGCTGTCGGTTGCCGTCATGCCGAGTGATTTCAACTTTCCGCCTTTTCCGATCGCATAGCCGAACACCGCGTTCAGGGGTTTGCTGAAACCGCGCACCCCGACGTAAAGAAACCGCCCGTCAGGAGTGATGGCGATGTCCGATGCTGCCATCCCCTCCGCTGGCGGCGTCTCCAAGGCCGCACAGATCTGCAGCTGTTGCAGGCCGCCCCTGGGGCCGATTTTGTAAGTGCTGACGCCGAGCTGTTGTTCGTTGCTGAAATAGACATACGGCTTGGTCGGGTGGAACGCCAGGTGACGCGGCCCGACCGCATCCGGTACTTTGATGTTGGCCGGCGCACCGGGGCTCAGTTTGCCGGTCTCCGGGTCGAAGCGGTACTGGTAGAGCGCGTTCTCCTCTTTGACATAGGGGACGTAGACCGAGCGGTTGTCAGAGCTGACGCCGACCGAATGCGCAAATGTCTTCTTCTCGTTGCGCGAGTCAACCAGCTTCTCGGGAAGGCCTTTGGCGTCCAGGCGGTAAACATCGAGATTGCCGGATTCATACGACGCCCCGAGCAGATAACGCCCGCTGCGATCCAGGCTGAGGAAACAGTAGCCGCTCTTGAACGGCATCTCCCGAACCTTTTCGATCTTCTCGTCATCGTTCACAGCATACACGAACCCGCGGCCGTCCTTGGCACCGATGTAGAGCAGGTTGTGGTCGGGGTGATGGGTGATCGAGCCAGCCGGGGCACCGAGCGGCTCCGACTGCACAACTTCGAGGATGGGCTTGCCGTCCTTCTCATGGAATTTGACCACCACCGCCTTTTCCTCGCCGATGCTCACGCCGTAGATCATCATCGGTATGGCATCCTTGGCGAAGAGTGGACTTGTGGTCGCGAACAGCGCCAGGGTTAGCGATAGAGAGAGAAGACGTGTCATCATGGTGCAAAAAAGTGTCAATTACTCGGAGCCAATCATCTTCGCACAGAATTGCCCAGATTGTTTTCTATCAGTGCGGGCAAATGACGGCGCGCGAGAAGTTTTTCATCTCCCAAGGTGGCGAGAACCGTCCCCTTGAGAGTGACGACAACGTTGGGGTGGCGTATGGTCTCGAAGAGCGGTTGGACTTCCATACGGGGCTTGCCCAGAAAGGCACCACTCGGTCCCTCCAGCTTTCTGGTCACGGGCACGGCCTGCACGGCCGCCCATGCGGCTTTCTGCAAGGACAGACCCTGGGCCCGTAGCACAGTGTCGCCGGACTTCTCCCATTGCGGAACATGCAGGCCAACCGGCGACTCTCCGTAGATGGCTGCGAACACCGTGTAGGCATTCAGTCTTTGTCCCAACTCCGAAACGTGGCCCATGGTATCACTGTAGATCTCCGACTGCTTCTTAACGCCCGGCACCTTGCCATCAATGATCTGCGCCCGCATCAGTGCCTGCCCATAGTAGAGAGGCACTGCCTTGATCACCGTCTTGCCGCAGGCCTTGTTGATCTCATCCACTAGGGCGCCGTGGTGGTTCGCATGCCGGTGGGTCTCGTCAATCGAGCCGGAAAGCTTGCCGAGCTCCGCCTTTGTCCGGACGTCCCAGCCTCCCTCGTATTTGCCGTCGTACGGGATCTTGGTCGTAATGAGGTAGACCAACCCGTCCGGGCTGCTCTCCTGCATCAGTTTCACAAAATTCCGGACGCATCGCTCCTGTTCGGATCCCTTCTTCATCCAGTAGGTGCACACGGTCAAAATATCCACTTTCCCCGCGGCCACTGACTTTCGAGGTTCCTGGTCCGCCCCCTTCTCCCACCATTTATCCACGGCACCGCTTCGGCTGCCGCTGTAGCGCCAGCCGACAAGCTCGTGCTTTTCTTTCCCCGCCGCCTTGGCAATCAGGTCAAACTTCTTTGCCATATAGCCGTCGAGGATGAAAAAGCTGTGCCCGGTAAAGAAGACCCTCTTGCCCTTTGACTTCGCGGCCGCAGGCGCCACCGGTTTTTCCGTGGCCAGAGCGCGAACCGGGACCAGGTGCTTGTTTACATGCAAGGTGCGAATGAGATAGCAAGAGAGAGCGTTCTTAAAGAAAGCATTTTTGCTGTAGGACTCTAGTTTTGTTGGGGTTGGCTTGCCGTTGAATGCGTCGATCATGACTTGCCCGTGCAACTTTGCCCAATGTGTGGCCTTGGTTGAACACGCTGCATCGAAACAGTAGGTGGCTGCAAGGACATCCTGCGAGAACCATTTGTAGTATCGGCCAGCGCGTTGTTTTTCTTTCTTGGTTGGCCAGTAGATCCCACCATCGTCTTTGTAAATACTGCCGCCCGGTTTTATGTAGGGTGGGGCCGTCCACTGATGATCGACGAACATGCGATAGATCGGCGTAGCGTTATAGAGGATCGCTTCTGGCGGCTGCACACCGGCTAGGGCAGAGAAGAAAAGCATGCGAGTATCAAGATAGCTCGAAGCGGTGTAGCCAGGATGCGGGTAGGCACCATGGTTGCCGACAGCATAGTCAGCGGTGATGCAGTAACCGACGAGTCTCTCGGACAAGGGCTTGCCGTCGACGACCCGCTTGCTGTTCACATCTTGAGGTGTGGCAACGGCGTTGAGATAGTAAACGATAGCGCGTTCACGCCAGGCCTTCTCGTGGGGGTGGTTGATCAGCATGATGGATGCAGTCATAATGCAGCTGGCATTCCAGGCATTTTCCTCGCCCTTGGTATCGTTGACACTCGCGGCATTCGAGGTGGGGGGTGCTTTTTTAAGAAACCGGTCCGCCTCATGGGCAAGCATAGCCACGACGAGCTTGTGGTCGTCGGTCGTAAGTCGGTCCCAGATGATCCAGGCGAGTTGTGCCGTTTGCGCTGCCCACATTGCCGACTGCCATTGGTCGCCCCAAGCCCTGTCTCCAAGTCCGCCGTTGGCTTTATGATCTTTGGCCAGGGAGCGGACGACCAGGGGGAGAAGCATTTCGATTTCAGAAGCGTTGGCACCGGCCTTGTCGGCCCGGTAATGGCCGAGGCGTAAGGCCAGGGCCAGGGTGCGAGACGAAGTGGCAGTGGGCCGGATGTGTGACTCGCTATCACCAAAATCCAACAGTCCATTCACCCGCTTTGTCTTGGCGATTCGCTCAAGCCATGCTTTGCCCATTCCGTTTTGTGAATGTGCCATCACAGAAGTGCAGACGGCAGCCAATTCGTCGTTACCGGGTCCGTCCCCGAGCATGCTCCAGTCTAAAGGCCGGATTTTCTGGGCTTTGATTTCCTGAGCCAGGCTTGTCGTGACGGCACCGCTTAGCAGAAAGTACGTCACGAGAGTTCTCAAAAACGAGTTGGTTGGTCTGGTCATTCTGGGTCTCATTTTTTGGCAATCACATTCGGCTGCAACCTTGACGGTCGCCCTAGCCGTTACGGCTCCCATCGCGGTTCAACACCCAGCAGGTTGCGGACGAAGTAATCCTTCTGACGGCGTTTCCCGTAGGCGGAGCCAGCCGCGCCATGGCCGGCGCCGGGGATGATCAGCATGTCGAAATCGCGGTCGGCTTTGACCAGGGCATCTACTACCTGCATGGTCGAGGCCGGGTCGACGTTGCGGTCCAACTCGCCCACGATCAGCAGCAGCTTTCCCTGAAGCTTATGGGCGTGGGTCACGTTGGAACTTTCGGCGTATTCCGGTCCCACGGGCCAACCCATCCAGGCTTCGTTCCACCAAATCTTATCCATGCGATTGTCGTGGCAACCGCAATCTGAAACGGCCACCTTGTAGAAATCTCCGTGTTTGAGCAGGGCTCCGGTCGAACTTTGCCCGCCGGCCGAACCGCCAAAAATTCCGACGCGGCTGAGGTTCATATAGGGGTATTTCTTCGCGGCCTCTTTGATCCAGAGAATGCGATCGGGGAAACCGCCGTCGCCGACGTTCTTCCAGCACACGTCGTGGAAGGCCTTGCTGCGGTGCGACGTGCCCATGCCGTCGATCTGCACCACGATGAATCCCAACTCGGCCCAGCGCTGGGCGCCGTGACAGGGCGAAAAAAATTTCGGCACGAAGGAACCGTGGGGCCCGGCGTAGATCTTCTCAATGACCGGATACTTCTTGTTCGGATCGAAGGTCGAGGGGCGGAAAATCACCCCGTAGATGTCGGTCTTGCCGTCGCGCCCCTTGGCCACGAAACGCTCAGGCCGTTGCCAGACGGTGGCCTCGAGTTCGCTGGCGTCGGAGTTTTCCAAGGAGCAAACCAGCGAGCCGTCGCTGACCCGCCGCAACTCGTTCACCGGCGGCATGTCCACGCGCGAATACGTGTCGACGATGAACTCACGGTCCGGCGAGTATTCGATCGAGTGCGTGCCATCGCCAGCGGTCAATTTCACCAGACCGGTTCCGTCGAAGTTGATGCGGCAATAGTGGATGTAATAGGGATCCTGCTCGGGATAGATTCCCCCGGCCTGGAACCAGATCTGACGCTTAGCCGTGTCCACGCGGTCGACCTTCCGCACGATCCACGGGCCCTTGGTGATCTGGGTCTTGAGCTGTCCGCTGCCGAAATCGTAAAGGTACAAATGGTTCCACCCGTCGCGTTCCGACATCCAGATCATCTCGTTGGTGGGCTCCAACAACTGGCGATGATTGTAGTTAGAATAATTGACAAAGGTCTTGCTCGTGTCGTCGATGAGCGCGGTGACCCCGCCGCTCCCGGCATCGATGGCCACGATCCTCACCGCGCCGTGTCCTCGTTGGTTGTAGTAGAAGGTGAATCTGCTGGAGTCCTTCTCCCAGCGATGCGAACCGATGCTCCATGGGTTGGCGAAAAGCGTCTCGTCGAGCGGGACCTCCTTCTTTCCGACGATGTCGAACAGATGCGGCTTGGTCTGGGCAATCTGGTCGCCCGGTTTGAGATAGCTGTTCGAATGCAACTTCGGCTGCAACTGATCCTTGGGCGAGGACTCGACGAAATAGACAATGTGCTCTTGAGCTTTCTTATGACGGAAACCAATCAGTTTCCTCCGGTCTGGAGACCATTGAAAATTGCCTTGATAAGCGTCGCCTTCCTTACCGTCCGTCGTCAGAGCGACTTCCTCGCCGTCCTTGCCGAGGCGAAGCCAGACATTGTGGTCCTTGATGAAGGCCTCGACCTTCTTCGCTTCTTCCTTCTGGGCGGCGGCCTTCTTTTCCTCGGGCGATTGAGGGAACTGCAGTTCGGGCTCGGCCGGTTTCTCGTGCAGCAAAGTCGCTACGGCCCCAGGTTGCGGGGATTGCGAGAAGAGCAGCTTCGAGGCCTCCTGTCGCGGAGCGAGGATTCCTCTCAAGGCCGTCACCTTCTTCCCGGCCCCGGGCTTGTCTTCGGTGAGGGACTGATCCTTAAGATTGATTTTCCACGATTTGCCTGCCGCCTTGAAGTAGACGGCCTCTCCCAGCAATCCCTTCTCATCGCCGTCCGCCTTCTTATATTCGATCGCGTCGAAGGGCAGTTTGTGAGCCTCGAAGGCCTTGCCGGTTGCTTTCGCGAGATCCTTTGCCAGCCGCTCGTGGTCGAAAGCTGCTTTTCGCTTGCCCACGGCCGCATCGACGAACACAAAATCCTTCCGGCCGTGGCCCAGATCGTTGCGATACCAGAAGCACTTGGTGCCGGTCAGCCAATGCGCTTGCACCTTCGTTCGAAACACCTTGCCGCCGGTGATGCCGCCGATCTTGTCGAAACGTTCGTAGTCCGCCTTGGTTCCCTGAGCCTGAAGCATCGTGGACGTTGACATCAGAACGAAGGTCACGGCACCACCGATCCAGGAGTTCATCGTAGAGAGACTAAATATTGATATTTTCATTTTTTGTCCGAGCGCATGTTCAAATTACTCTTTGTCATTTAAATCAGTTTCTTTCGTATTCTAAGAATTCACTTTTCCACTGCATCGCAGGCAGGTTTATCCGACCGAATCGACAAATCGAACAGATAGCCCTCGGTTTGATGAATGGCTTCGTTAACCTTCACCCGGCCATTCTTGTCCCTCTCGATGATGGGGCCATGCTGCCAGTTATAAATGGTCCCACCCCGCATAAACGGATAATCGAGCAGCAGATGCGGCATGTACAAAGAGACGCCGTTGTTGTGCTTCGCGTCCCAGGCAACCCCGAGGAAATTCGTTTTCTCGTTCCAGTGTGACAGAAACGTCAAGAATGTCAGGGCCGTATACTGGTCAATTTCCTCGCTGCGGTAGCTCCTCAGTTCAGGGTACTTGCTGCGGATGGCGGACAGCACGTACATCTGGTTGAAGGCAGTGCAGCCGGAGCCCATGAAACCCTCCGTTTCATTGGCGCCGCTAAGAGTGAAATCAATAATCTTTTTGGGATGAGGGATTTCCCATCGCAGGGGCCAGTAGGTGGTCATCGTCTTCATGTTACCGTTAGTCCGACCGTGGTGGCTGGTCTCTTCGCCACCCCAGTAGCCGTCGGGGTTGAATTTTGCATCGATCATCTTGTGCAGCATATCGACGACCTCGTTGGGAAACTCCTTACCCGCAGCCAGCAGCTTTTCTCGGCCATTGAGGATTGCCTTCTCGCCAATCATGTTGCCAGCCCAGTAGGGACGAGTGGCCCACGGCAACGAATTAAACAGCTCCAACGCCGCTTCTTTGCTACGGACAAAATTCTCGCTAATCTGTGCACCAGGAGGCGCAGCGTATTTGCCGGCCAAAAACACTCGATTGCGAAGCTGCCATTGGAAGCTGAAGCTCACGTACCCCCACTTATCAATCCCCTCTTGCATACCGGGGAGACCTTCAACCGGCCCCTTGAGCTTGTTGTCTTTCTCATCGCGGTATTCGAGCACCTCGTTGATACACGCATCCAGCACTTCCTTCTCCTGATCGATCCACGGCGGGGTAAAACCAAACGACCGAAGCTCGCCATAGTAGCCCATGGCCATAGTCTGCCCCCAAATCGAAAAGTCGCTACTGGTCGGCCTAAACTTGAATGCCCACCGCCCTTTCTCATACCGCGTGTCCTCGAAAAAGCTCCACGACCGTTTCATCCGGGCCGCCATCTCGCTTAAGACATCCTCACAGCCAACCCGACCAGTGAAAGGCGATATTGGCGGAGCAGTCCTATCCAGTGGGAAGACTGCCACAGCTTCCGGGTCGAAGTAGTACACGAGTTTGCGTGGCCATTGGTCGGCGGGGATGACGGTATGCGCCCGCCCCATATGGTCTAGCGTGTTGTTTGCATATACAATCTCGCCCGGATGCTTTTTATTCCAGGAAGTTGTCACTACCACCGGATAGCGGTCGATCGATCTGGTGCGAAATACGCAGTCCTCGATCCGCAGATCCACAAAGCGTGTCGGCTGCTTGTCGCCGAGCACTTGACAGATGACACCACCGTTGGTGGTGTTGCCCTCAAAGCGATACATGCCACGGACATCGCGAATTTCCAGTTTCTGCAGATAAATGTGGTTAACATCCCCGGCATCGCTGGCCGTTACATAGATAGCACGTCGCAACTTGCGGCCTTCGTCGTCCCAGCCGCCGCCGTCGGTGTTGGTGACAGTCAGGTTGCGAATTTGCCAGTGGTGCTGGTTGTGCAGGCGAATCGTGTTTTCCACTTTGCCTTCGCCGTTAAGAATTGGATTTGCGCCTTGTCCATACCTGTCGATGAAAATCGGCTTGCCCTGGACGCCCGAGCCATGCAGACGCAGCTCGCCGGAGAACTGGCAATCAGCCTTCAATAGAATCTTATCGCCAGCGTTAAACCTGACCCCGCCAAGTTTCGCCAGCGACTTCCACGCCGTTTGCTCCGACGTTCCCTTGCGATCGTCATTGCCGGCGGAGGCATCGACATAATAGCTTGTGTCACCGGGCGAAGGTAAAAGGGACAAGGTTTTTGCCGATGTCTCGGCAAGCACGGGAGCCTCGTTGGATCGGGGGGAAATTGTTAAATAGTTCATCCGCCCGTGGCCACCGATCTCAACGATCAACTTGCCCTCGGAGATGGCAACCGGGCGGTTGTCAAGCACGAAGAATCTGCCGGGCATGGTCTTGGCCAGCGGGGCAACTTCCTGGCCATTGAGCGTTACTGAGGCCAATCCCTCGTATTGGGCGTCACCGGAGGCCAGCGAGATCAGATATTCACCATTGGGCAGATCCTGCACGAACGTCAGCTTCGGGTTCTGATAGACCAGCGTGGCCAGCCTCCGCTCGACGTTTCCGCCGCGGTCGCGGTCGCCACCTGGTTCTGCAATCTCATCTCGGACAATGCCGAAGCCTTTTTCAGGCGAATAGGCACTGGAGTATCTCACACGAATAGAACCTTCAGCGGGCGGAGCATCTGGACCAAAGTCGTACTGCCAACCAAGCACCGGTCGTAACCGATAGGTATACTTCTTGGCCTCGGCCAGACCACAATCCAGGTATGTATTGCAGTCCGCGTCCAATCTTGCGATCGGCTCGAACCGACCAGCCTCTTGCTTCCGCTCAAGTGATACGCGCGTATCACTGGTCCAGTCCAGGCGAATGCTGTCAGCCGAAATGGACCCGGCCGTCAGGTTGGTTTGAGCAAAAACACTGGAAGATAGTCCAACGATCAGCACGCTGAAGCCAACAAGTGCAAGTAGGGATTGTTTTAGATTGAAGATTCTTTTTAGCATGGGTTGTGGGAGCTCGGTTTTAACCTAATTCCAAGCTTTCAGTGTGTCCATGGTTTCCACGGCGTTGATCAGTCCAATCCGGCCGGTAGCATTGGCTGGCAGAGCGAAGCTTTCGATCAGGATATCGTCGAGATAGAATTCCATCAACGATCCTCTGAGAAGTAAGCGAAATGCGGCCGGGCTATCGAACGTCATCTCCCGGTCGACGCGCTTCTCCGCCTTGAAGTCTGTGCCGTCCGCTTTCATCGGGCCCAACTCAGCGACCCCGGTGCTGTCGATTAACACGCCGACTCCCAAATTATTTTTGCATTCAAGGTAGACCCCGCAGCGTGGCGAATCCTTTGCCTTCGGCAGCTTCAGGGTTCCTTCCAAAATGATTCCCTGTTTCGTGTCAAAGGTATTGCCGAGCAAGGCGACAGCGGCTTTGGAATCAAGCGGCCTTTCAACGGCGATTGGCCGGTGTTTCATCTTCTCGTTTTCTTTCCACCACCCGAAGCGTAGCGTTCCCTCGTGATCAATACGCACGTCCTTGATTGGGGCGAATGAAACCTGGACGTCTCTGGCCTGGGTGAAATGACAGGCAAGCATACCCTCAGGATGACGGAAAAAGCGAGAGAAATAGGTATGCCCTGTTAAGACCTTGTAATTCTTCTTTGCCTTGCGAAAGGGGCCTTCGGGGCTATCTGCAACAAGCGTCGTCATGGCGGGATAGTGGCCGAACAACATGTAGTACTTGCCACCGATCTTCTCCACCGCGCCGACCTCTCCACTGTTCTCATCATCGATCACTCTGGGAGGCGCAAGTGCTTTCCAGTGCACGCCATCGAGCGACTCGCCGAAGCCGAATATTCCGTCAGCCGCTTCCTTCTTCGAGCGATCCGGACTTGCGGTCCAGTAACCGTAGAGCCCGCCCCCTGGCTTGGGGATGGTCCAGATGCAGTCCCAACGCCCCTTCTTCTCGTACCATTGTTCGTTCTGTACGAATCGGTATTCTTCCCCTTCTAAACGGGTCCAGTTGAGGAGGTCCGTGGATTCGGCAAAGTAGATGTTCTGACGCCCGTCGAACTCCTCGGAGTAATTCATATAGAATTTACCGTCCTGCTCGAAGGTCGGCGACTTCCAGGTCGAACCGGTGCCCATCCACTTGGCTCCCGGAGTCTTTTTCAGGATTGGCCCCTTTTCAGTCCAGTGTATGCCATCAGGCGACGTGGCCATGGAAATATTGTCCCAGCGCCAGCGGTATTCGCCGACATTTGCGAGGTAGTAGAGATAGTATGTTCCTTCATGATGGTAGAGCCAAACGTCCCACATGTTGCCGGTTTCCTGGTGTTGTGCCTTGTAGAACATGGATTGCACATTCTTCTCTGAAACCGGTCCATTGCTGTCACCGTCCGTCTTCTCTTGCGCGTGCGCACAGATGCAGCACAAGGCAAGTACACTGATACAAAAGACAGGTAGTTTTCTTCTCATATTTGTCTTCTCTCTTTCAACAGAACCTTTGCGCCCGGCGGCGCTAGCGCTGTGATTTGGTCTTGCGTTGCTTTTCCTTCTTGGCGTTCTCAGCTTCAATTCGATGGTAGGCCTTGATCACCGCGGGCGGCCAGCGGAACTCAGGCGCGTCGGCCGGATCGAAGCCGCTTAAGTGTGGTTCGTGCAGCCGCTTCAACACGGGCACGTAGACCCATTTGTTTTGTCGAAACGTACTGTCGAGCAGTTTGGCGAATTCCGGACAGTGTGTTCTCAACTGCTTGCGGGTGGTCAGGTGACTGACGATCTCTCCTCCGGGCCCGAGCACGGTGAACGAGTGCGACCCTCTGCCAGTCTTCGGCTTCTTGCGGTCGTTGCACTCGAACCATGTCTGAACGCCTTCGGCCCAGAACTCCGCGACGCCTCCGTCGATTGCATATCCACCGAAGCGGCCACTTTCCATCGCCTCGTCGAATAGCTCCCTAAGTCGCACGTTGAACTCCTCGCCAAGGACACTGTGAATCCCGTGGGCGAATTCGTGAACGAAGATGTTTTCACCCTTGTAAGGATCGCCCTTGAGGTTCAGCAAATTTTCTTCGGCACAACTGACCGGCCTGGACCCCAGGCCTCGAGCGCGATAGGCCCACCAAAGCGACATGTTTCGACAGTCGGGCAGGTCGGTCTGCAGTTCGCAGTAAGCCATCACGGCCACGAACATCTTTCGCTTTTCGCAAAGATCCGTGATCAGGTCAGGCCGATTGGCGAGCATCTTCTTTGCCAGGTATCCCGCTTCTCCCAGAGCGTGTAAGGAAACTTTCTCTGACCCCGCGACCACGAGGCCATCGGCGACGATGTGTTGTTTATAAAACGGGTCGAGCGTTTTGCGTAGTGCCTGGGGACTGTACGGATTCAATATCCTTGCCCAGAGCGCGAACCGCTTGGGCGAGAGTTTCTTCAGTTCCGCCAGATGCTCCGGGCCCGCGTCCAGACAGACAGCATACACCATGGCGAATTCTGCGAGATCTTCATGCCTTACCGTATCACCATAGTCGGAGACGGAGATCTTATCCGCATTGATGGCCTCTTCCCACTTGTCGAGTATCTTGGGATCTGACTCCTTGGCGACCTGCTCCAGCGTGTGGCCAGCTTCATGGGCGATCACCAAGGCGTCGGCATGAGGAACCAGATTGATATATCCTTTTCCGCCATGCGCTCTTGCTCCACCGAGGTCCGCATAGATCGCGATTCCGTCTTCTCCCTTATCAGACACAGCCACGCACGCGCTCATGTAGGAGTTGGGAAGCTTCTCAAGACGCTTGACCAGTTGCTCGAGCTTGGCGCCGGTCGCATCTTCAATGGTCAGCTTGAACCGATCCTCGCCGGAGGTCGCGATCCACTGCTTGCCGGCGACGCCACCGTTTCTCATCTGAACGGCCTCGGGCCCGGACACCACCTTTACTTTTGTCGTACTGTGCTTCCCGAATTTTTCAAAAATCGGTTTGAAGTGCGATTTCAACTGGTCTTTTGCGCGAGCGCCCGTCGCAACGACGACCCGGATACCGTAGTTGTAGCGGACTTGCTTGGGACCTACCCACCTGGCGCGTTGTGAGGAGCGAGACACGGCGGGAACGCTGTGAAACGACCCACTGCGCAGACAGCGCAGATCGGTTTCCGTGGTGTTCGCCGGATCAACGCCCGATGACCTGCTGTAGAAGTCCTTGTCATACCAGTCACTACAAAATTCCCAGACGTTACCGTGCATGTCATACAGGCCCCAGGCGTTGGGCTTCAACTGGCCGACACGGTGAGCGTAATCTTCCTTCTGGCCTGCGGCTAACCCGCCGTACCAGCCGTGGTCGTTCAGTTTCGACACATCATCTCCGAAGGAAAAGGTCGTGGTAGTTCCCGCACGACAGGCATACTCCCATTGCGCTTCGGTCGGGAGGGAGACGGTCATGCCGGTCTTCTTCGAGAGCTTGCGACAGAACTCGATTGCATCGTAAGAGTTCATCCAGACTGCGGGATAGTCGTCAAAGCCTTCTGGTCTTGGTTGCGCACCCGCGTACCCCAGGGCCGTCTTTGTCAGCCATGGTTCCGTGCCCATCACGGCCTTCCACTGGGCCTGCGTCAGCTCGTAGATGCCCATGTAGAAGGGCTTGCTGATCGTCACCTCATGGGCAGGATACTCATCTGACACGGTCTCCTCCTTGCCCCCGACTTTCTTGATCGTTTCCGCCGGGCTGTCGTGGTTGCCCATATTGAACGTGCCGGCTGGAATGTGCACCAGCTTCATCGATACACCCTTACCAAGGTCCAGGCTGAGTTCTTTGCTCACGGTATCGCCGCCGAGGGTTTCCGCTTGGCCGAACGCCACCGGCACAAAAGCCAGCAGCGCAACCGTCAGCATGGTTACCGTCAGCAGGAAAGACGAAAACGATTGCGGGAGAGATCGACTCGTGGAAGTCATGGCAGGGTTCCTTTGCGCTGGATGCTCATTCATAGACACTACTACTACCGGCGATGCAGAATCTGGACAGATCATTTTCATTTCTTCTTCCTCGGCGCCAGGGCGATCAAGCGAGGGAGGAAAAGAGTAAAGAGAGTTCAGAATTAACCGCGAAAGAAGCGAAATGAGCGAAAAAAGAGAGGCGTAACGAACGTGTTTGGGACTCTTCACGGCATCGCTTGAAACAACGACATTATCGCCCTGAATCGTCGCCTCCGCAGGAAAGTAACTCTGGCCATCTGCACCCAGCTCGAAACCCTCCAGTTTGGCGCTGGTGGTTTTGACATCTTCGATCTGAAACGCCTTCTTGATCAAGCCCCCGCCAATGGCCCCGACAATGCTCACCGTGAATTGCGGAAAACACATATCACGGTTATTGCCTTGGCACCTCGATCTCACAATTCGGTAGCGCCTTTCTAAAGGCTTCGACGCCTGCAATAGTAACCTTGGTATCATAAACGTTCAGTCGTGTTAAGCTTTGTAGCGGCTTCAAATGTTCCAAGTCTGTGTCGGTCAGGGGGTTTTTTTCGATTTGCAGCTCCGTCAGCTTCGTGAGTTTCCCAATCTCGGGCGGAAGCGTGGTGAGTTGGTTACCTTCGAGATACAACCACATCAGGTTCGCGAGCTGTCCAATCTCAGGCGGGAGCGTGGTGAATTGGTTTCCTCCGAGCCCCAGATAAACCAGCTTCGTGAGTTTCCCAATCTCGGATGGGAGCGTGGTGAATTGTTTACCATGGAGGGTCAACCCCGTCAGGTTCGTGAGCTGTCCAATCTCGGACGGAAGCGAGGTGAGTTGGTTACCTTCGAGATACAACCACGTCAGGTTCGTGAGCTGTCCAATCTCAGGCGGGAGCGTGGTGAATTGGTTTTCTCCGAGCCCCAGATGCGTCAGCTTCGTGAGTTTCCAAATCTCGGGAGGAAGCGTGGTGAATTGGTTGTCATGGAGGGACAGCCCGGTCAGGTTCGTGAGCTGTGCAATCTCGGGCGGGAGCGTCGGAAGTTGGTTGCCCCAAAGACTCAAATTCTTCAGGTTCGTGAGCTGTCCGATCTCGGGGGGGAGCGTCGAGAGTTGATTGTCCCAGAGCCTCAAATGCGTCAGGTTCGTGAGTTTCCCAATCCCGGGCGGGAGCGTCGAGAGATCGTTCCCACTGAGGGTCAACTGTGTTAGCGTTGTGAGTTGCCCGATCTCGGGGGGAATCGTGGTGAGTTGGTTTTCTCCGAGGTCCAGATGCTTCAGCTTCGTGAGCTTCGCAATCTCGGGCGGGAACGGGGTGAATTGGTTACGCTTGAGTCCCAGATACGTCAGCTTCGTGAGCTGACAAATCTCGGGCGGAAGCGTGGTGAATTGGTTGTCATGGAGGGTCAACCCGGTCAGATTTGTGAGCTGTCCAATCTCAGGCGGGAGCGTTCGGAGGCCACTGAGGGTCAGTAATTTATTGCCACGCTCAGCGCATTCGCCCATCTTTTTTAGAGCACGTTTGACTGCGGGATCGTCGGTTTTTGCAGCCGCCTCATCGAGTTTTGCGAGAACGGCTGTTCGGTCATATTCGACTGGCTCATCCTCGGCCTTGCTGAACCCGCAAACCAAAGTCAAGACCACAAGAGCACGCCGCACGGAGTAAGACATTCGAGCCATGATTTTTTTTCTGTAAAAGATACGACGCATCCGAGGCCTTTTTCTAAGGACAGCCGAAAACGGTTTCAATCTCGGAATACCCGGGTGAGTCATTATTGGTTTCTTTGCGATGGATGATTCGGGCCTTAAATTATCGTTTTGTGAATGATTCGTCGGCAATCATACTAACCATCAAATCACGCAACTGATAATCGTTCTTCTTTGATGCCTCCAAAAGGCGATGAATCATCTTAGAATCAGCATAATTCATCTTTCTTCCCATAGCATACTCCGAGAGCTTTGTGAGGACGTTCCTGGCCAATTTATCTTTGTCTTCCGAGATCAACTTTTTGAGACCTTCAATGCCATCAATAGGACGACCATCACGATGAACGGCGTCGTCCTCTACTTTCGTCGTAGGTTCATACTTTCCCTCAGTCCTTTCGGTCTTCTTCGTCTTCCCTTCGACGGTTTTTTCGATAGTTGTTTTTGTTAGAACAAATTTCGAATACGTGTCACGCCATCTACCAAAAACATCAAAGCTTTCCAAGGCCAGGCCAAAGGGATCCATCTTGACGTGACAAGAGGCGCAGCTCGGGTTGTTACGATGCTCATTGATACTGTCTTTGATGGTGAATGTTTCCGTCGGCGCTTTCAGGGCTTCTATTTCCTGATTGGCAGGAAGTTTCAATTCCAGCCCATAGATACTTTGAGCCACCCAGGCCCCCCGATAGAAAGGGTTGGTGAATTCGCCATTGGTGGTCATCATCAAAATACCCGCTTGCGTCAGCAGGCCACCACGCCGCGATTCTTTATCAAGCATGACTTTTCGGAAGCCCCTTTCACGCCGCAACTTTCTGTCACGCTCTTTTTGGTCAGATCCTTTTGGCAATTTCTCTTTTTCAGGGAGATCCAATTTATAAATTTCATTCAAGGGTTGATTGATCACCACAAAATCAGAATCAATGAAATTGAGAAGGCTTAGATTCTCATTCAAAATCACCTTAAAAAACTCGATACTTTCCTGCCCCATGAAGGGTCTAATATTTGTAAATCCTTTAAATGTATATTTGAGGAGATCGCTTTGTGGATTGACGACATCGATTTTATGAAGCTCGAGCCACTGCTCGGTGAAATCAGTAACAAAACGCTGGGATTTAGGGTCTTCCAGCATCCTTAAGGCTTCCGCAGAACGAACGCTTGGATCCTGCAACTTCCCTTCGGAAGCCAACTTGATCAAACGCTCGTCGGGCAGCGTATTCCACAAAAAGTAAGACAACCTGGAGGCAATCGCATACTCATCAAGATCTAGAGAATCACCTTCGTACTTATACAAAAACCTGGGTGAGCAGAGCATCAGCGTCAAAGCCGACTGCACGGCATTGAAGACATTCTGATCCGTTTCATACCTTTTTTTTGCGACATCGAAAAATCGCGCCAATTCTCCGTCGCTCACCGGTCGACGGAAGAGCTTAATGGCCAGCTTTTTAATGAATTGTTGATACTGCTTATGGGGGTCGTGGTCCTTCAGGTCTTCATAGTAGGTGTTGTAAAACTCGTTTTTTGGAGGCCAACTGTCATAATAGGGGCCAGTCACGTCAGCCGAAATGAAGTGCAATAACGCTTTTGGCAGTCTGGAGAACGCCTTGTCTACCGGCAGCGGGGGTATCGGCTTGAGTTTACTGAGATCCTTGGGCAATGGATAAAAATAATTGTAACTATAAAGAACAGCATTCTGTCCTGGCTCCAAATAGATCCGCACTTTGTCGCTTAATAAAAAATCCTGGGTGCTGAGTGCTTTTTTACTGAGCTTAGGGTCTATATTGGTTGTGATTCTCAAGCGTTCATTTTCTTTACCCAGGTCAACCTTAAAATATAAATCACGTTCCCTAAGAAAAGCGCCGCCAACGGTTGGATCAATAAACGTAAAATGTCCATTGACCTTCACATCGTAATGGCCTGGCACTGTGTCACCATATTTGAATCCAAGCCCACGGGATGCATCATTGTAACGATACCCTTCGGTAGTCATACCGTCATTGGTATTTTCATAGGACGCAACTCCATCGCTACCTAATCTGCGGCCTAGACCATTGTTATAACTATGATGGGTTGTAGAAGTCCCGGGCATGCCTCCCACGACCTTCTCAGCGATTTCAGAGGCAACTCGGAAATAGCTATCTATAGCATAGGGTGACATCACAAGCTTATCGCCTTCATTGTCAAAGCCATCCCTGGTGTTGTCCACAGGCAGGTAGTTTTTGACTTCTAACTTGGTGAAAAAAACATCATTGATCGTGTTCTCATATTCCGCGCGATTCAAACGCGTGAGAACACCGGGCAACTTTGATTGGATTGTCAGATACTGCTTGGCCAGGAGCTTTTCATAAACCGCCATCTCCTTAGCTGACGGCTTCTTCTTGGCTTTTTTGGGTGGCATTTCATTTTCTGCCAACACCCCTAACAGTTCATCTAATAAGTCATGATCGTTCCAGTCTTTGTCAGAAAACGTTTCAAAATTATGATCGCCTTTGTTTTTTTCATTACCATGACAACTGACACAGTACGTTGCTAAGAAGGTCCTATTGAGGTCGAAATCGGCATTGCTTTCAACACCATGCGTAACGGAGACTGAAGTCCACGCCATCAACGCTAGAGATAAGAGTCTCATTGAACTTGCCTTAGATTTTGGCGCATCCACTGCTGGTGGCAAAATGTTCGACTTCGAGACCCAGATGCTGCAAGGCTGCGAGGTAGACGTTGTTCCGGTTGTCTGTCCCGTTAAACTTAATATGTTTACCATGCTCAAATCCACCACCAGCGACTATCACGGGATTATTCTTCATACCGTGAGGGCCTTCTTCTTTGCTAATACTCAGAGAACTGGTGACCATACAAACCGTCTGATCCAGTAGGGTTCCGCCCGCTTTTATCTTAGTTGATTTGAGCTTCTCCAGGAAACGAGCCGTCTGCATCATATAGCCCTGGTCCGCCTCGATGTTCTTAAGCAAGCCCTCTTCAGTCGCTACTTGATGGGAATCTGTATGATGACCAAGCCAATTCCATTCCGAATACACATTGGCCACTCGCGTGACGTCAAATTTGTATGCCAGAAAGAGCAGATCCAAATAGGTTGAACGTTGATTGAAATGCGGGCACACTAAAATCTTTTTTGAATACTCACTGAGGCCGTCTGTTTTGAACTTCACGTTTCCAGGGAATGGCACCTCTACGTGCTCTTGACTCAACCAGCGCTCCGATCTTTGGATCGACTTTTCAGATTCACGCAAACTGGAAAAATACTCATCCAATTTGGCGCGGTCTTCCTGAGAAACCTTATTCATCATGCTCTTAGCGTCAGCTATACTAGCATCCAACATCGATTTTTTGAGCGTCAGCAATTCGGACCGCTTTGTCTTGTCGACTTTGCCAAAGATGGTTTGGAACAAAATCTGCACGTCCGAGATTGGGGAAACAGGCAATCCACCCTTCCAGGAAATTCCATAGGAATTCCTCTGTTCAACGACCAAATTTCGAATGCGCGTGTCATTACCAATGTGAGCCGCCGCGACCTCGTCAAGCGAATCTTTAATCAACTGGGGATTTGTGTGGTCAGCATATTCCGCAAAAGCGTACATCGTGCTTTCGTGACTCCCGTAGTTCCTTAAATTCGTACAGAGAGTGAAATCATCCTTTAAGTTTTCCAGCGGCTGGAATGTAGAAGAGCTCTGATAGTCCTTGCCCGTCGACGTCGGGAAGTTGTCAGAGCACATGCCATTACCTATATTCATACAAAACAGACGATTTGCTTTCACAGCATCATTGCCCTCGGGCTCTTGGCCAAAACTTTCCAAAGCAGGCAGCATCAGGAAGCAACCCGCTGACTTCAAAACATCTCGCCGGTTCACACGGGCGCCCTTTTGTTTTTCACTTTTTCTCATATTTTATCGATACCAAGGTAGGTTAATTTGGATAGAAAATACTCTATCCTCCACTTTTTAACTGACGCTTTGTAAGCGGTGTTTAGAAAGATGTCAATGGCTGAATTCCCAGTGGCTTCTGAGTTGCTAGGCAATCAATTTTCATTTTGTAGAGACCGTTTCACTTGTTGTCGGGAGATGGCCCACCAAGCAAGGACAGGATGGCCAGGTCAATTTTTGTGGGGTTGTCCCGTTCGAACAGGACGGCAATTCGACCGTCTGAAAGGACGGCGATGTCACTGTAGGCGGTGGTGTATGGGAAGATAATCCTCGCATCTGGCCAAGTCATTCCGTCATCGTAACTCATCCGCCTCACCGATGTCCACGGGCGGGTGATCAAAGAAATAGTAGCGTGAATTTCAGCCCGAAAACCTAACTGGAACCAAAATCCCATGCTAGACCTTAGAAAATTTCTCACCAGCGACGCCGCGCGTTTGGGGAGGAGGATACTTGAGGTCATATTGACTCTCTTTGTACCACGCTCCCCATAACCACTAATGGTTTTATATGTATTTCTCGTTACATACCCTTAGCAACCTCATTGGCTACCAAGGCGCGAGTCTCTTTAAGGTCTGCTAGTTCTGCCTTGTAGTTAGCAAGCCATTCTTCTGCATCTTCTCCACGCTGTTGCCATTCTGCAACTCGCGCTGTGAAATCGCGTACTTTCTTTTCTGCATTTTTCTCCCAACGCTTCCACTTCAATGAGGTAACGTTTAGAGCGTCGATGTTTGCGTCAATAGCAATGACCTTTGGGTCTGCATTAATTTTGTCTTTGTTTTGCTTCACTTGCAACGCAACCATCTGCGCTTGAAGTTCTGCCATTCTAGTTTGTATTGGGCGATGTGCCGTCATAATTAAATCCTGTGGGTTAAATGTTAGGGTGTGTCTCGAAGTGAGATGACTATAGTATACCATATAAGGTAGCATAAGTCAAGGGTTATTTGGGTTTTCTTTTAAGTTATTTAAAATACTTGGGAGCCACTACCCCCTAAAGGGTAGCATAAGTCAAAGGGTGTTTAGCTTAGAGCTAGCTCTCGAAGTTTCTCGAGAACCCAAGTTCTAAACCTTTGACGGTCAAACTGTGGGTTGTTACGGTCGCACATATCACAAAAGCTCTCCATGA
>ENA-OSJC01000962-OSJC01000962.1-marine-metagenome-genome-assembly--contig:-NODE-962-length-25774-cov-5.578861_pt1 | contig 25774 bp, 10 predicted proteins | sample MGYA00237885_ERZ534234 | MGnify/ENA primary metagenome ERZ534234 (study PRJEB26413, sample SAMN06343907) | marine metagenome | isolation source: coastal waters | place: Atlantic Ocean: West Antarctic... | reverse complement strand
CCCCACGGACTGACTGGATGTCTACCCCCTGATGATCTTCCTTCGCCACCACCATGAGGGTGATCTACTGGATTCATTACAACACCCCGAACTGTTGGCCGTACACCTCTCCATCTCATTGCACCTGCTTTACCAATCTTTCTTAAATTATGCTCACCATGGCCTATTTCACCAATCGTCGCCTTGCAATCAACATGAATTTTTCTAGTTTCGCCCGATCTTAGACGAATTGATACATAAGCGCCTTCTCTGGCTGATACCTGGGCAGTACCCCCTGCAGAGCGAATAAGTTGTCCGCCTTTTCCAGGTTTCATCTCAATATTATGCACCAAGGTTCCAACTGGGATACTTTTCAATGTCAATGCATTGCCTACTTTGATAGGTGACTCATCTCCCGAGACAATCTTTGTACCTATTTCAATTCCTTTTGGAGCTAATATATACCTTCTCTCACCATCCATATATTTAACTAAAGCTATATGAGAACTTCGATTTGGGTCATATTCTAATCTTTCTATCTCTCCCGGAATTCCATCTTTATCTCTCTTAAAATCGATTATTCGGTAGCGCTGCTTATGCCCACCACCTTGATGACGTACAGTTATCCTACCTGTATTATTTCTGCCACCATTTTTTGTTTTTTTAGCTATTCTGTCAAGAGGTGCATTAGTAAACGCAGAAACAACCTTTCCTCCAACTTGATATATAGGACTGTCATAAGAAAAGCCTTTAACATCTATAACATCTTTTTCGTATACATTGTACTGCTTGAAAGCTGAGTTTAATTTTTGAATTTTAGATCCTAATGGTGGAGATACTGAAGCTAAAGCCGCTAAAATATCATAAAAATCCCTGTTAAATGCTGACTTTTTAGTTTGTTGTTTATGTAACTCTATAGCACCATCTTTTAAAGCAGCAAAAACAGCACCACCAATTCCGCTACCCCTCAATAAAGTATTAAGAGATCCATTAAAAAGTCTTTCAATTTGTTTACTTTTTGTTTTTTCTCTCTTTTTTGTTTTTTCTTCATTTTCACCTTCTTCTTCGTCATCATCACCAAGTCCTAAAGTAGCAAATAACCCAGTTTGAAGAGTGTTGAATATTATATTTTGAACAGCAGTATAATAAACTATTTTAGATACATTTGTTTTCCAATCACCCCTTTTGTTTACTAAATCTAAAGATGCTTTTTTTATTAATCTAGCATACTGTAATGGTGTATTTGCAAAGGCAAGTATTATTCTACCTACTTCACTTCTTTGCTGTGCTGATATTTCAGAAGGATCTGATGACTGTTGAGTTTCTTCCGTTATAGAAGAAAAATCTTCAAATGCAGCTTTTTCTGCAGCTTCTTTCGATAATCCTTGCTTTACGTATGTATTTACTCTATTTCTATACATAGAAGCTCCTCCAAAAGAAATAGCAACACTATCTGCAATTTGAGTAAACACAAATCCTTTTCTAAGTAAAAGTTGTATAAATGCTTTAGTTGTATTTACCCCTGTTTTACCACTAACTGCATTGCTAATTTCAGCTTCAGTTATATTTATTTTTGCTCCTGATCTTCTTTGTGATAATTTGTCAGAATTAAATAAAAACACAACATCTTTCCAAAATTGTTTTTGATTTGCAAAAGCAGCACCAGCTTTCAAAGGATTGTTATCATTCCAATTTAAAAAGTTTACTGCAGAAATTAACTGTAATACTGAAGATTTAAGATTAACAAACATAATAGCACCTGTAGAATTGTTCAACCAATCTAACCAGTTGTTTGTTTGTTCTGACTTGGATGGCTCTCTAAGCTTACCACTCTTCATGCTTTTTAAAGATCCTTCTAATGATTGTCTAAATTTACGACCATAAATAGCTTCTACTTTATTTAAGTTTTCTTCAGAAAAAATTTGATCAGAGTTTTCTATAAAATCTTTTAAATACTCATTTCTATTGCTATCCACAAGTGTATTTAAATCATAGCTAATACTTTCTGTATCCCAATATTGGCTTGGTGATGGATATTCGTTTCCAAGACTAGCCATGCTGTTTAAGTCATTAGCAAAACTCAAAAGTTCTGGATCAGACTCTACAGCCTTTACTAATTTATTTATTTCTTTTTCACTTATGTCAAGATCTTTTGAACCTAATCCAGATTTACTCCAAATATAAACCCTTATTGCATTGTCATAAGTAAATCTACTTCCGGGTACTTGTTTGTTTAATCTATTACCAAGTAAAACTTGATCAAGCTTACCAAAATTTTTCTTTTTTATTACTTTAAATTCTTCTAGTATTCTTTGTCTTGCAGAATCCATAGCAGCAACACCTCTTTTATATGGTGCATTTAAATGTTTTTCAAAAAAATCTTTTTGTTTTTCACCAAGCTTACCTTTAGTTAAAAAAGAATATATTAACCCCATAAAGTTGTCAGCTGATGGTGGTACAAAAAACTTGTACTTACCTTTATCTCTACCTTCTATTCTAGCTTCTGTTGCCGTATATTTTCTTTTAGCTTCAATACTTTTAGTTTCTTCTAATGTTTTATTAAACTCTTCACTGATTTTTTTAGAAAAACTAACATTTTTGTTTATTCCTTTTTCATTAATAATAGTAACATTAGATTTAGGTTTTTTCGTTCCTTTTTTAACATTAATTTTTAATTCTGTTCTTAACCTGTATGTAAATTCTCCAGTTGCAACTTTATTTACTTTTACTGCATCAAATTTTAAATAAGTTACAAGACTTACATCTAAATTTTTTTGAGCAGATAATAAAGGAGCATTTATAAAATTTGCTTTATCATTAACACTATCTCCTAAATAAAACAAACCAGAGCCTGCTACTTCCATATAGGAATTCCCTTTACTAAGATAATATTTTCCTATTGCTTCTAGATTAATATCTTCATTTCTAAATGTACCTCCAAGTTTATAGTCTTTTTTGTCACGTTGGCTCCAAGCTTTTCTTGATTTTTCAGAAATAACATCTTTAGGACCTTGACCAGTTATTTTTCCTATAGTTCTATTAATTGTTTCACCTTTTTCTTCTAAAAACTCAAAAAATCTTTCTAGTTGCTTGTTTTTTATTAATACGTTATTTATTGCTGATAAAAGAAACTGATTATTAGTTTGAACATTTTTTAATGAAACTTTTCCATCTTTATCTACCACTAAAAATCCACCACCAAAATCTGCACCAAAATCTTTTTTAACTTCAATACCTACAATAATTTGTTTTCCTTCAGAATCTACATGACCCTCGTAATGTATTTGAATGTCAGGTCTTGTGTTGTCATTCATTGCTGTTCCTTTTAACAATGTTATTTTTCTGTTTTTAGGGTCTACACTATTGTCTAGTTTTATTAAATTAAAAATAGTTATTTCTTGTATAATTCCACCAACCCGATCATTTCTAATTTGATTTACTTTTTCTAAAATATCTAAAATTTTAAAAACAATAACTCTTTCTTCTTTATTTATTTTGTCTTTTTTATTTTTTTCTTCTTTTAATAGCTGCTCTGAAGTTTTTGTATTTTTTTCTTTTCTTAACTCTTTGTCAATTCTTTTTGCAATTAATCTTACTTTATTTAAAATACTTAAACCATCTTTCTTTCTTAATATACTAACTTCTTGATCAGTTAGGGTTAAATCAATATCAGTATCAGTTGATTCTTCTAGCTTAATTGCTTTAGAAAAATTAATATTATTATTATCTCTTCTTATCTCTGTTTTAATTTGAGATATTACTCCTTCAGAAACAATTTCATTACTAGCATATTTTGATATTTCTGGATCAGATAAAATTTTATGATAAGCATCAAGAGCTAATGCACTACTTAAAGATTCAACTAAAGAAATATTAAACCTGTCTGATCTAGTTTTTTTATTTATATCTTTACTCGTAAAAAAACCTAATACCTGAGATGGTGTGGGGGGTGTTTGTTTTTTTGCAAAAAGATCAGGTGATTGAGTATCTGTTTTTGCTCTTAAAACACCTTCATCTCTTAGTTTTTGAGTTTTTTTAGGTGATAAATTCTTTTTTATTTTGTCTGTAAATATTCTATTTTCTTCAGAAACTTTATTTTCTAAAGCAACCAACTCTTTTACATCTAATTTTTCAAAAATAATTTTTATATTTTCTTTAGACTTAAGAAAATTAATAAGATTTTGTCTACCTTTTTTTGAGCCCGGTTTTTCTCCTTTAAATATATTACTTCTTATGTCTAAAGTAAATTCTTTTTTAAACCTACCTCTTAGTTTTTCCCAAACTTGAGGGTTTATTACATTTGTTTTTTGATTAAAATAATTAAGAAAATTATTTTCAAAATCTTCTGTAACAGAATCAAGTATTTTTTTATACAACCCTGTTCCTTCTTCAATACCTAAAGCTTCTCTTAGTAAAACTCCTTTTTTCTTTGGGGATTCTTGTTTTGGCTTATCTATATCAAACCCTACTTCAGCAGATTCATCTGCAACATCAAAATCCTCACCTATTGGTTGATCAAAAGTTTTTGAAGTTACTTTACCTGTACCTAAAACAGTCTTACCTTTATTTGATATTTGTGATTTTATCCAACCAGATAATCCAGTTCTTCCTTCAAGTTTTTTTTCTGGGTTAAAATTTTTAATGTGACTTATAAGAGCAATTAATGTATCTTGAATATAATCTTGTTCTGAAAAGTCAGGTAATCTTTTGTATTTATCTGGAATAGATTTTTTTATTAAAGATGTAATTTCAGGATAAAAATTACTTATAACCGCATCGTTTTTATTAATTGTTGAATTGTATTGTTCTTTTGTAACTCCTACATAGTCTCCTTTAGAATCTTTTTTACCAACAAAATCATCTATTTTATTTTCAATTTCTTTAGAAAAGCTAGTTCTATTTTGAACTTCATTTAATTCTTTTTGAGATAATGCTGGTTGTTTATCAAGAAACGTAGATAAGCTTTCTGTAAACTCACCCTTTCCAATACTTTTATTATACTCTCTCATAAAGTTATAAACTCCTTGACCACTGTCAAAAGATATTTGTTTAAACCCCACTGATCTAAGTATTGGTGTAAGTAAGTCTCCTAGTTTAGTAAAAATATTTTCATCAAACTCTATTCTAGCTTTACCTTCTGTTTTAAAGTTTAAAGCATCAGAAAAACTACTTAAATATTCTGTGTAATATTCACTAGACCTGTTACCTTCAGAATCTATAGACATGTCCCCTATTCTTTCTTGCATAAAAGACTCCATAATATTTCTTTGTTCTTGAGAAAGCCTACCTTTAAAATTTTCTACTAAAGTTTTTTGTTTAGAAGCATTACCTACATATCTGAATAAAATACCATGTAGTACCTCGTGAGCACCTACTGTATTTTGTTGACTTGAAGCTACAGATTTATTAATATAAACTATATTATTGGCTGCATTATAAATACCACCAACTTCATTTATGTCTGCTTTTTCTTCTTCTGAAAGATTTATCTTTTGATCTTCTGGTAAAGTTTTGTTTAATTCATTTATATCTGATAATATTTGATCTCCATTATCAAAAGATCTTTCTTGAGCACCAAACTTTTTAACAAACTCAACATCTCTTCTTGTTCTACTATCTCTAAGTCCTTTTTTAATTTTAGAATTTTCAGTTGCAATATCTCTTACAGCTTTAGTTCTTCTATCAACACCTTTATACTTATCTGTTATTTCTTTTATTTCAGATTTAATTTCAGACAATTGATTTTTTCCTGATTCTGTTTTTCTATTTTTAAGATTTTTAGCTTCTTTTTCTAACTCAAAAAGTTTGTTTCTATCTGACTTATCAGTTACTCTGTCATCTAACTCTGATTTTATTTGAACATCAGAATAAAGCTCATTTACTTTAGAATATAAATCATCATCATTTTTAACTTCAATATCTATATTTGCTTTTTCAGCATCAGTAATTTTATCAGACTCTAATATTTTTAAAATTTCATTTCTAGAAGTTTCACCACCATTTACTTTATATTTACCTGCTTTAGTGTTTAAAGCACTAAAACTACCTGCTACTGCAGTTTTTGGAGCACCACCTAATCCAGCGATACCTTCTACTATTATTTCTTTTGTATCAAATCCCCGACCTTCTACTGCCTGCGCCCCTGCTTCACCTAAAGATCCACCCAGTCCTTCAATAACTGCAGCAGCACCTCCTTTAGCAGCTTTAACACCTATTCTTCCGGCAACACTACTTACACCTTTAGTTGCTCTAGCAATAGAAGATATAGCCTTTCCACCAACCAAAGTAGCCGCACCTTCAAGAACTCCAATAGTAGCACCTGCTGCTATTGATTTCATCCTAACACTTTCAAAAAGATCTTTATTATTTAAAAATTCTTCTATAGTTTCTGGTGTAACTTCTTTACCAGAATCTCTAATTGCAGCTTGCATATTTTGAGAAAATCTATTTACAGATTCTGAATAAGCGTTAGCTGCAGCAAAACCACCTGCAAATGCCCCTCCTCCAACAGTAATCGGATTAAAAGCAGCAGCACCTAAAGCGGCACCTCCTGCTACTCCTGTTGTTCCTGCCGCAAGAGTTTCTAGGTTTGTTAAACTAGTTACACTTTGAGACATAACTCCAAGAAAACCATCAGTACCTGCTTCTACTGTAGCTTTGTATGTTGCTTGAATTGCATTATCACCTTTTTTTATATACCTATCATAAGCTTGATTCCACTCTTCCATAGCCTCTATTGGGGCTGCATTGTTTATTTTTTGAATAGCTTCAAAAGCATTTTGTATATCTTCTTTATTAGACTCTCCTCCAGACCTCATTATTTGACTAAACTCATCTGTAGTTTCAGCCATTGTTAATCCAACCTTACCTCCTTGCGTGATAGCATTGAAAGAATCAGTAAATTCTGTGAACAAATTAAAACCTTCTTCTTCAGTTTTTTTAGGTTTTATTTCTTCTTGTTGTATTTCTACTTCCTTTAACTGTTCAAATGACCCCTCCATCATCTCAGCCTCTAACTCATTTATTAACTCTTGAAGGGTAATACCTTCTTGATCAGCTTGAGACTGTAAATCATTTTCAAATAATTCAGAACCATTTGGAAGTATGTATTTATTCATAATAATAAGTTAAAGTTTATCAAGCTCTGTCTGATAAAATATGGCTATTTGTCTTAAATTTTTAAAAGGTCCTGCTTTAGTGGATATAACAATCTCTCCTTGTGAATTTTCAACTTTAGCACCAAAAACAACTTCTCCTTTTTCATTTTGACCTACGCTACCTAACTTAAGGTCTGTTGCTATTTGATTTAATCTAGCTTCATTTAATTCAAATCCAGCAGGTTTTGTTATGTCTGTTACTTGAATGTTTGCATTTCCTTCAGTTCCGGAAGGTCTATTTCTTCTGTAATCTGGATTATCATTTATTAAAAATTTATTAGCGTAATCTGGATCTTTTGTTCTATCTGCTTCTACTAATTTTTGCGCTTGCTGCTTACCTTCCTGTGAAGCAAATGCTTGTTGTCCTCTTTGAATTACTTCTGCTTTTGTTTGCGCTGTTTGATCTGCGTAATAAATATTTGTTCTTTCTGTTATTAAATTTCTAACATTACCCATCATGGTTTGTTTCAAAGATTCTTCAGCTTTAATCCTGTCGTTTTCATTATCACTATCTAACTCATCTAATAAATTAGAAAATTCAGGATTATTAAGATCTATAAGACTATAACCGGGAACTTGTAAGTCATCAAAAGCAATAGATTTTATATTTTCTTTTCTATTACCTTCTCCAAGTGAAGCTTCAAATTGCCTTACAGCCACTTCAATTGCTTCTGGACTATTAAAAACTTGACCTTTTGAAGCACCATCAAGTATTGAATTTAACGCTGTTGCTTGTTTTTCTGCTTTTTGTGGTGGTAAAAATTTACTAAACTCATTTACAGGTACAAATCTATTTTCTTTTTCCGAAAAAAATCCTAATCTTTTTGTTTTTTCATCTATTGTTAATGATGTTTTACCCGTAAATACACCAAAAATTTCTTCAGTTTTTTCACCTTGCTTACCTAAAAAAGCTTGTTTTGACATTAAATTATTATCAGCATCAAAAAGACCTTCAGATTTAAATGACTTATAAGCTTTAATATCTGCATTTAAAGAATTTACTCTATTTAATGATTGATCCATAAGAGATCTAGCTTTGTTTTTGTCTTCACTAGATTTAGCTTTAACAAAGTTCTCAGATAAATCTGAGTATAAATCTCTTTCACTACTTAATGCAGTTCTTAAATTGTTATTTACAAAATCTTTTGGCACACCTGTAACATCTGTTTCTGGAGGAAAAAGACTTACATGCTCATCTATTTCTTCACGTAGCTTTTCCATTCTAACCGCTATATTTGCAGCAGCTGTAGCTATAGGCTTTGACAATGCATCTGCATAGTTAGCCCCCCGTGAATCGTATAACTCTTTAAATGAATCTATTAATACTTTATCTGCACCCATTGTATTTTTTTTAAATTATTTACTTTTAAATCCTCCAGACATCATATCCATCCCTCCACCAATAAGATCACCAAATCCACCCATAATATTTTGTGTTGCTTGTGTCCTTGCGTTATTAGCACTTGCCAACCTTTGATTATTTGCTGCAAGTAAAGTTGATTGTTTGTCAAAATTCATTTGTTGCAAAAACTGATCTCCTTGACCTTCCATTTGAGCAGCCCTAAGATCCATTTGTGCTCCTTGCAAACCCCTCTGTTGTGCTAATCCAGCAACAAATTCTTGCTGACCAGTCCTTGACCTAGCTTGTAGCTCCTGAATGCTAGAAGCTCCTTCCATTTGTCTTTGTTGATTTGCAGAAGACTCTTGTGCGGTCATTTGTTGTATTTGTCCAGCTTGTTCTGCAGATAATTGTCTATTTGATTGTTCTTGAGTTGCTATTGAAGATCTTGCAGCTTGTAAATTTTGAGACTGTTGACCTGAAATACTTTGCGCTAAAGCCGCAACACCACCACCACCGGCTGCACCTTTTAATCCACCTAAAGTATCAGCTAATCCTTGCTGTTGTTGTTGAGCCATAAAATTAGCAGCGGTAGTATCTACAGTTAAATCTTCTGCAGTGTTTTGCATTTGAGATGCAAAGTTTTGAGCACCAACAAATTGATTTTGCATTCCTGATGTAAAATCTTGAAAGTTTGCCGTAGGATCTTGTAAGCTTGCCGATGGTCTAGCCATTCCTGCAAAAGAATTTGAAAATTGTTGATTTCCAAATTTTTTCATTGCATTTTGTTGAGCAAGTTTAGCTTTTCTTTGTTCATCTTTTCTTGCCCTACTACCTACACTGCCACCGATGATTTTTCCTAAAGCACCTACTCCCATAGCTATTGCTCCAACTGTTACTGCTATTGCTGACATAATTTTTTTTATTTTTTATTTCTTAATATATTTAAATCTTCTTCTGTTATGATAGGATCATTAAAATCTTCTGCAAATATCTGTTCTTCAGCTTTTTTAACTGTAGTTTTTTTTATTGAATGAACTGTTATAAAAACAGTATCTTCATGAATATACATAACTCTTCTAGTACCAATTTTAGTTAACCCATGATATGGAGCTTTTATATGTGACTCTCCGTCTTCTGTTAAAAGGCTAAAAGATCCTTTCATTATAAAAAATGGGTTGTCTTGCTTATGTATTTTAGTTATAACTAACTGATTCTTAGGCATAAACAATTCTCTAATATAACACCCACCCATAAAAGTATGTTTTACAGGGTTTATTTCTTCTTGTGTTTCTTGATCATACCAAAGATCCATCTCCTTACCCTCTTCAAACAACTCATCAGTTTTTTTTCTAAACTCTTTTTTGTTTTCAAGTACTGCTAAAGATTCTAGATTTAAATCCCCTGTTATAGTTAAAGATTTTTCTTCTTGCATTCAATTAAATTATTACACGTTTTACTTACGATTTACTGCTTTCAGCAATATCAGATCCAACCTGATACAGCTCTACTTCACTTGTAGATTCATTTTTCATTTCTACTTCAGCAAAGTAACCTACTAGCGAAGATAAGTTAGCTTTGTTATCTTTACTAAAAAAGAAAAAATTATTTGTTGTGGGTACATCTTTATCACTTGCAATACTACATGTTACAGTTGTATTTGTGAAAGCGGTTATGCTACCAACTTCTATAGGGTCACCAGTTACATTATTTGTTACTACAGCATAGTGAACCGTATCACCTATCTGTAAAGATTTATTAACTGAGTTTGCGAATGTTAAAATTAATGAAGTTGCCATATTTATAATTTAATCTATTCTATATTACTTAACTCTACATCTATCGTAACCCTTAACACATCTGTAGCTGATACAGCTCCATTTGTAATTACTGAAAAATTAAAAGTAGCTTTTGTATTACCTGAATTTGGGAATGTATTAAACCCTGTTATTTCATTGTTACTTTGATCAAAGAATTTAATGTTACTAATTGACTGGTCATCAAACCTTTCACTTGAAGTAATAGATATTGTTGTTCCATTTGGTGTATTACTAGCTCCTCTAAAAGTAACAAAACCAGTACCTGATATAGTAGTATCATTAGCTGTTCCAACATCAATTATTTTTTTAATGCGAGTATCTCCTCCAGAATGTGAACCAGTATATAATCCTAATAATGTTAAAGTAGAATTTGCAGGAACTGAAGGAACAGCGTCTTGCGCAAGAGATCTTAATAATCTACTTAACACTATACTAGAAGTAAAGCTTTCTGTACCAAATCTTAAAACATTTAAAGTACCTGTTACACTATAAGTTTGAGGTTCAAATTTTGTAAAAGTTAAAGCAATATCATTAGCAATAGTCTGTGTAGAAGACATCACTAAATTATTTTGATCAGTTACAGTTATAACACTAACCAACCCTACAACACCTTCACCTGTAATAATATCTCCAACTGCAATAGTACCAGAATTACCGTCAACAACTAAAGTTGCAGAATCTGTTATAGCACCATTTTTTGTTGCTGTTCTTGTTGCTCTAACTTCTTTACTCAAAACACCTTTTACATTAGAGTATTCTATTATCCAATTGCTGGGCACGGAAAATGTTAAAATATCACCAACAGATATATTATTAGCTGCAATAAAAATTAATTCTGCATTAGTAAGGTTATCATTTGCTATAGTGTTTAAAATTGCTTCTGCTCCTTGTGCTGCGGCAGCAGCATAAGTATCATCTGGTAGCGTTCCTCCTGATATTCGCACACCTGTTTTGTTTGTACCACCTGTTTTTACTGCCATAAATCCAAGATTTAAGCTTTCTGTTAACGTAAAAGATTTTCCACTACCATCACCAACACTTGCTACTTCTCTTTCCGTTGTTGAATAACCAAAATCATCATTTAATAAATCTCTAGAAGATGTTAAATATTGACCACTAGCAGCCGTAATCACAAATGAAAAATTAACTAATCCAGACTTTGTTAACTCTTTCGGTTCACTAAAAGATGTACCTCTTACCGTAAGATCAGTTGTGGTAGTTGGGTCTGTCCCTGTTATAGCAACATTAGCAGATATTGTCCAAGTAACTTCAGTTGTTTGATTAATAGATGTAGGATTTGCACCATTAAAATCTGTAGCTAAAGCAGTATCTTGTTGAGACTCAACTTCATAGTTAAATGTTCTAAAGACAGAAGTTCCTGAATACTCCACCGGAATAGAATATACACCTGTAGATGGTATGGTTTGTATTAATGGTTCAGAAAAAGTTCCAAAAGCACTAAAAGTTTTACCATTCCAAAAATCTGTAAAAGTTAACTCTGTGTTATCTGCTATTGTTGTATTGGCAGATGATGTTATTACTGTTGGAGATCCTGTTGTACTATTTACTTGAAGACCCGGTTGGGTGCTACCACCTTCAATCCTCATTCCTGACAAAACAGAACCGTTTGAGTTATCTAAAGTTATACTGGCAGCACCGGAAACTGCACCATTTACAGTATCTGTAGTAAATCTTTTTAATCTAAACTTAGCTCCTGCTCTACCAAAAACTCTTACAAATCTAGTTTCTCCTCTAGCACCTACAGGTTTTGTTAACATTTCCATACCTGTAATTTCATCAGCTACATCTAAAAATGTTTTTTCTGCTTTAGATGTTAATAGTATTTTATCTTCTGTAGGATTATTAGAGCTAAATACATAGTAAACTTTTAAAGTAACTGATGCAGGGAAGAAAGATAAAACAGTGTTTGCGGATATTACAGCTGTTGATGATAAAGTTAAAGTTGAACTACTTATACCTGCTACTGTTGTATAGGAGGATATACCACTACCACTTACAACCATACCTACTGCTATTAAAGAGTTAGCAGTACTAAGTGGTACGGTAAGTGAATTACTTACATCTGTTAAAACTGTAGAAGTAGTAGATACAAAATCATTACTGCTAGTGTAATCACTAAAAGTACTTTCATCTTCTTCCAAAACATCTAATGTTGGTGCGGATTTAAACTCAAAACCACTATCAGCAACAAATGTTTTAAATATTATTTCTTTACCAAATCTTAAAAGAGTATCATCAGGTATTGTAGCATTTAAGTCTGCTCCTGTACCATCTTTTATAGCTAAAGCAGTTCCACTTATAGTTTTAACCAAAGCATTATTAGGTATACCAGATCCTATAATAGCCATGTTGGCTGAGATTAAACTATTACCTGTTAAATTATGTAACACAGGGCTATTATCTATACTTAATCCATTTACTATTGCATTTACATAATAGTCTCCACTTCCGCTATAACCAAAATTATAAAGAGATGAAGTAGATGTGTTAATCTCATCTGTATTAAAGACACCTGTAACTGTATATTGAATTTTTGATAAAGTAGTTACAGATATACTAGGTTGTATTGTAGTATTACTACTAATAGCTTCATTAACTAAAGCAAAAGTTACTTCAACTGTATTTGAAACATTACCTGCTGTTCCTGTATCTGAATCACTTACTGACGCTACTTTACTTAAACTGGCATCACCAGTAACTTGACTAGCGGAAATAACGTAACCAGTATTAGGTGTAATTGTAAATACAGCAGTTTTACCACTACCAATAGCTACACCACTCACAGTCTCTACTGTAACACTACCACTTATTGTAAAATTAAGTAAAGTTATATTTGGAGTTATTGTTAATGTTCTAGTTACTGTACCAGAATCAGATACGCTTGACGGGAATCCCAACCCTTGTACAGACAGTTCCTTTGTATCTATATTAGATGAAGTAGTATCATCACCTAGAATTTTGTTAAATTTAAAATTTTCTTTTTCTTTAAAAAATCTAACACTACCAGTTTGTTGGTCTGTAACAATAGAGTCAGCAAACCAACCTTTTGTTTCTGCTTCCGGTAATGCAGCTATATTAGCAGGAGAAAGTTCTACTTTTTTAAGTATATCTAAAGTTGTACCTGCTCCATAAACAGGTGTAAATGTTAATGTAACATCGTTATTTATACTTTGAGCAGAAGATAAAACCAAATTATTTTGATCAGTTACAGTGGTAACTGTTACAGTTCCTGATATTCCAGTACCTGTTACTACATCACCTACAACAACTGTTCCTCCAGTAGAATGACCGTCAATAACTAAAGCTGTTTTACTACTTATTGCACCATTTACTACAGCTGTACTAGTTGTACCTCCGTAAGTATACTTTCTAGAATCACTACCTTCGTAATTTAATGTTTTAAAACTTTTAACACTTTGAGGAAAGTCGTTAAATATAAATTTGACAGATGATGGACTTACCGTACCATAAAACGTATTTCTAGTAACACTATCATGACAATAAAGTTCACCGTTTTTAAATGTGTAATAGGTATTGTTTAATGAAAATCCGTTTTCAGGTATAAAAGATTTAAAGCTAGTCCAACCATCAACCCTTTCATCAAAGCTTAATGTTTTATTGTTTAATGTTATGTTGTATGACCCTTTATCATCATTGTAATTACCTAATATTGTAGTTGAAGAAGATAGGTTGTCACCAAAAAAATCAGTCATACCTTTATCAGATATTTCTGTTAGTCCATCTCTAGACAATCTTAAAATAGCACCTCTAGCTTTATCTGCAAAGTATATTCTAAAAGCATGTGAAGCAAATGATTCTGGACTTTGAGAAATACCATACTCACCAACATAAGGTATTGCTTGACCTAAAACTCTGTTTGTTGCTGTTAAACTAGAATTACCATCAGCATTAAATAAAGCATCTTTATTAGCTAGTACTTTTAATATTTTATCTTCACAAAATGTAATTAAATCTGAATCTCTAGCAAATATTTTTTGTATAGTTCCGTATTCAGGATTTATATCTTTTGTTATTGGTAATGCTAATAAAAATTGATTAAGCTCATTAACTCCTGATGTAGAGTTAAATATACCTGAAAATATAAACCCATTAGTTTTATGTTCTTCCTTATAGTCTTCATTTAAAGTAGTGGAAACTATAGGACCTTTGTCAATAAAAGGTGCATTAAAATCATCTCTAATTCTATTAGATTCTACCCCATTACCAAAAGAAAAACAATTGTACCAATTTAAAGTATTGACTTGACCATGTACTTGATTGTCTGCTAAAACAACAGATTTTGTTGTAGTAGCATTTCCATTAGTTGTAGAGGTAAAGCTATAAATATTATCTTGATCAGTGAATGTTAAAACAGTTCCGCCAGACATAGTGTTATTGGTATTGTTTAACAACTCTATGTTACTACCATCTACAACTGAACTAACAATGTTAGTATCACCAGAACCAACGTTTGATCCTGTAACAGTCATACCTGCTTTTATAATAGGTAAAGCATTACTTGCTTCGTGATATATATCTAACCCTTCTTTTCTTTTTGGTTCTGTTTCAAATATTGCAGGATTTTTAGAACTTATTTTTTCATCGTCTATTTGTATGTTTTTCTTTACTAAAGAAATTTTATTTATTCTTCCAAGAGAAATTGAACTAGCAATTGCTTCAGAAAAAACGTCATCATAAAGTTCACCTGTTTGATGATTTTTTATAAAAACTTTGTGCAACCTTCTTTTACCACTTATCCAAGTTCTTTTAGTAGAAGAACCAGTTCTAAACTCAGACTTTACACTACTACCTACAATTTCATATACTTGACTTTTATCTCCAAAAGCGTTACTAAATTGTATTAAAGCTCCCGGTTTAGTTATTTCTGTTATAAATGGATTTACATTTATATTTAGATCATCTTCTTTAGCTCCATAAACACCGGTATCAATACCTCCAAAATAAAATCTAAAAAACTCTGATCCTGTTTTTGGATGTGTTTCTGATAAACTTGAAGAATTTACTCCGAAGTCTTCATCTACCCAAGCAAAATCTTGTTTAGGATCTACTTCTCCAGCAAACTTACTTGAAAAATCATTTGATAAATTTAAATTAATAACTTCACTTTTTATTACATCAAATCTAGATTTTGCTGATGGAAATGCTTCTATTACATTTTCATCTAATATTGTGTCTCTAGATATTTTAACAAAAAACCTACCAAAAAATTCATCTTTTGGTTCTATAATTTTATTGTATATTGTTACACTAATATCTGAACCATCAGAAACTAAAGCCGAAGCAAAAACATCTTCATCACTTTCATGTATTGGATCTTTTAATGTTACATCGTAAATATTACCATTACTAGATAATCCACCATTTATTATTTCATATTTTCTAGATATTTTTTCAGCGACAGGAACAAAGGTTAAATTAACATTATCACTTAATGTTTGAACAGAAGATAGTAATAAATTATTTTGACTAATAACTGTTTGAATTGTAACATCTCCAACTAAACCAGTTCCAGTTACTTTATCACCCACTCTAATAGTACCAACATTATTATCTATAGCTAAAGATGTAGAATCAGAAGTAGCACCATTTATTTTTGCTGTAGGTGAGCTCTTTGTTGGTATGTTGGTTGATATTTGTATTTTACTTTCAGTTCTAAACGCAGAAGAAAATGAAGGATTTGCAGACGCTTCAGGTCCACTAAATTGAAAAAATGTAGATCCTACTGTTGGTTGATTTTCAGCTAACGTAGAGCAGCTAGCTTTACCTGCAGAAATTAATTTTTTAGATATAAAAGCCGGAGCTTCATTAGATATGTCTAAAACTCTATACTTAGCTTTTTGAGATACATAATTATCATTATCATGTTGTTTTTTTAATATTAAATAAGTTTCTTCATCCACCTTGTTTCTTTCAGCAGAAGGAAATGACAACCAAATATTACCGTCTTCAGCAAAGTAAAATTTGTCAAGAGCTAAGTTGTAGTATTCACTAGAAGTTTCTTTTACAAAAAATTTGTAATGCGTTGCCCAATCAGGAGCATTGTTTTGTAGTTGTACGTTTATTCTATTTTTTGTAATACCAAAAGATTTTGGTAATTTAATAGATGATTTTTTTGAAGAAAAAACTGGAGTTTCTCTACCATATCTATCAGAATAAGTTGTCCCTAACTGATAAGTTCTTAATGACTTTATTGATTTTTGAGGTATTTTCTTTTTAGTAAAAGTCAATACAGTATTTTCATTTATATGTATTTCCCAGCTTTTAGATAAATATTTAGTTCTATCTTTAGATACATCACTAAATTTTTCTGTTTCTGATGATATTGTTAATTCAGTTTCAGATATATTTTTAACAAAAGTGTTAGTTTGTATACCTTCACCTGTTATTAACATACCCACTTCTATTAAAGAATTACTTGCCGACAAAGTAATTATGTTGCTTGCACCATAATTAGAAGTAGCTACAGTAGCGGTAGTTTCTGTGTTAGAAGAATTTTGTTCTACAGTCACATTAACACTAGGTGTGTTTTGCTTTAATAAATTATATCCTTGGTAGTAGTTTGCAAAAATAAGTCTGTTCGCTATTACTTCTTGAGCTTTTGCTTTGTTTGGTACATTGTCAAATGGTCTTAATATTTGATTTGACTCTATCACTGCACCAAAGCTTTCAGATAAAACAGAGTAAGTTGTTTCTCTATTTTTTAAAACATCTACTACGTATACAGAATTACTTACTGAATCTTTAATTAATATTTCTACTAGTTCTACATCATTTGGTTGAGTGTCAAAACCATTTAAAGATAATGTTCTTAAAGAGTTTTGCATACCCATATTATGGCTTTCATCACTTTCGTACAAAAACTCACTAGGTAAAAAAGCTGTTTCAGAGAAGGGTGAAAAAGTAGAATACTGACCTTCTTTATATTTCCATCTATAAGCAAATCTTACAAATGTGTCTTCAAATAAAGGGTCTTTTTCTTTTAATGTAGCAGTCCAAGTAACGGCACCTAAGTCTGGTAAACTTAAATCTATTGTTTGTATAATGCAAGTTGCAGAATATGTATTTGAATCAGGGTACCCCGTAGCAATAATCTCAGAGTTTATTAAACCTAATACCTTTACAGTTATTTTGTGTTTAGTTTCACTAACATTATCTATTTCACTGTGTTCTAATGTTATAATGTCATCTTTTATAAAATTACCTTGAGGACTAAATGTTATATCAAACCTAGATCCTGTAGTTAAAACAGAACCATCACTATAAAAATCTTTTTTAATAAAAACAGGAGTTCCACCTTCTACACCAAAACTACTTTGAGTTCTTTCGGTGGAAGACATGGTTAATACCGGTGCTTTTAATGGAGATTGTTTTATTACAGTAATATCTTTTTCTGTAAAATCCGAGTTGTTAAATTGAGTGTGGTAGTTGAATGTGCTGGAACCAGCTTTGAATTTAGATATTTTTATTAGTTTAGGCTCAGTTTGATTGTCTGTCCAAGAAAGTAATCCACTAATAACATTTGCACCTGTTATTAAATATTGATTACTATATTTTAATATGTTGTTTTTATCTACCAGAATTGGTGATATTTCTCCCGTAGTACTATTAAACTCTGCAATACAACTAATTTGAGATTTAAAAGTTAAGAGTGCATTATTTTCTAAAGAAGAACCACTAGATAAAGTAATTGCAGTTTGACTTGATACTGATGTTACCGTTACTTTACCGGCTATCCCTTTACCTGTAACAACCATACCTACTTTAATAGTACCTGAATTACTGTCAAGAACAATAGATGTTCTTTGTTTAACAAATGTTAAAGCAACATCATTACTAATAGTTTGAAGATTATTTATAAATATTACCTGCAATCCATCTGTTACCGCAGAAATAGCTGTTACTTTAACTTCACCAACAATTCCTGCACCTGTTACTATATCTCCAATATTGACAGTACCACTTATACTGTCCAAGTTTATAGTAGAAGATTGATTTATTGTTGTGTCATTAACCGATGCGGTTGCATGTGTTTCGTTTATTGATGCGGTGGCAGTAGACCCAGAAGATATAAACCAATACACCTTGTCGTTTTGAGGATCTACAACATATCCTATACATTTAGGATTTGTTAAATCTTTTATTGAAGATGAATCACTACCCCAATTAGTTATTACACCTGTACTGTTGTCAAAGCTTCTACCGTCTTTTAAAATATTACCTAAAACATTTTGTATAGACCCGACACTAGATCCTTCAGAAGTAACTATTTCAATATTCTGAGCATCTCTATATTCACCATTAGGTACTAGTCTTTCATCCAGATCCTTGTTCATACGACCTGCTCGAAAGTGATGTTTTATGTCTGCCATATTTTAGTGTTTAATAACTTTAGATTTGTTTCTCATTACCTGAGCAATCTCCTCAGATTTAAGATTAGATAATCTTAATTTAGCAGTTCTTGTAGCAGCAAATTTTTCTTTTTTAAATCTGTTAACAATAAATTCAGGAACATTTGCTTTAGTTGCTAATATAGCGTGAGCTAAATATTTATACATAGCTTCTTCAGCAAACTTATGAACAACCATTTCACCATCAGTACCTAAGCTATCACTAATATATTTTATAATAATGTTTTTACCACTAATAGTTGAGCTAAAATGTATGTTACCTTTTAACTGATCAATATAATAGCTACCATTTATTTGAGCGTTTTCAGGCGTTATTCCATATCTTCCACTAGATGATAATATGTATTGATCGTCTACATTTGAATCTGAATTAATATTTGAATCTACACTTTTACTTGACTTAAAACTTTCAAAAGCTTTTGATTCTTGAGATTCAAGTAAAGAACCTGTTGAGTTGTCATATAAAAAGTTATAATTAGAGTCTTGAAGTATTGATCTAGGGTTACTTGAATTTCTAGTTGGGTATATATTTCTTTCAATACCAGTGCCAGACTCAACCCAACATATTTTAACATAGCTAACATAATCTTGCGGCAATGGTAAAACAAGTGTTGGTGGAACTTCTACCTCAAATGACTTAGTTGACTTTAAAGTATCATAACTAAATTCTTGTAAAGCTCTTTGTGCGTGAAACGCAACATCTGCTCTCCTAACTCTATTTATTATTTTTTCAGTACCAACATAAGATATCATAAAATTACTTATAATTTCATCTAAACTAATATGTTGATAACCACCATAAGCTTCACTTAAAGAGCTTTCCCTTACTAAAACAATTAATCCAGACAAAGGAGAACCGTTAGTTGCTTGAACAGCAGCATTGAAATTTGTTGAAGAGAATGTTAATGTTGGGGAAGAGTAACTATAGTTAGAAGTTGATATTTGTGTACCATTAATAAATACATCAAATTCAGTTTCAAATGTAGGTAGTGTAGGAAAAAATACTGTAGTTAAATTAAAAGCTACAGTTCCAGAACTGCCTGATCCGTCACCTGTAAATGTTTGAGTTTGATTATAATAGCTTTGCTCAGTTGTTGTTCCTAATAATCCCATCTATTATGCTTTTTCTTGTTGTAATTTTTTAACTTCTTGTTGAATTGCCGCTTGATATAACTGAGGATCTTCTATGGAAATACCTGCTAATTCTAATACTTTTAAAACAAGCTCTGTTTCTTCAGACTCATGTAATTCAAAATCTACAGAATTTGTAGAGTTATACAAAGCCTCACCATTAACTATTGTGTAATCAAAAGATGCTGTTGTTGGTTTGTCTACGTAGTTACATTTAACACTAGGTGTAAATGTTAACACGACATCGTTTGTAAGGCTTTGAGAAGAAGATAAGACTAAATTGTTTTGAGTTGTAACTAATGAAACAGTTACTGTTCCAGAAATACCTGTACCTGTTACAGTGTCTCCAATTGTAATACTTCTGTTAGATGATTGACTATCAACAACTAAAGCGGTGGTTGAGCTTGTGCTACTATTTACAGCCGCTGTAGATGAAGATAATATTGAAGGGTAAATTTCTATTGTTGTTTTTGTTAATCTAATGTAATAAGGTCTAGAAAGGGTGGATCTTGTTAAGGGTGATTTTTCTAAATCTAAAACATCATTATGTTTAACTTCATCTAGCTCAATAGGGTATGTTGACCCAGTGTACATAACAGTTCCTAGCCGATAAACATCGGTAGGTAGTGTACCTACAGCAGATGAATTTAAAGAAACATTTTGTTTGTATTTTTGAAATATAGATATTTTTTCTGTTAATAAATCATTCATATTAGAGTACTCAGTGTCATTACCGGGAACTCTGTTAAATTGGTTTATATCATAAAAATATTGTTCAAATATATCTAGTTGAGCTTGATTGGCAAATAAGTTAAACTCTTGAGGAGTTATATAACCTCTTTGTTCTTTATTGGCAATTGCCAAAACTCTTTGATATACTGTGTCTACGCTTACTGCCATAATTATTTTTTTAAAATAATAGTGTAACCACTGATTAAATGATTACACTATTATTGAAATTATTACCTTAATTGTTTTTCTATACTTGAATAAACTTCCATTCCTTCATCAGTCTTAAACCAAGATGCTAAAGCTGAATATGGGTGTTCATCAAACGGTACATTCATTAATTTTCTATCGTTAGAACCCCAACTAAAAGTTCTCTGATCTGAAGATAACTTTAGTATATTCATTTCAGTAGCTTTAATACCAAAATTCCTTAAAGTTACATTGCTATCATTGGCAAGCTCTAAGAAGAGATTTGGATTAAACTTAGCAAATATAAGTAAGTCTCTTTTGAGTTCCTTAGAGCTCATCTCTGACACCTTAGAGCCAACCTCTACCCTCATGATAGCTTCAACCATATCGATATCCATATTTTTAGCTGAGTTTAATGCTTCAATTTCTAATTCTATTTCAGCCAACTCGTTAGAGGCTCTTGCAACAGGTTTGTCTTCGTAAAAAGTTGTATCTCTTTCAGGATGATATAATGATAAGAATTGTTGTAGTATAGTTTTTTCTCTAGGTACAAACAATAATCCATTTCTAAATATTACGTGAGACAATCTTTGATCTCCTTGCATTTCATCAACAAAACAAGTTTTTTGATTTTCACAATATTTAATCTCTCTTTCATAACTTTTTTGTTCATCAAACCAATATAAATTAGCAGATTTTATCATTTTAGATAAAGGTTTTTTACCTCCTTTAAGATAGTATAACCTATCTTTTATCTCCCATTTGTTATTTGTTTTTTTAACTATGGGGTTTTCAATAACTGCAGCAGTCTCAACCATTGGTGAAGACTCTACAACAACTTTTTTTTGTGTTGTTCTTTTTGTTTGTATTTTTGACATAATATAATATAATATAAATTTTAAAAAAATAAAGGTAAAAATTACCCCTGTCCATTAGACAAGGGTAATTGTATTATTGTTTACTGCATTAACATAAAGTTATTAGCACCTTGAGTTACTAAACATCTTTCAGACAAGTAATGAATTTGCATTGCGTCTAAAGCGGAAGTTTGTGCTCCAACAGACCCGGTCACCCAAGTTTTCATCTTTCGATTATCTGTTTGAGATGCCCTGTATCTAACATGTAAGAAAGGTCGTTTTAGGTTTTTACCTAAAGACTGATCATACACAGAAGACACACCAGCAGGTATGATTACTCCACGAATAGCAGCAGATCCAGCAGTAGCGTTAATACTACCTCTAGTTGCTTTATCATTTAAATATCTGAAGTCAGACTTATAGAAATCATAAGATCCTCTACGAAATCCAGAAAATCCTAAATTCAAAGCCATGTCTTCATCATTACTAAACACTCCGTAAGAAGTTCCTCCAGCACCATGAGAGTTCATTGAAGCAAGCATATCATCTATAGCAAGAGAAGTTCCCCTGTTTACAAACATCATGTTTTCTTCAATAGCTCCTTGGTTATCAAATTCTGCAAGAATAGCATCAAACTCAGCTAAATCAGTTGCAGCATTTACACCACTAACTCCGGATGTAACATTACCTCTTGATTCAATAGCAGCGAATAATCCTTCAGTACCGGCTCCAGTACCAGCATCAGCAGCACCCCTAATTTGACCATCAGCAAATCCAACAATAGAAGCAGCTAATGTTTTTTCAGATTCTATCATTGCCATTTCTAAGTAATCAGTGAATCTAGCTCTAGTGTCACCTTCAGCTTTTAAATACCACAAGTAACCGTTTTGCCCTTCTTCACCAGTTACTTCAACCCAACCAATTTGAGAGGCATCAGATCCTGAGACCTCATAGTAATCCTTCATTATGATTGGCTTGTTACTGTAAGATTTAAAAGTAGGTGTTAACGAACTTCTTTTGTTTGATGAAGCCGTACCAGTAATATCACTGTAAGACTGTCCTTTACCAAATTCAGAACCTACAACTAGTAAAGTACCAGCCCCATCAGCTAAAGTTGAAAGAGCAGCTGTAGCGTAAGGCTCAACTGTTATAACAGCTGATGCTGGAGTTTCGACAACTAAAGCTTTAACCACAACTCCGGCTTGAGCTATTAATACAATATCATTAACTCTAACACCATGATTTGCAACAGCAAAGCCATTTTGTCCATTAGTACTTCCATCAATATCAGCGGTAACTGTAAAAGTACCATTGGTATCACCAGCAGCAGCTACCGTACCAGCGTATGATAAATGTAACCTTGACTGCTCAGACCAAACAACTTGATCAGCACTCATCGGCTCTTCAGCACCTACTTGTGAAAGAAATCCTGAAATAGTTCTGTTACCGAATACTTCAGCTTCTTTTTCCATTAGGTCTGGTAAATACTGTTGCTCCCAACCTGTTGATCCTCCTGCGAAGTCAATGTAGTTAGTAGCTAATGCCTGCTGTTGTGCCGAGGGCACTTTATTCAACAAACTTCCTCCTGTAATTGCCATAATTTTTAATTTTTAATTTTTAATTTATTTTTTGTTTTTAAGTTTAAATTTAAAACTAGCAGAATCATCCCCTAATACTTTAACTTTCATTCCTCCACTTTCAACCTCACCATGAGATTGTCTAGAGTTCATATTTATGTTTTTAGATTTAGTAACACTATCCTTGATAGCATCAGACTTACCTTGTTCATAAAAATGTTTAGCTATAGCATCAGAGTTCATTGCTGTAAATAAAGATTTATGATAACCCCTAGCATCTTCAACTTCATTATTTTTGTTCAAAAACTTTTTGACAAAATTATTAATGTCGCTTTGGGTTTCTTTTACTTTACTAGATTCTTTAACATTAAACCTATATTTTTTATCTCCAACATCATATTCAAAACCTTTGAACTGATCATTAAAAACTTCATTTGTTTTGCTTAAGAATACAGACTTTTGTTTTTCTGCTACCTTTTGAGACTCTTCAGTCTCTTCATTATAACGATTAAAGAAATCTACAGCTTTTTGCTGTTCGGGTGCTAACTTAGAACCTGACTTGATTTCTTTATAATACTTAGACTTTTGTGTATCTAAGTGTATTTTAGCGTTGGCAACTTGCTCCTTAAACGCTAATTTCTTTCTTTTAATATCCCTTTCTTCATCTACATCTTCATCGTAAGAAAAAGAGTCTTCCATTAAAAAGTTAATTTCTTCGTTGTCTAAATGTGGTTTTGTTTGTTTGTAATACTCTGACAATAAAACCTTATCATCTAAACTACTATAATCTTGATTTAGTCTGACATAATCTTCTAGACTTCCTCCAGTTTCGTTCATGAAGTCAACCACCTTTTGTATATTTTCAGGTAATTCAACTCCTGTTTCTTTTTGTTCCTCTACAGCCTCCTTAACTTCTTCAGTTAACTCCTCTGTTTTTTCTTCAACCTTTTCTTCAGTTATCTCCGAGAGAACGCTGTCTTCCCCATCCTCGGAAACTTGTTCTTCACTTTTTTGTTCAAGTTCGCTTTCGGGGTTTTGTTCTCCCACTGCTTCATCTGTTGTGGACTCTTCTGCCACTGGTTGTTGTTGTTCTTCAATGACATCTTCTTTTTCTTTTTCTTTAGGTTTAGACAAGTCAACTTTTATAACATCATCAGTTGATTGTCTTTTCATTGAAGGTCTACCCCTCTTCTTTTTAACCTGTACTTTTTCTTCTACAGGTTTTTCTTCTGTGGTAGTAGTAGAATCACTTTGATCCACCACCACCTCTTCTATTGTGTTCTCTTCCATAATATAATATAATATAAATTAAAAAAAAATTGTTTTATTATCCTTCTAGAGTTTCTACTCTTTCTTTTAAAGCTTCAATTTCTGCAACTAACTCTTTAATAGCGGAAACATACATTGCATCTTTACCTTGAAGTTTAGTGGTGTAAGTTTTTTCAGTATCACTTGTATAGTTATATTCAACATCATCTGAATCTTTTGAGTTTATTTCTGCAACCCAGTAAGTATCTACTGCGTTTATTTCTTGTGCTATAAAACCTCTTCTAGTACCTGTTTGACTTGGTCTCTTTGTAGTGTTTTTCCATTCAAAAGTTCTAGGTCTTAATTGTTTTAATAAAGCTAATCCACCAGTATAATCTGCAATATTTTCCTTTAATCTTTCATCAGAAAGAGCGCCAATACCATCTGTATCTGTTCCTGTTAAAGTTCCAGCATTATCTATTTTTAATCTTATCGCAGGAGTTGTTGTGTTGTTACCATTCGCAGCTGTATAAAATCCAAGTTCAGCACCATGATTTTGTTGTCCGGATGCTGAATTTTCTTGCGCAGCAGCAATAATTAATGCTCCGGAAGCAGAAGTTAAGTCATGATTAAACCTAATTTCACCAAGAGCATTTCCAGCAACAAGACTTCCTAAACCTTTAGATGAAGCTAGTTCTAAAATTGATTGACTACCACCACCGTCTAATTTTGCATAACCATTAGCATCAACAGCAAAGACATCACCACCATTATTATTTGCTTGATCCATAACAGTAAACTTACCTCCAGAACCACTACTGATACCAGCGGAAACAAATCCGGGTCTTGAAGCGTGAGAATGACCATAACAAGCTAAAGATCCTCCATATCCATTAGAACCTCCACCTCCTTGCATAACATATACACCAGTATAAGTATTATCTGCATCAACTATATTATAAACATTATTAGCGTCTGTAGAGTTTGGTGCAATTTTAAACTGAGCACCTGTTTTAATTAGCGCATCTGAAGTAATTTGACCGCTCGATGCTACACTACCACTAAAAGTAGCAGCACCTGCCGCTGACATATCAAGGGTGAGAGCGGTAATATTTGCAGAGCCATCTACACCTCTAAATTTAATATCTCCATTCTGTAGAAGATTTTTAAACTCAACATTAGATTGATCTTTTTGTATTTCTAAAATAGTTGTTCCACTTGTTTTAAATAACCAATTATCTCCAGCAGCATCAAAAACAATATCTGCTGCTGAATCAAGAGTTAAATCCCCACTTGAT
>ENA-OSJC01000961-OSJC01000961.1-marine-metagenome-genome-assembly--contig:-NODE-961-length-25787-cov-7.845819_pt1 | contig 25787 bp, 31 predicted proteins | sample MGYA00237885_ERZ534234 | MGnify/ENA primary metagenome ERZ534234 (study PRJEB26413, sample SAMN06343907) | marine metagenome | isolation source: coastal waters | place: Atlantic Ocean: West Antarctic... | reverse complement strand
GAGCTAGAGATGAACAACGTGGTGATATAAACTATGGTTTAGGATTATCAGGAGCAGCGGATCAACTTAGAAGTAATCCATTTACTCAAGCTAATCAGATGTTTGCTTTAGGACAAGGAGTAGAGAATGTTGGTATGACACCATTTAATCAGGGTATTCAATTAGGTACTAGTTCAATACCAGGACAACAGATGCAACAAGCAGGATATAATATGGGTACAGCCGCTAGGTTTGGTGCTGACCAAGCTAACGTTGGTATGTTTACAAACTTACTAGCTTCAGGTGCTAATGCTTATGGTGGAGGAAGTTCATTTGGTGGAAGTAGTGGTGGTTCTTATGGTATGCCTGGTTCAGGTACACCTTCTTATGGTACATCAGCTTATTGGGGAGGAAGATAATGGCTATGACACTAGATAAACTATTTAACTTTGATGAACAGACATTAGATCGTCAGGTTATGAATGAAAGAAAGTATGCTCAAACGGCAGCTAATGATAAGAATGGCTGGGGTAATACAGTAGCAGGGTTTAGTAGACTAACAGATAATGTAGTAGGTCCTGGAGGAGCTCTAGGTGTTAAAGACCCTATACTTGAAGAGAAAGCTTTAGTAGAAACTGCTTTTGCTAATGCTCAGAATAACTTAACTCCAGAAGAATTAGCTGATCCTACTGTACTATATACTAAGATGTTAGGAGAACTACAGAATGTAGGAGCTCCTGCTAAGTATACAATGGGTTTATCTAAAATGATAGAAGAACAAAAGAATGCTACTCTTACAGCAGAAGGGAATGCTGCTTATAAACAATTGACAGTAGACAATGCACAAGATACAGCACGTATAAATCAAGCCATTAAGAGAGAAAAACAAAAAGAAAAAAAAGATTTAACAATCCAAGATGTTGAAGCACTACTTGAGGAGAAACGAAGACAACAATTACCTCAAGCAATAAGTTTATTTTCTGGAATGGGGGGTGATTCACTCGGAATTGAAACGGCCGGTTATAATTTACATGCATATTCAGAATGGGAAAAAGAAATGAAAGAAACACATGAACTTAATTTCCCATATTCTAAACTGCTTGGTGAAGGAGACGTAACAAAAATTACAGATGAAGAGTTTTCTGAATATAATGGTATTGTAGACCTTATCTTCGCGGGTTTTCCTTGTCAAGGATTTTCTCATGCTGGTAAAAAGCTACCCGATGATCCACGGAATACATTATTCAGAGAGTTTTTAAGATCTGCTAAACTTATCAAACCAAAATATATTATTGGAGAAAATGTAAAAGGGTTATTAACTAGAAAAAACGCAGATAATAATTTGTTTATAGATATTATTAAGAGTGAATTTAACAAGATTGGATATGATATTTATTGTAAGGTATATATGTGTAGTAAAGTAAATATCGGTGTTCCGCAAAATAGAGAACGACTTATTATCGTAGGTGTTAGAAATGATCTTAATCAAACATTTACTTTCCCGGAAGAAAATGAAAAAAGAGCGGGAGATTTAAAAAATATCATTGAATTCAATATGACAGGGGCATTAAAAATAGAACCTGAATATTTAGATTTTGATTTTAATGAAATACCCGAAGAATGTATTTTAACAGATATGGAAAATAGCGAAGAAGAAAAGGAACCTCATCCAAACCTTGTTCAATATGCAATAAAAAGAGATTATGTAAGAAAAGATAAAGCAAGACCTCATAGATTACACTTTGGTAGAAGATTGGATGTCGGGGGTGAAATTATTGATATTCGAAAACCAATCAATACAATCATTTGTTCATATGCCCACTGTCCTAGATTCTTTGTTCCATTAAAAAATAAAAATGGTAACTATTTAAGAACCCTTTTACCGAGTGAACTTAAACAAATACAGGGATTTCCTAAAGATTATAAATTATCAGGTAATGTAGGCAAACAAATTAAACAGATTGGGAATGCTGTTCCCCCACCTTTGATTAAGATGATTGTTGATCTACTTAAGATCCATTCTAAAGCATGAAAATCCACAACCTTTACCCCATCTCATGATACCAGTAATAAATGTATTATCTTCAAAATTAAATTTAAATTCTATATCTTTCTTTTTTATCATTTCAACATTCATTATTTTTTTAGGTACAATCTTATTAAACCATTTAAATGAGAAATCTCCATTTACAGTCCCTGTTGTTTGTAACCATACATCTTTTTCATTCATTACATCATTATAAATATTTTGAACTTCATTAATTAAAGTAGTTTTTTCTTCATCAGTGATATCAAAAGCATTATTTAGACCCTCACGATAATCAATTTCATCGTGTCCCCATGAATTCATACTTTTTCCAGGGTAAATATTTCTATAGTTAATCTTTAGAGTTTTTGAATAATCTGATATTGGATCAATCATACAGTATGGTCCACCTTCTAACCACTCTTCAAATGATGGTGGTGGTGGTAAATTATATTTACTTGTAATTTCAGAATTAATAACATTTATATTATACCATAATTTAAGATATTTCAGAGCTATACTAAATTTTTCAGCGGGACCATTATAAAATTCTACTGAATTTTCATATGGTTTAGTTGTATCATCAATAATTTCATGATATTTTATAGTTCCTTTTTCTTCACATCTAGCAAAAGTTCCATCAGTATGATATATTAAAATATCATAATGTTCATTATTTCCACCTTTCTTCTCAACTCTTAATATTTCTAGTCCAGTTTTTTCATGGTATTTATATTTCATTAATTTTCCTAATTCTGTTGGGATGTTTATCTGTTCACATTCCCAAGCAACCCGAATATCCTCATCTTTTTTAGCTGTTTTCCTTCCATCAATATTATTACCTTGAACATTTTTTTTCTTTATATTATTATTATCATAGTATAAAGGTAAAGCTCTCATATGACATGAATTTTTATTATGGTCAATATCACCACATAAACTACATACCATTTATATATATAAGTATTTTATTAAAAAAATAATCTTAATTCAAATTTATATTATTTCTTTGATTATATTATTTCTTTGATTATTTTATAGAAAATTTGAAACTTTGTTTTTTAAATCAAAGTAAACAAATAAACATCTAAACAAAATGTCGGCTCCTCTCACACCCACACATGTCAACATTGAGATCACCAAATACATAAATGGGTTCCGCAACGGCGAATACTCAATGCCGATTTGGCAACGCCAAGAGTGTTGGGTTTCAACTTATCGTAAGTCACTAATTGAATCAATTATGGTCGGTATCGACCTGCCAAAGCTTTATATTGGTGAAGTTCCTGGTCTCGGAAAAGTAATTATTGACGGGGGTCACCGGACACGGGCAATTAACGCCTATCTAAACAATGAATACCCTATATCTGTTGGAAAAATTATGGTTTATTACAGTGAAACAAAGGTTGATACAAAGAACTCACGTGTAATGTCTGTGGAGGAAAAGAATCACATTGATACCTACAAGTTGACTGTTTGTGTTTATGGTAATCTAAATGAATCAATGGCACGAAAGATTTTCAATAAGCTTCAAAACGCAGTCCCGATGTCTGTCCCAGATGTTGTAAACAGTTTTGAATCTCCTTTGATTGATACACTTCGCGATGTCCTTGAGTTTGAAATTAACGACCATACGGTTCTTGACTATTTTACAATCCTTAAGGCCTTTCCAAAACCAGAGAACAATGAAGACCTGTATCAGCTACTTTCACTCGTAACAATCTGTTGGCCCGCTGTAAGCAGTAATAATCAGGTTGAATCACTTAAGTGGATTGAAAAGGGATCCACACGGAATTCAAAGTGTTTTCAGTATCTTTTGAACTTTGATGATAATTTTGACTCCGTCACCGATGAAATGAAAACACAACTACAAGAGTTCCTAACGATTATCGTAACATTACTACATGCGAAAAACTATAAGTTCCCTACCGCGGACTTCAATACACTATGTCATTGCATCAAGTGGGTACGTAATTTCGACCTTGGAAAGTTCTTGGAATTTTACGAAACAGTACAAGAATACAATAGTGAGAAAACTAGCGCAAAGAAACTTCATAATAAGGGCCAGTACAGTGTTGCAAAAGAAATTAGTGTAAAAGCTGACTCGGTAAATGAAAACTATGAAGGTAAGCTTTCGGAGTGGGTTGGAAGTAGGACAAAAGGTGGATCTGGTGAGGATGGTATGAAAGTTCGCCTCGAAATTATCAAGAAATACTGTTTGGAAGATAACTCAACCGAAGAAGAAAATGAAGATAGAAACGTCCTCGAAAATAGTGAATTAATTCCAACTGTATCAAATGTATAATCTGTAATCCTATACCGCATCCATAAACAAATTTGAAAAAATAATATTTTTTTTTATCATAGTAAACATAATGAGTCAAACACTCTTTACGTGTGATTCTTGTCACCGAGAATGGGACGGAAATGCACAATGTCCGTGTGGATTAAATTATTCAGATGAATATTTATCTTTATCTGATTCTGACAGAGAAGATATTGGCACACCCGAAGTAAAAGATGCAAAAACCAACGGTGCAAAAACAAACGATGCATCTACACAAACAGATAAAACACCATTAGAATTAGCTCAAGAGGCCGTAAATGAATTGTTTGTTAAAAAATATAATTTAAGATAATTTACTTTTTCTTCGGAGGCTTTTTCCATGAACGATTTGGATCAATTAACGATGGATGTAATTCTTCATACCCCAAGCCTGTTTTTAAAGGAGGGGATAAACTTGATTTCATTTGCATAAATGTTAATTGTGGATTATCTCTTATAAATTCTGAAAAATAGCTATCAATATGAATCCCTTTTTTTCTTTTGTCCATATGTTTTTTTAGTAGTTTTACAGCTCTCTTTGAAAAATAAATTGCCTGCGAACCAGTTATTACGTTATGAGGCGGTTTGTTTAACAATGACCCTCTTCTGTATACGCTCCACACGACATCTTTTTTAGGTATTTTTAAAGGATCCTCAAGAAAACGAATATCATCCTCTATATAGTATATCGGTCCATTGTGTTTTACCATAGATGATAACATTTTGTCTTTGACACCCTCAAATAGAACATTATTCCGTTTGTATTTTTCGCCATCAATTTTATATCCCCAAAAAATTTGAGATGAATATCCCCAGTTTTTTTTAAGAATTTTTTGAGTTAATTTTGCAAACTCCTTATTACCTTCATAACTAATCATACAAAACTTCGCATTTACTTTTTTGTGCTGTACTTTTTTGGAAGTAATTACACCTTTCCGTTTCAAACTAGAACGTTTCTTACTTCGTACGCGTAATCTTTTGGAACGCATGTATACTAATAATAAACATTTAAAAGGTTATTCACAATATATAATACTAAAATGATCAAAGCTTGTATTTTTGATCTAGGGGGGACAATCGTAGATAAGTATTCTATGACACCCTTCCGTAGTTTCAAAGGAGCATTTGAAAGGAATCACATTAAAATAAGAAATTCACTCATAAAAAATGATATGGGGATGGACAAAAAGGAACATATTGAAAAAATTTTAAATGATCCATATACTGCACGGGCGTGGTTTGTACAACACAAACATTATCCTACAAATATTGATATCGAAAAAGTGTATCATGATTTCAACAAACTACAAAATGAATATTCCAAACAAATCGATATTATCCCCGAAACAAAAAAATGCATCGATTTTTTAAGAGACAAGAATATACTTTTAGGGAGTACATCTGGTTTTGGTAAAGAAACCGTTTCTATTATTTCTGAAGTTTTAAGAAAAAATGATATTTATATGGATAGCTATGTCAGTTCTTCATGTGTTTCTTATACTGCGCTGAGACCAAAAGCGGGTATGATTTATAAAAATATGAAACAACTTGGATTGAGCGGTTGTGCACATGAAATTATAAAATTTGATGATACAAAAATCGGTATCATGGAAGGTAAAAACGCCGGATGTATTACAGTCGGTGTGGCGGGATGGTCTACATATATGGATATTATTCCAGATAAAAAAGGAAACTTAAATGATATACATTATACCAAACGATTAATTAAGAGTAGAAAAAAGTTAAGCGAAGCAGAACCAGATTACATCATTGATACACTCGATCAGGTACCCCAATTATTAAATACACTTAACTATGGATTAAAAATACTAAATGATTAAAATACTAAATGATTAAATTACTAAAATGAAATGCAAGTACGGATAAATTGAAAAGAATAAGTATATCCTTTTTTAAGATTTTTTGCAAAATTAAGGATGTATGGTTTATTCATTTTATAGATAATCCATTCTTTGAAACCATTTTTATAATTCATTTTTATGATTTTTGATTTTATTTTATTATTTGAAGTTTGAAGAGATTTATGCTTTTCGGACACTTTTAATATGTTTGCTTTTTCTTTTTCTTTTTCAGTGATTATTTCACAATTGGGTCCACCCGGTTTATAACTCCAGTAATTAATTAATAATGTTATTCTTTTATCATTTTTATTAGGTTGATCCCCCAACGGTCCGATAACACCATGGAATAAATGGCCGTCAAATTTAATGTGTTTATTCTTTTTTGGAAAGGATAAATATCCTTTACAATATGTTCTATCAAAGTATCTGGTTCTGTATCTTTATCCAACCAAAATGTAGCGTATTTTTTTATTTTAATAAACCCCTCGTTTTGGTTAATTCATCTATTTTAAAACACTCTTTAATAACTAAATCAAATAATTCTGAATGAATTGTATTTTCTGATACTATCATTTTTAATATAAACCTTTAAAGATTTTTTTTACACCTTTGAACAAAAATGTCTATTTTTCATAATAGATTAACCACCATTCAAGTGTATTTGGATCATTTATATCTGAATAACAAGGATAACTTCTAATACCAGGACCATCTCCAAACCCCCACCTTTTTTCTTTTTCAATTATACTACAATGTAATATTTCACCTAGATATTTTTTACGAATAGTTGCTCTATAAAATAATTCACCTTCAATTTTATTCTTTCTCCTTGGCCCCCTCTTACTTTCCATCTTATTCTTTAGATTATTTTTAAACCATTCAATCATCTCCACCTGACCGACTTTTCCATAAAATATCTTAATATTTGGTTCACCTCTATCTTCTTTAACCTTCTCTGAACAACCCTCTTTTAATTGTTCGATATGTTTCACACTATTAAATGTCCCTGTGCTATATGTAATCTCGTCTTTTTCATTATAATTAGTTGTTTTAGTATTCCATTTAATTCCTTTTTTAAACTCCATATCATTCTCCCATAATTGAATATAATTTTCTAATGATGGTATATTTGTATAACACATACTATCTCCATTATCATCATAACCTGTTAATCTACCAAATGAACCTTGTATGATGCTTGAATCATTTGGACTGGATACAAATCTTTCGTATGAAATACCGATATACTTTTTATTTTGTGTTTTAGCACACCTTAATATTTCACAATAGAAGATAAATGTATCTTTACAAGGTTGTTTTTGAAGAATATCATTAATGTCACCCTTGATTATGTTAAGACTCTTTTTATTATATTCATAATTATCACCAAATACTTTTTTAAAATTAGATATAACTTTTGATTGATTATTTGTTCCATTTTTACTTTCTCTCTTATTTGGAACTCTAACCAAGTGATATCGTGAATTTACATACAATCCTTCTATATCATTTTTTAGCTCTAAAACATTACATTCATTAGTTAGATCTTTGTATTGTTTAACTCTCCCCAGTTCAATAGCTTGTTTCGGTCCATAATATTTTGGACCAGGTTCAAGTTTAACTTTTGCTGAATGTGGACCCCAATCAGTCATATCATTTATGTTTCCATCAGGAGTTGCTGAAAATTGAATCAATTTTATATCATTAAGTAAAAGGTAATCTAAATCATAAAATCTACATTCTTTAAAACTTTTAAAAATTGTTTGATCTTCTTCACACGCAATTTGAATCTCATCCATAATAATTAGACAATTTTGTTTCCCTCTGATATCCCTTATGAATGTTTTAGATAGGTTCGCTCGGTGAAATACTCTTGCACTAATTGAGTCGGGCATTCTATTTTTAGTATCTTTTTTCCACTCTTTATCAGATAATCCAGTAATGATATATATATTGTCAATTGGGATATTATATGATAATATATAATGTTGTATTAAAGCTGTCATACAACCAGTCTTTCCTGTTTGAGTCATACCATATACTAAACAATTTATATGGGATCTACTATTAAATATAAATTTGATTCGTTTTCCACAATCTTCTTGATTGGGATATATTATATTAATACCTTCTAATGATTTCAACTCAATCTGACCAGTTAATATTTCATTCTTTTTTTGAATAATTTTTAGAGCTTTTAATTCATAATGAACCTCTTTTCTCTGCCCAATACCTTCCATTTCAATTATTAATATATTTTATTGTAATTATTTTAAATCAAAATCAAAATCAAATTTATAATTTAGTAGGTGTCTTAAATGTTCAAAGGTGTAAAAAAAAATAACATAACCCATAGTTAAATTGTATTACTGTTATCACTTTAGAAAGTTAAGTAATTTACATGAAAAAAACATCGATTCAAACAAGTTTAGTTTATATGATTAATATGGATGAAATATATTAATAATTGAACATCTTAATTATTTGCATGCAACACCGTTTTTACAATACCATTTATTAAATCCAACCATTTCAAAAAAAAGATGAGCTAAAGAACCCGCTAGAAACAATGTCGCTTCCAAATGGTATTTTTTTGTAATTTGATAATTGTTGAGTATTTTACCAAGTATTAAAAGAACAACACCTACAACCGATGCTTCAATCAAAAGTTCCTTCGTCAGTTTCATCTATATTATTGAATATATTTTTATTTTGATAGTATCGGTAATCATCAATATCAAGTTCAATATTACACGGAGAAAAAATATAAGAATCACCCGAATAAACAAGCATAATATACACAAATGAAACAAATAATCCAGAGTGTAAAAATAATAATACGTTTGTATTCTCTATTTTGAAATTTTCTCTCACAAATTCATATGTTTCCGGATGAAAGAAAAATAAACAAAGCAAGAATAAAATAAAAATATATTTATATCTTATTGTCCCTTTTTTAACAACAAAATTATCATAATCAGTTATTGTATCCATATCTATTATATATTTATTATATATTTATTATCTATTTTTTATCTATTTATTATCTATTTTTTATCTATTTATTATCTATTTATTATCCAGTAAACCGATACATATATGATATATATCTGATACAAATAAAAACATCGTAAAATAGATAAAAAGGTGTTCTAAAATGCAAATATTTACTTGTAAAATCCTCGTAAACATATAAATCATAAATGAAATTAAAAGGATAAGGATATTTGGTTTTGGCCAAGGTAAATTAAATAAAATAGGCGCAAATAAAAGACGCATCAATTGATATATAATACACGATGAAATATTCATTTTATGATAATATAAATCGCGACGATAGTACATTTTGAAAATGTTTTTATCTGTTTTAATATGTTTTTATATGTTTTAATATAATTATCTATCAAATTTAAATATTTACAGATAATATAATGATTACAGAACTCAAATTAATTTTTTTGGTGAGTATTATTTATTATTCAATATACCATTTTAAATTATTTAAAATTGTTGATTCAAATCTCAAAAATCAAGGAGAAATAGTATTATTTGGCTCAAAAGTTTTAATTGTAATATGGATACTCTATGGAACCATTCAATTATATAAAAAAAATAGTGTTATTGAAGGCATGTACGATGGAGATGAATGCCCTTCAAATCCAGAAGAGATGGCCGAAAAAATGAAAGAAATAGAAAAGAAGGATTATGGTAATAAATCCAATTATATCTATAATTTACTAAACTATCTAAAAAAATGCCCACATATGTTGAACGAATACACTATATATCCACCATCTACCTCATGTAATAGTATGTTCACTGAAAATATCCCACAAGATATCGACGGACAAATAAAGTTCCTCTTTGAGTTCCTTCGTTGCATTAAATTAAGGATAGCAACACTTTATGATAATGATAATTGTGAAAATGTATCTGGAAAGGGTAAAAATACATGTCTCATATCGTATATTAACAAAAATTTTTCACGTTTCCAAGAAAATAAAAAGGTAGACGTTAGTAAAATCATTAGAGAAACAATGAAAGATGACAATTATTATCAAATGATAAAAGACTTAAACGGGAATATAGACATGATCCTTGTAGCCGCTGATAATGATGAAATTAAAAGTTTATTAAATACAATCATTATTCATGATAATAGTATTGAAACTCTGACACAAAATGAAAAAACTATTCTTGAAAAAATCCACGCCAAAATGGATAATCTATAAAAAATAATCTTATTTTTTTTCATTTTTTTCATTTTTTTCAATTTTTCAATTTGTTTTTTACCTTTTTCATTATCTTCGGGGCTTTTACTTCGGGGGATGTAACAGGGCTAATTTCTGGTGAAGGAGTATTCAGACCACAATACATATTGAATTCTTCTTTAATGAGAAGTATTAGTTGGGTCGGAGGATAACCTCGGTTCAGTTTTTTCAAGGTTACAAAAATATCTTGAAGGAACTTGACCATCTGAATATTTTCTGGTTGTATCAGATCGTACCCGACTTTTCTCATCCTCTGTATCATTTCTCCCACTAAATCATAGAAATCAGGGATACACATAGATGACCCCCCAAGAAGCAAACGGGAAATTCCCCGAAGTTCTACTAAAGAACATCTTCCGAACTCAAATGAAAGGGTGTAATCAAACTCCGTTTCGGACATCGTTTTATATGGTTGTTACTATTATCACAATAATAATTTCAAATTTTATGAAAAAAACAAAATAAGACAAAAAAAATCCTCTTAAAAGAGGTGTTAGTTCGTAGCGGGAGTTGAACCCGGTTATAAGCCTCCCAAGGGACTTAGCTTGACCGCAAAGCATTCTACGAACAAATTGCCTCAAATGAGGACTTTATGACGCTAGTGACGGGAATCGAACCCGCGTGTCTTGTTTTCACATGACCTACCTCCCAGGGACACCATACATTTCCGATATCCTTCATACATTAAACACCCGCCTCGGAGCATCTTCCCCACCAATGCAATCTCAAGAAACCCTTTACACATGAACAATTCAAGGCGTCCCAAGAATAGGTCATATGCTTAGAGAAACAATCCTTCACAGAGGGAGCATACCACGGATAAATCCTTAGTTTCATGTATTCAGTATATCGTGATGCTACAGGTGAAATACTTGATAGCCGCTAACCATACTCGCGATCTCACTAGCCAAATGCCTCAAATGAGGACTTTTTGTCACATATGGGACTTGAACCCATGACCACAAGATTAAAAGTCTTGCGCTCTGCCAACTGAGCTAATGTGACGGGTGCCGACCCGTGGACTCGAACCACGAACCTCCGGATTAAAAGTCCGGCGCTCTGACCACGTCCAGAGATTAAAAGTCTCTGTTTACCCGAAGGCGACTTGAGCTAGATCAGCATATTACCTATCTACCTATCTACCTATCTACCTATCTACATATCTTTAATCTTCATTATTCCATCGCCCACCACCTGACGGATTACCCGTTGTGCTAGGCCATCCCCCTCCCCCCGAATGCATCGTAAAGAGCTTCACTGTACCAAGGTGTTCATTAATCATGTTTTGTGTATCTGGATCGGGATGATTGATCCTGTCTTGCCTTGGAATTGGGACCGCTGTGCAAACTGTCGCGAACAGAAAGAAGATTGCGAAAATCATCTGGACCATATTCATCTTTGTATTTCTACTTTTTATTTACTATTCTCATACAAACAAACTTTCAAATTTTGTTTTTAAGAACTTTTTTTGCTTTATCTTTTAATGGTGGGGGAGTTCCGCTTTTTTTCTTCCATGCTTTGTCTCTTATCACATTTTGTAGTGGGTAGTGTACATTATTGTGACGTGTGATTGGAGGTATATGGCTATACCGAAACATATTTTATATTCTTAAAATATATTTATTCAAATTTAATGAAAAGACTTGATATTGAAACTCTGATACAATGTTCCTTAAAATTTGAATAATAGTTGTTTTGAGATAGTAACTTACTAACCACACAACCTTAAACAAAACAAGATAATGTCAAACACGACCACTCTTGGACATCTTATCGTCCCACACCTGATAAGAAGTGTAAAAAGAACTCGGATTCTTGGGATAGAGAACAATTTGAAGACCTTCAATTCAGAAGATGAGAGAGATCCCGAAGAAAAATACGAAGAAGTCGTGGTCTTTCAGGGTGGTCCCCAAAAACAAGGATACGTTTTGAAGAAAGAGTTTAAGAAAGGGGATAAATGCAGTCAAGTAAAAAACCCCAATATGTACATCGCCAGCAAATGTGGTCATGTATGCAGGAAATACACAAAAGGTTATGTCTTCTACTCTAAAAAAGAAAAAAAGAGATTGAATAAGAATTCTTGGGATGTCCCGACTGGAAAGGAGCACGAATTTTGCTCTAACTGTAGAAAAATCGAGAAATCTGAATTCAAAGAGTATAACATCCGTGGTTCGGTCCATGTTGATTATTGGCTATGCATGTGTTCGTGAGACATAAAGAAAAAAAAGATACATTAAATACACCCAGTATAAAAGATAAGGTTATGATTTTTTTTGTTTATGAGATATGGTTCTAACCAAATACCGCCCTACCGACAAGATAAGATGCACCGACTCTTGCAACTCTTTTAGGTTTGGGTGGTTCATAAAATCTTTCTTCAGGTGGACACAAACACGATAAGATTGAAATAATTACGAAGGATATCAAGACAACGACTGACATAGTTGAGGAGCACGCTTCGTCAGAATCGCAACCAGCTATTATAAGTCCGATTGCGATATCTTCAAAAATATCCCCGTAATCATCCTCGTCGGCGAGAGTTTGAATCACCCCAAAATTAAAGAAGACAAAGAAACAGAAGAATACTTTTGAAATCTTCATCTGGTATCTTTCTGTAAATATATTATCATTTAACAAAGTATTTTCAAATTTACAAAGTATAAGGCTTTATTTTCTGTAAATTTGAAATACTTTGTTAAATGAATAACAAATTAACAAATTAACAAATAAAATGTTCTCTGAAAAGAGTTCGGCGACGTGTTACTCTGGTTCGTGTGGATTATGCACATCATGTGCCGGTGGAGGGAAAACGTACGTTTTCCCCGAGGCTGTTACAAGCTCAAAAGAATCGAACGAACTTCTTAAATGGGGGAAAACCCTCCTCCATCAGAAAAGGGTGAGAAAACAGTTTAACGAACTCAAGAGTATTGGTATTAGGGGATCGCTTGTGGATGAGAAACTGAAAGAAGAAAGATTGAAGGAAGAACAGAGAAGAAATGAAGAACTGACAAAAAAAAAAAGAGAAAACACGATGAGAATTGCGGATGAATACGGAGAATTCGAAGAGAGTGATTATGAAAAAAGGATGAAGGAACTTGTGGAAGAAACAATTTCAGGATATAAATCTGGAGAGGACCCTATCCCCGCAAAATATATATCATTCGGTCGAACGATAGGCGTTGAAATGGACGGGTTATATGAAGTAGAGGAAGGGTATTTTTATGATGCCGATAAATTTAATCGTGTGGACAATCTTTCAAATGAAGAATACCACGCCTACACTGAAAAGTTCTCTATATATAAGGAAAAGATGGATGCATTAATCATTCAGTATGGGTGGAAACATCAAGAGGACCCCGGAGAAATTCCTCTCAAAGTGGAACACAAAGGGGAACAATACACCTTAATACAAGATACAATCTGTGCTCTTTGTGATGATCCAGAATGTGCGATGATTTCTCATTGCTGTCTTGAACAAGACACATTTGGTGGCATATCTGATTATTACAGCGGTACACCTATTTACACCCACAAAAAGAAACACGAACTATGTGCCCTCTGTATCCTAAAATAAACCCCCTAAATTTGAAAGAAAACATTATCTTTTTTTATCAAACAATCATATATTTAGAAATGGATTTCATCACAATCCCTTACGAAGTATTTGTGAACTACCTCTTTTGTCATCTGACATTGAAAGAGTTCACGAGATTTCTTTGCATCACCAAGGAAATCAATCAAGCATACGATCAACAAGAACTCTGGAGGTTGTGTTACCTGAAAAAAAAGCAAAAAACATTTCGTGAAAAAGAACTGAAAAAAACAAGAAGACTTACTTGGAGTGAGTTTGATAATATGGGAACGGTTCAAAGAGGGCTTTCTCAAGCACAGAACATATTGGATCATAAAAGATGTAATTTAATTGTGAAAAATGATACAGATGTAAGTTATGATATTATTTATATGAGGAGTACAACACGTAATAATTCTTTGCAACCAATAAATGAACATCAATATATAAAACCAGGTATGCAAAGAGTTATTAAAACATATGTTGACCATATATTTGAATTTTCCCATCGTCCCGAAACGAAAGATAATCATGAAAAATCATATAAAACAAAATACTTGAAAATTAAAGACGAAGATATAAACAATCAACCATATGAAATAGAGTCCGCAAATGGACAGAAGAAAGAGTTTTGTTGGCCTGTTGTATTTCATCTAAAAGGCGAAACATATGGTGAAGATACTCATCGGACCATTGATTTGAATCATCCATTTCACTCAATGAAAAATTTCAAGGATTTTAAGAAACAGCACAAAAAACTTTATGCGTCTGAAATGAAAAAGAAAGATGCTGAAAATAAAGAAAAAGAAAAAGAACTGAAGGATAGACATTACGCAACCGTAGTAAGAATGAAAAGATTTTTAGAAAAGATGAACGAAGAAATTGCCGAAATCGAAAGTGATTTAGAAAAAACTACAAATGAAAAAAATGGATTGGATAGTTATTTTAGAAGATAATTGTTGAAATTTAAAACAAAAAATGATTTTTTATCATTTTGTAATATTTGTTTAAAGAAAAGATAAAGAAATATAGTTAATATAAATATGAGCAAAGGCCTTACAAATATAGGGAATACATGTTATATGAACTCCGCATTACAATGTTTATTACATTTACCTCAATTAAGTTTTGAGAATGAAACATTAATAATTGATGTAAAAAAGCGATCCAATAAAGCTGATTTTAATTTAATGAAAGAATGGTTAAAAATGTATGAAAATATGTGGACTGAAGATGGTGTTACTGTTGTTCAAACAAGACCACTCTTTATAGAATTTTTAAAACGGTGTCAAAATGAGAATATTTTTTTTGAATCATTTGCTCAAAATGACGCACAAGAATTTTTTATATTAATGATTGATTTCTTGCATAATTCGATAAAAAGAAAGGTACGAATAGAAGTATCAGGAGAACCTAAAAACCCATACGATCATATGAAAATAGAAAGTATAAAATCATGGAAACAATTTTTTGAAAGTAATTATTCTTATATTATTGATCGTTTTTATTCTAGAATCATTTCATCAACTAAATGCCCGGAGTGCAACTATAAAACAAATAATCACGAACCGATATCAACAATTACTTTAACATTAAATGAATCATATAATACACTCTATGATTGTTTGGATGAATTTACAGAAGAAAAAATTTTAGATGTTGAAAATAGTTGGAAGTGTGATAAATGTAAGCAGAATGTATGTCCTAAAAAAAGCGTTGTTTTTTGGGAGTTATCAGATGTACTTATAATATGTATCAAACAATATTCAGATAAAAATAAAAAATTAGATCATCATATTCAATTCCCAGAGAATTTAAATATGGAAAAATATTGTTTAAATATCCATAAAGAAAGACTACATTATAATTTATCGGGATTATGCATTCATAGTGGCAATTTAAATGGAGGGCATTATTATGCGATGTGTAAAAACTATAAAACTGGAGAATGGAATATTCACAATGATTCGAATGCATCGTCAATAAATATAGCAAAGGTATTAAATGAAACACCGTATTGTTTGGTTTATAACCGTGTATAAAATGTTTTTAATTCATATCAATCCTTTGTTTTGTCCATCGTTTACCCTTGCTATATTTTTCATTTACCCATAAATTACCATCCAAACCTTTCATTGTAATATTAACAGGTAAACAATGAGCACAAAATCCCAATCCTTTTGGACTCGGTTCAGAACCATTATAAGAGCGTTTATTATCACAATTGCATTTTCTTTTTTTATGGAGTGTTTTTCTATTTTTACGTTTTATGGTAGGTTTTTTGTGTTTTGTCCTTTTGTGTTTTGCCCTTTTACTAATGGATCTCTTTTTACTTAAATCTTTACGTTTGGTAGCCTTTTTACGACTTAAATTTTTACGCATTTTTGTTTTCGTTATTTTTTTACTTTTACGATTTGATTTTTTGCGAGTGTTTGATTTCCCACCCAATAAAACGCGTGAAAAGGGTTCGATGATAGTTGAACTGCCTTTCATAAAATTTAAGAAAGCGCTCATAACAACCATAATAACTATATATAAAATATCAATATTTTAATCTGCTGATTATTCGAAAACTATTTCATTTTCTATATTTTCATAATCAATTATTTCATGTTGATTACAATCCGATTGAATGCAGAAATTATCCATTACAAATGATAATAAATCATATCCATTTTTACAATCCAATAAATTAACCGTATAACTTTCGCATATATTTTTCATTTCCAAAAACATATCAACCATAGTCTCCGAATATTTTAAGTCAATATATTCGTCATAATAAGATTGATTATACCCCTTATTACTCATCACAAAATGAAAAAACAATACTTTTACTTCAGTATAATCATTTATTGATACTAATTCTTCATGATTATATATTTCGGCTTTAAAGTATGATAATAAATGATTTAATACATCTTTATATGTATCATCGCTATATTTTGATATTTTTTTTTCTAATATCATTTAAAAGTATATACTTTTTAAAAAAGAAAGTTTATTTAATATTTAAACACAACCAAGAATTTCATGTACTTTTGTTTTAAGAGTTAAATAATCAGTATCTGTATCTAAATAAACCGTGTTTTTTGGAAACAGCAATGTATCTGTTTCTGATTTATGATTCATATTTTTAATATGATCCTCGTAGTTTTCTGGATATAATTTTTTAATTCTTTCAATCCTTACACAATCAGATGTTGTTAGACATATTATGGTCCAGTTATCTAAATATTTCAATTCATTTTGAAATCGTAAATCATCAATTAAACAAAAATCAGTATCTTTTGTTTGTTCGATAATATATTTAGCCCAAACATCTTCGTCAATTTCTCTCATTTTATCTGCGATATTAATAAGTAGAGATCTATTTTTCCCTTTCATATCGAATAATTCTTTTGCAATCGTTTTTATTTTCTTACCGAATGAAAATATTTCGTATTTTGGATTTATTTCTTTGATTATATCAGCCACGGTTGTCTTTCCAGAACACATTGGACCATAAATTGCTATTTTCATAATATTTATTTTTGTAATATTCATTTAAATATTAATTATCTTTCTCATCCCCTAATCCAAAGAATGAATCTGTATCTGCGCCAATATTAACTAAAACACCACCGACGACTATTATGATTACAAATAAGAAAAATCTAATTAAATCTCCCCCAACAGTATCAAATACTTCCATCCCAAATGATTGTTCCCATGATACATATTCTTTGCCCGTACTTAATGCAAATAAAAATAGCATTGTTAATATCATTAATAAGAGTACACATAGTTGTCCCTGATAAATAGAACGAGATACACTATCCTTTTGTGTTTTCCCTTTACTTTTTAAATACAAAAATATATTTGTAAAACTATTGAGAACCACAATAATAATACCAATAAAAATTATCATTTGCATCGAAGGGTCAAGGTCTGTATCCCCTGTTCCCTTATTCATCCAATCAAATGCGCCTCCCAGCTGTATTGGTTTCCGTCTTACTTTCATTGATAAGTAAGAAATACAGAATGTATATGATAATATTACGATTGTAAAATAAATCATAATATTTAGAACTTGCCACCATCCTTGTGTTTTTCTTTTTTCTCCCTCTGTATTCAATTTAACATTTCTATTTGCAATAACTTTTACTGTACATATAATTACATACGATAAGAATGCAAAAACCCAAATAGCTTTAGGTTTAGATGTCATAACACCTTTTATTTTATCACTTGGTGGTATCCCCTTGATAATTTTACTTGTAATAAATAAAATAGTAATTAATAAAAGAGTATATTCTATCATTTTTGATGCAGTCGTTATATCAAAATTAGAAACATCCGAAGAAGTTGTTTCTTCAATCTTCACATTATTACTATTGTTACTATTATTGTTACTATTATTATTACTGTTATTATTATTGTTGTTACTATTACTGTTATTAGACATTTAATATTAATATAGATTAGATAAAAATAATGTTACTTAATTTATAATGAAAAAAACAAATATCCGTGTCAGAAATAAGTTTGTGATTGAAGATGAAAAAGAATATTACATTTCATCTATCAAAGAGAATGATAAATGGAGAGAACTAAAAGATAAAGATATCGAAAAATATAAAGAAGAAAAAATAACACCAATGTTAACATCATTGATGGAAAAATATGACATCTATGCAGCTGTTAATTTTTTCATAGAGGATGAAAAAAAACGTATCATTTTAGAGAAAGATGGAGGTGGATGATCTAAATCTTCGTCTGATAAATCGCATTTTTTTGATTTATCAGGCGGAGGATGAGGTATGAGTCCTCCCGTCCGGGGGTAGATAAATATAAATATTAAGATACAAAATATTATTAAATTATCATATGAAAGAATTTGTTTTAAACAAATAACAAATACTCGAAACGGATAATTAGATTAGTAATATTATTTAAAAAATTAAAACATTAATTGATTAAAATGCACCTTAAAATAAAACCAGTAAACGATACAGTAAAAGGATTTTACGAAAATCACGCAAATTTTCATGAAGGAGATAGTGGTCTCGATTTATTTGTAACAGAAAAAATAATTGTCCCGGGGAAAGTACTTGGATTTAAAATTGATTTAGGTATATCATGTGAAGCTTTCGAAGATAAAAAGAAAAATAATAATGTTTCTTATAAACTTTATCCAAGATCCTCAATGGGGTCCAAAACACCCTTAAGACTTTCTAATTCAGTTGGAATTATTGATGCTGGATATCGTGGGAATATTATCGGTTTAGTAGATAACCATGCAGATGATGATTTTGTAATTGAACAGAATACCAGATTATTTCAATTATGCGGACCTTCATTAGAACCAATTAGTTTTCAGATCGTGTCCGTTTTATCTGAAACAACACGAGGAACAGATGGATTGGGTAGTACAGGGGTTTAAGAATATAGAACATTAATTTATTTCTTCGGATTCTTCCTGATCGTCTTCAACCTCTTCTTCATCCTCTTCTTCGATTGGTTCTGTTTCTTCATTTTGCATAACGGTTGATAATACATTTAACTCAATACTCTGTAAGTCACGGAAGATTGCTCCGATTGCGAATAATTCTTCCGGATTCCAATTAAAGCGGCTATTAATGCTGATAAGGTTATTATGTAAAGTCTTAATAAATCCATAACGAATACGAACATCCATTTCCATCATTTTTTTATTGATTGAAGGATCTTGGACCAAAGTTTGCTGTTCGGGAGTCATCGTAAATGGTTGGTTATTGGTTTGGGGCCTTTCATCATTTTTTTCGGATATTTCTTCTTCTTTTGAAATTTTTTCAATCGTTTTCTCTTCTTTTGTTTTTCTAGAACGACGTTTTTTTTTCCCGGAAGTATCACTCATTTATAAATAGTATTTTATTTTTTTTTTCAAAATTTAAACGTTTTATATTTTTTTTAAAAAAATATAAAATATAAATGGACGAACAATACTTGATATTTGATGACAGACCTCATGATTCTTTCAAAAAAAAGTCATTCAGCGGTTTCAAAAAAAATGATATTATAAATGCAGTATTAAAAAATATAGAATCAAAAAAAGTAGAAAGCGCATGCCATTGGACATGCGAGTGTATCGTATCGGGATATTCATTAATTCTTTGGGAAAAATTAATAAATTTTTCAGCAAAAATAATCCATATCAATAATACGAAATTACCTTATTATTTATACCGAAAAAACATTGTATTTATGAATCAGATTGAAAGATTAAATACAAAATCAAAAGATCGTTTTTTATATCTTCGAAACAGTCAAATGATACGAAATCTATTTTTTGATGTAATATGTACATTAACTCTATCATCAAAAACAAAGAGATATGATAAATATCCAAAAATAGATGATAATGAAGATTTTAATTTTACAAATATTCAGAAAAGATTATTTTCAGGGATGAATATTTTACCAGCACATATTATACATTTTAATGACCCAGAAGAATTGAGAATTATTATTAATGAGATATTTGCACTTCTTAAAAATAAACAACAAGGATATGAAAAATGTTGTTATTGGATCTTATGGCTACTTAGTTACGAAAAGATACATAAAAAGAAAAAGAAAATATGGATAATCGACGAAAGGGAGGTTGAAGACATACAAAAAAAATGTTGCGGGAATATTGTATGGGTTCTTTGGGAGACTATTTTTGAAGAATTAAAAATCCGTAAAAATAAAAATATTTCAAAGCAGATAAATTCTTTGTATGAATTATTTAAATCAAACTATACACTCGGAAAAAGAAATGCAAGAATACCATTGATTTTTAATGCGATAGGATATTTAACACATACTATTTCATTTAAATATCCTGTTAGAGCCGATATAAAACTGTTTATCCATGTTCAAAGCAACGTAAATAAAATGTTCAAAGAAAAAAAAAACAATGAAATAAAAAAGAAAGAGATGTTTGATACTACTTTCAAAAAAAATATTTCAAAAAAAGAAGATATATCAGGTGAAATTATAAAAGATAAAATAAGTTTATTTAATGAAATAGACAGTATGATTACCAAATAATTATCTACCTCTATTAGATAAAGATATTCTTTTTTCAGGTGTATCATAAATACCATATTCAGAAAGTTCTTTAAATTTATTTGATGCTGGTTCAAAAACATAACGATTACCAATTTTTCCAACTGTACGTCCAACATTTTGAGCAAACTGTGCACCCTTTTCCCCTACATATGATAACGTTGTCCCCGAAAGTTTTTTCCCCATATCACCAACATCCGAAATTACGTCTCTTATTTCAGATAATTGTTGCTTCACTTTTTTCTGATTGACAACGCCCTTACAACGTTCTACCTCCATTAGGTGCAATTCGGCTTTGCGTAGAGACTGCTTTGCCCTTATAATTTCATATTCACATTTTTCTTCTTCTGTGACTGGCGACCTGATAGGACCTGAACTTAAATCAGGTGTGTCCTGTCCTGCCGCCCGTATTGCATCTAGATGAGATAAAGTATATGGATATTGTTGCGCTTCATCTGACCACGAGGTTGGTCTACGTGGGCTCGGGCTCGGGCTCCTTGTCCGCTCCATACCCCCCCTTTTACCATATGACCGTTTCTGCGATCTACGTTGTTTCTGCGATCTACGTTGTTTCTGCGATCTACGTTGTTTCTGCGATCTACGTTGTTTCTGCGATCTACTTCTTACTTTTCTACTTACCATTATATAAATATATAATATTTAAATTCTATAATATTTAAATTCTATAATAGTTAAAATTAGGCTGAACAAGATTCGCAAACATTTTCAGGTTCAACTGTAAATTGAAGCGCCTTTGAACTAGGTCTAGTTCTCAAATAATACATCCCAGTTTTCAATCCTCTTTTCCACCCATAAAAATGCATCGATGATAATATCTTAAAATTCGGCGCCTCCACAAATAAATTCAAACTTTGAGATTGACAAATAAACGCCCCTCTATCTGCAGCCATATCTAAAATATCTTTTTGCTTTGTTTCCCATGCTGTTTTATATCTTTCTTGAATAAAACTTGGGATTTCTGTTATACCCTGCACAGAACCATCATTCGTAATTATTTTATCTTTCAATACAGAATTCCATTTTCCAAGTTTCATTAAATCATTGATTAAATATTCATTAATAACCATAAATTCACCCGCAAGGACACGTCTTGAATAAATATTTGATATCACCGGTTCAATACATTCATAATTTCCCAATATTTGCGATGTTGATGCGGTGGGCATTGGTGCAACCAAAAGGCTATTCCTTACACCATATTTATTAATATTTTCACGTAAGATGTCCCAATTAAACAAACTATTATCTACATTTTTACCCCATAAATCAAACTGAAGTTTACCATTGTAAAGAGGTGAACCAATGTAGCTAGAATATGTCCCTAAATATTCTTCTCTTTCATACTCCCTTGGGATGATAACACCTAATTTTTCTATTAATGATTTGTATTCTTCAGAAGACTCAAACCCTTCAGAATTACTATTTTTAAAGTTGATATACTGATGCATTAATACTTCGCGATCCCTAGCAATCTCCATAGAAGCTTCAAGCGATCCATAATAGAGACTTTCAAATATATTACGATTAATTTCTTTCGATTCAGTTGAACCAAATGATATTTTCATTTCATAAAATACGTTTGCTAATCCTTGAACACCCAGTCCAATCGGACGATGTCTCATATTTGAACGTTCTGTTTCGGGAATAGGATAATAATTATAATCAATAATTTTATTCAAATTATATGTTAACACTTTCGAAAGATTTTTAAGTTTTTCATAATCATACGTTGGTTTCAAAAACTCCACTAATTCTGTATAGCCCCCGATTATTTCATTCATATTATTATATATTTTTGGAAATGTTACACCGTGTGGATTTTCACCCGAAAGAATTATTTCTTGATAATCTTTCTTTGTGTAATTAATACCATAGCTTTCACATAATTTTTCGGCATATTCACAATAACAACACCCAGATTTTGAATAAATGATAAGTTCTAAATCACTAACATCTTTTTCTTTTAAACAACTTGGTAGAGAAATAGAAGCAAGGTTACAAACCGCTGTTTCTTCGTGATTTGAATATTGAATGATTTCGGTGCAAAGATTAGATGATTTAATTGTCCCCAAATTATTTTGATTTGATTTTTTATTGCATGCATCTTTGTAAAGTAAATATGGTGTCCCTGTTTCTATCTGTGATGTTAAAATAGCAAACCAAATTTTTTGAGCCTCTACCGTCTTTTTACCCAACCCTTCTGTTTCATATTTAATATATAGTTTTTCAAACTCATCCCCATAACAATCGCTCAATCCAGGACATTCGTCGGGACACATCAACGTCCATGAACCACCAGTTTCAACTCTCTTCATAAATAAATCTGGAATCCATAAACCGTAGAATAAATCTCGCGCACGTTCTAATTCATTTCCATGATTTTTCTTTAATTCGAGGAAATCAAAAATATCAGCGTGCCAAGGCTCCAAATAAACCGCGAAGGAACCATTGCGTTTCCCACCTCCCTGATCAATATATCTTGCTGTATCATTAAAAACACGTAACATAGGTACAATACCATTCGAGTAACCATTTGTTCCGTTAATAAATGAATGATTCGCACGAATATTATGAACGTGTAGACCAATCCCACCCGAATATTTTGAAATTAGAGCACAATCTTTCAATGTATCGTATATCCCTGTTACAGAATCTTCTTTCATAGCTAGAAGAAAGCATGATGCTAATTGTTCTCTTTTAGTCCCAGCGTTAAATAGCGTTGGTGTTGCATGAATAAAATCTTTATTTGAAATATGATAATATGTTTCAAATGCTTTTTCAAGGTTATCTCTATGAATACATAATGCAACTCTCATAAAAAGATATTGTGGGCGTTCCATAATTTTTTCATCTATTTTTAAGAGATAACTTTTTTCCAATGTTTTAAATCCAAAAAAATCCAAATCATAATCTTTCATATGATTTACCTTTTCATCAATTATGTCTCTATTTTCTGAAACCAGATTATATAAGTATTCTTGAATAATATCTTTTTCATATAAACTGTTAATAACTGTTGAAAAATTATCTGAAGTTCTTTTGTGATGATTAGATACAACGATACGACTTGCAAGGGTTGCATATTCTGGATTTTTAGAGTACATAGAAATAGCAATTTGTGAGGAAAGTTCATCTAATTCAGAAGTCTTTACGTTCTCATATATTTCAGAACAAACTTTTTGAGCAATAATTGTTGGATCGATACTTAATTTTTTAATAAATTCGTCGCCAATACACAAGGATTGAATTCTCTTAAGGATTTTATCGAATGAAACATCTTCATAATCCCCGTTTCTTTTTTGGACTCTCATTAAATTATACATATATATATAGTAATTATTTTAAGTAATTTTATTTTTGATAATATTCTACATATGACCATTATAAATCCCCTTGAAAGCATAAACGGAAATAAATGCTAATGGAATAATTGACACATATTCTTCAATAAAAAATACATTTTATTCTCTAATGCAAGTTCCATATCTTCGTGTGTAAAATGATAATTGTTATTTACCATTTCTATAATATCCGATTGAGAGATTTCGTTTATGATTGATATTTTAATTAAGTTTGAAGTTTTAGAAAAATAACCGACATACGTATTTATTATTCTTTTAAAAAAAAGATCTTTTTTTTCGAATGATACATATTCAAAAATAAGATTATTAAAATCGTTAATTTTAACATCATTTTTTTTAAATAAATAATCAAAAATTTCAATGTTCTGGTAATTCACTGTATGGTTTAGTAAGTTATCAAAATATAATGATGAAAAAACGCTTTTTTCATGAATATGCTTGAACAATTGATTGTATTTTTTCATAATTAGTGCTTTATCATGTTCCGAATGAAACTGTATTTTTTGAGTTTTAATTAAATAAAATAATATATCTTCGCAATTATTAATTCTATGTATAATTGTTAATAGTTTTTCATTTATAATAGTTTCGATTTTATCCATGTGATTAACTACCATATAGCTTAATAAGTTTTTGTTATTATATTTAATTGATAGATCTAATAAATCAGGGATTAATTTAATAAACGGATTCCCTATCGTACTTTTTTCAACCAACAATTTTATGATATTAATACGATTATATTTACCCGCGATAATCAATGGGTTCGAACTTTCAACCAAATTAAATATATCACTATATTGTTCGACATTCATATTAAACCGATTAAATAATATTTTTAAAAATTTGGAGTAATGATATCCGAGACAAAAAACATCCGACCTATTTGATATTATCAACTGTTTTATATTTAATAATGTAAAATTAATATCGTTTTCAAAAAACCATTTAAATATTGATATAGGTGTTCTACGATTACAAAAATAATTTATATTATCTTCGTAATTATTTTCTTTATTTAGAAACATATTTTTCATTGATGTTATCTGTTTATTTAATCCTTTATTGATAGATTTACATATAATATAATCACTTGGGAGCTTACAAAAGTCAATTATTATTTTTTGTAAAATATCATCTGGCAATCTATCTAACATAATTTAAAATCACAATATACTAATACATATAAATTTGATTTTTAAATAAAAGATATAATACATAAAAGATATAATACATAAAAGATATAATACATAAAAGATATAATACATAAAAGATATAATACATAAAAGATATAA
>ENA-OSJC01000960-OSJC01000960.1-marine-metagenome-genome-assembly--contig:-NODE-960-length-25793-cov-4.821240_pt1 | contig 25793 bp, 22 predicted proteins | sample MGYA00237885_ERZ534234 | MGnify/ENA primary metagenome ERZ534234 (study PRJEB26413, sample SAMN06343907) | marine metagenome | isolation source: coastal waters | place: Atlantic Ocean: West Antarctic... | reverse complement strand
CAAGACCATCAAAAAATTGATATCCCAAATCAAAGGTTTCATTCTCAATTTTAACTGAGCCCAAAACACCCTTTATATTTCTTTCAAATATTATTTTGATATCATAATTTTTACTTTTTAAAAAATGAGCAGTTGCTAATGCATTAAATCCAGAACCAATAATTAAAATTTTTTTTTTCATTTAAATTAAAAGATTAAATTATGTTTTTTTAATTTTTTTAAAATTTCAAGACAAGTTTTTAATTCTAATTTTAGAATATTTGAAATTTGAAAAACTGATCTTTTTTCATTGCTATAAGCTAAAATATCTAAAAGATTCTTTAACTCATTATTAATATTTCTTTTTTTGCTTAATGTGGGGTATAAATTTCTTTTTGTTAGAAATGGCTCACATTTTGTTTTTGCTTTAGGAAATAGAGCAAGTTCAAATGTGTCAATAATATTTTTAAATATTTCAAATGAGCCTTCCAACCCCTTTTTTTTGACTAGTGAAAAGTTATCAAGACTTGTGTGATATTCAGGAAAAGTTTTACTTCCAGCTTTACTCCTAGAAAAACTACATACAGGTAACTCAACTCCTGGAGAACAATACTGTCTTTCATCAGATGACCTATCTTTGAACTCATAAACTGTTTTTTTTTTCAATCCAATAAAACTTGACTCCATTATTTGATCTGCAAAAGTATTTTTATCAGGTGTTTGCACAAATGAATAATTTCTATTGTCTCCAGCACAATTTATTACAAAACCAGCCAATGTATTCTTTTTTAATATTTCTAAATTTTTATTTATGTATGCTATTGCACCTATTGTTTCTGGAACAAAAACAAATCTGTAACTAAATTTTCTTTTTTTTAAATTAGTAACATAATGAATTAAAGCGCTAGTAATTACTGGACCTGACAGTTCATTATTAACCATGGAAGGATGGCATATATAAGTAGAGAATAAAATTTCTTTTTTGGATTTACCTTTTATAATTATTTCACCATAATCCATAACTCCATCTTTAAAAGATGAATCTATCAATACTTTATACTTTTTATTTTTAATATTATTTAATTGGTTATGAGGCAAACAAAATCCCCAAGTTTTTTTATAATATGATGTAACGTAAGGAATTGCGTTTTTACTTTTTTTATCTGTATGAATATGTCTTTTTAATTCTTCAAGAGGTAAGATTTTATTTATTGGTTGAGAGTATCCTACAATATGTAAGTTATTTTCTTTAAAATCAGCATATTTTTTATTATTTTTTAAATCTAAAATATAAGCTCTTTTAATATTCCATTCTTTTGGTATGATCCAATCAAATACTTTTTTTCCAGATTTAAAAAATTTTTTTTTTAAGGAAACTTTTTTTTTTATCAAATCTAATGTTTTTCTAACACCCTCACCTGTTATTGATCTATTTATAGGATAAAGCTCTTTAGCAAAATTAATCATCATTCTTCCATAAAAATTTATTAATTTTTTATCGGTCATTAAATATTTTGCTTAATTTTAAATTAAATTTAGTTTTTTTATTTAGATGTCTTGTATTATGCTTTTATTAAAAAGTATATTCTATATTCAAACTAAAACTATGTTATTAAAATTTAGAATTTAATCTTTTAAGTGCATTAAACTAAATAAAATAAAAAATAAAAAATAAAAAATGAAAATAGAAAATATTACATGTTATTTACCCATTGAAATAAAGGCTCGAGAATTAGACTCAAGAATATATTTGGCTCTTCGTTTATTAGAAAAAGGTTTTTCAGTTGTAATTGGTCAAAAAACTGGGGTTAATAGAAATATGTTCTCTCAAAAAAAACCTTTTGTTTATTTTGACAAGGGTATTTCTCGAGGTGATATGAGTTTCTATAAAGCAATTAAAGCATCAAATGGTTTATTAGTTGGTATTAGGGAAGAGGGCATAGCTAATAACTTAAATGTGAATATTGAAGAACTAGCCTACATGTATAATAGTCAATGTGCAAAGTTATTTTCTTTAATTTTCATTTGGGGTAAACGTGCAGAAAGAATAATTAATACAAATTGTCCGAATCTTAATAAATCTAACTTGATAGTTTCGGGTCATCCGTCGTTTGATCTCTTACAAGAGGATCTTATCAATTACTATTATAAGCTAAGAGAATTGAAGTATAAAATAAAACCAGGCTATATTCTTATTAATACAAATTTTGTAAGAAATAATGGATTTTTAAGCTTTGATAGATTTAAAAATTTTAATTATCAAAATAAGGATTTTTTTACTGATAAATTAAAAAAAGAATATGAAGAAGCCACTACATTTGAAAAAAAAATTTTTTTAGAATTTTTAAAAATGATTAGGGTTTTATCAAATTCATTTCCCGAAAAAAATATAGTTATTAGACCACACCCGATTGAAAATTCAAAGGCTTACGAAAGAGAATTTAAAGAACATGGTAACATAAAAGTTATTAAAGATGGCTCTGCAAAGGAGTGGATTGTTGGTGCAGATACAGTAATTCATCATGATTGCACAACTGGAATAGAAGCCTTTTTTGCCAATAAAACTGTGATTTCATATTGCCCACATTCTAATGAAAATTTTATAGCAAAACTAACTCAAGATGTGAGTGTAAAAATATATAACTTAGAAGATTTAATAAGTTTAATAAAAAGTGGATCTAAAAATGATGAATTAAGTAAAATCGAAAGAAAAAATAAAAAATTTCTAATTCTTGATGATAGAATTGCAAATATTGAAACTAGCGCAACTAATGAAATTACTAAAAGTATTGAAAAACTTTGCAATGATTTAGATGAACCTAATTATATGCAATATAAAAAAACTTATTATTTAGCAAAATTCAAACTCGAAAATTTTATAGAAAGATTAAAATCTAAAATTCAAACTAAAAATAAACATTCAATAGATATAAATATTAACCAAAAATCAAAGTTTTCACATTTATATAAAGAAGAAATCCAAGAAAGATTAAATATTTGGTATGATCATTTTTCAATAAAAAAAAGATTCTCTATTAATAAATTAGAATCCAATACATTTCTGTTAAAAAATAAGTCATAAAAATAATATAATAACGATAAAACAAGATTATTCTGTATTTAAAAATTATAATAACTAAGATATTAAAAGTACTAAAAATAGTGACATTATTATATTATGGTTAAATTAAACATTTCCTGCATTATACCCACCCATAATAGAGATAACTTCTTAAAAGAGGGTGTTTATTCTGCAATTAATCAAACCTTTCCTCCAGTAGAAATAATTGTATCAGATAACGTGCCAAGTAAAAAAACTCAGTCTTTAATTGAAGAAATAGCTGAGACTTCTTCAGTTCCAATTCATTATATAGGTCACAAATTATTAGGAAGGAGTTCGATATCAATGAATCTTGCTGCATCTAAGGCTAAAGGAGATTTTATTGCATTTTTAAATGATGATGATGCTTGGGAAAAAGACTATTTAGAAAAAATATCTTATTTAAAATTTAAAAAAAATAGTAAAATAATTTATACATGGCTTATAGATTGGTATTTTGAAAAAAAAAATCAAGGAAAAAAAATTAAACCAAATCTTCTGCCCAAAGATTTTTTGCTAAAAAATCCAGGTTGTGTAATTTCAAATCTTGTTGTTGAAAAAGATATCTTCTTGGGTCTTGGTGGATTTGATGAGTATATTCATCCAACTAATGATAAAGATTTTATTATCAGAGCTTTATACTTTGGTTTTAATTATGACGTTCTAGAAGAAAGTCTTGTTCTATTAAGAAGGCATAATGAAAAAAGAGTAACTGATATTGACAAAGAATTTTTAAATGGTGTAAACAAATTTTTCAAAAAGCATGAATTTATAGCCTCTCCAAAAATTAAAGTCATGTTTTGGTTTAAATATTGGTTTCTATATTTTAGACATATGGTTTGGATGTCATAATTAAATAATTAGTATGTAAGAAAATTAATATGCTATATAAAAAGTTATTAAATAATATATGAAAGCTGTAATTTTATGTGGAGGTCTTGGAACTCGCCTGTCGGAGGAGACAGATTTAAAACCAAAACCAATGGTAGAAATTGGAGGCAAACCTATTCTTTGGCATATTATGAAAATATATTCTGCACATGGTATTAATGAATTTATTATATGTTGTGGTTACAAAGGTTACGTGATCAAGGAATATTTTAAAAATTATTTCTTGCATCATTCAGATATTACATTTCAAATTCAAGACAATAAAATGCAAGTTCACCAAAATAATGCTGAAGCTTGGATGGTAACATTGGTAGATACAGGAGAAAATACTTTGACTGGTGGACGTTTAAAGAGAGTGAAAGAATACGTAAAAGATGAAGAAGCATTCTGTTTCACTTATGGAGATGGTTTAAGTAATATAGATATTTCATCATTAATTAAATTTCATAAAGACCATGGTAAAGAGGCTACACTTACTGCAGTTCAACCACCTGGTCGTTTTGGTTCATTAAAATTTGGATCCAATGAAGGTGTAGAATATTTTCAAGAAAAACCTGATGGTGATGGGAGCTGGGTTAATGGAGGTTTTTTTATTTTAAATCCCTCAGTAATTGAGAGAATAAAAGATGACCAAACTAGTTGGGAAAAAGAACCATTATCTAGTCTCGCTAAAGATAAACAACTTTTTGCATTTAAGCATAATGGGTTTTGGCAGCCCATGGATACTTTAAGAGATAAAATTCAATTAAAAGAACTTTGGTCAAGCGGTAAAGCACCTTGGAAGATGTGGTAAAGATAATAATGAAAAATAAATTTTAATTTTAATTTTAAATAAACCATATATAAAACCTTCAAAAATAATGACTATAGATAATATCAAAAAAAAACAAAAAACTATAAAAATTTTATCAGAAAAAGAATTTGAATCAGACATAAGATTTATCTTAAAGAATTCTAAAAAGGAATTAAATTTTTTATCAAATAAAAAAGTTTTATTTACTGGGGGATGTGGTTTTATTGGATATTATATAAATTAATTAATAATTCATTGGAATAAAAAAAAAAAAAAAAAAAAAATAAATTATACAATTTTAGACAATATAAAAAAAAAACCTCAATGGTTAAATACTTCAAAAGTAAATATTGTTAAAAAAGATATTACAAAAATAGAAAATAGTTTCTTCACAAAATTTGATATTATTATCCATGGAGCCTCTATAGCTTCTCCAACCCATTATAGAAAAGAACCAATCAAAACTATGAAAGCTAATATTTTAGGTTTGTGGAATATTCTTGAAGGATTAAAAAATACAAATAAAAATAAAATTTTATTTTTTTTCTCTAGTAGTGAGATTTATGGAGACCCGTATAAAAAATATATCCCTACAAAAGAAGATTATAATGGTAATGTATCTTCAACTGGTCCAAGGGCCTGTTATGATGAATCTAAAAGATTTGGAGAAACTCTCGTTATAAATTATTCAAAGCATTATAAATTTAAATCTGTGATTATTCGACCATTTAACAATTATGGTCCTGGAATGAAATTGGGGGATAAAAGACTTTTACCTGATTTAATGGGAAATATATTAAATAATAAAGATTTAACACTTTACTCAAATGGATCTCCCACAAGAACATTTTGTTATATCACAGATGCTATTGTAGGATATCTAAAGGCAATAAGAAATTCAAAATATGGAAATATATATAATATAGGTTCAGAAAAACCAGAAATCTCAACACAAAAACTTGCAGAGATAGTTGCAAAAGTATCAAGAAAATTATTAGGTTATAAAGGAAAAGTAATTTATAAAAAAAATAGTGACAGAAACTATTTAGTAGATAATCCACAGCGAAGATGTCCCAACATGTCAAAAGCAAAAAAAGAACTTAAATTTGTTTCAAAAATAAAATTAGAAAAAGGGTTGTCTAAACTTTTATTATATTATGCAAATTTAAAATCATGAAAATTTCAATTATAGGCTGTGGTTATGTAGGAATGGTTACAGGCGTTTGCTTAGCAAATAGTGGACACCAAGTTTATTTTTACGATCAAGATAGAGAGAAGTTAGATAATTTAAATACTGGAAAAAATCTTATTTTTGAAAAAAATTTGAAAAATAAATTAAATCTTGCTAAAAAAAAAAATAAGATTTTTTTTTGCAAAACATTAAAAGAAACTATTGTAAAAAGTGAAGTGGCATTTATTTGTGTAGGCACTCCTCTTAAAAAAAATAATATCAATCTTAAGTACATCAAAAATGTTACTATTGAAGTAGCTGATATGTTAAAATACAAAAAAAATTTTTCTTTGATTTATAAAAGCACAATACCACCATCAACTGTAGAAGAAACATGTATTCCTTTATTAAAAAAAAAATTGGGTAATAATATTGATAAAAATTTAAATATTATTTTTAATCCTGAGTTTTTGAGAGAAGGAAATGCAATTTATGACTTTGAAAATCCAATAAGAATTATTCTAGGAGTAAGAAATAATAAATCAAAAATAATACTAAGAAAAATTTATAAAAAATACCAAAAAAAATCAAAATTAATTTTTGTTGACATTAAAACTGCTGAATTTATAAAATATCACTCCAACGCTTTTTTTAGCCTTTTAATTTCATATAGTAATGAAATTTCAAACTTGTGTTCCAAAATAGGAATTGATTATATTGATGTATTTGATGCATTTAAATTAGACAATCGACTTAATATTAATAATAAAAATCCAGAAATAATAAATTATATGATGCCAGGAATTGGATATGGTGGCAGCTGTTTTCCAAAAGATATCAAAACATTTATAAAATTTTCTGAAAAAAAAAATTTTAATTTATCAATTTTGAAAAATGTTGATAAAATAAATACTTTTCAACCAAAGTTTATTTCTAAAATAATTTTAAAAAAATTTAAGAAAAAAAATATTAAAAATTGTTTAGTCTTAGGTTTGACATTTAAAGAAAATACTGACGATATTAGAAATTCCACCTCGATAGAAGTTGTAAATTTATTAGCTGAAAGCAAAATTAAAGTCTTTGTTTATGATCCAATTTTCTCAAAACAACTTTTTTTAAGAAATAGAAGATTGTTCAATAAAAGAATAAAATATTTAGATAAGATTAATTTTAATCAAAAATTCAATTCAATAGTAGTTAATAATATTTCTGAAGAATTCAGGATAATAGTAAAGCATTATGATAAAAAATTTGATACTTTAATTTTTGACTCAAGGAGAGCTTTTAGGAATGAAAAAATTAATAACTATTTAGGCTCTGGTTTAAAATAACACTTGTAAAATAATTAATAAGATATATTTATATTTGATGACAACTAATCAATTCCCACGCGTTCCATACGCAATGACGATTCATGATCAAAAGGAAATAGATGCTGTAGTTGAAGTATTAAAAACTTCAACCCAGATGGGACCTAAAACAAGAGAATTTGAGGAAAAGGTAGCTAATATTTATGGTCATAAATACGGAATAGGCACTAATTCAGGATCGTCATCACTATATATTGCTATGGAGATTTTTAATCTCCCAAAAGGTTCAGAAGTTATAACACCTGTATTAACTTTTGCGACGACAATTGGCTGTATTGTTAAAAGTGGCTGTATTCCAGTTTTTATAGATAGCGAGTCGTCAAAAAAATTTACAATAGATGTAAACAAAATTGAAAAAATGATCACTAAAAACACCAAGGCCATGGTTATTCCAAATTTAATGGGAAACATGCCAAATTGGGAAGAGATTAAAAAAATTGGTGACAAATATGATCTTAAAATATTAGAGGATTCGGCAGATGTCATTGGTGCTAACTATAATAATAATAAATCAGGTTTTTATTCTGATATTTGTATTACCAGTTTTTATGGAATGCACATGATCAATTGTGCAGGTAACGGTGGAATGTTACTGACTAGTAACGAAAAATATAATGATGAGGCAAAATTGTTGAGGTCGTGGGGCAGAAGCTCATCTCTTTTTGTAGACTCTGAAAAAATAGAAAATAGATTTAATGTTTATTTGGATAACATTCAATATGATGCAAAATTTATTTTTGAAAAAGTTGGTTACATGTTAGAGCCATCAGAATTAGGCTCTGCTTTTGGATTAGAACAGTTAAAAAAACTTGATGATATTCTTGAAAGAAGAAAAAACAGCGCAAATAGTCATTTAAGTTTTTTTAAGAAATATGAAGATTGGTTAGAATTGCCAGAGATGAGTGAAAAAGTAAATTCATTTTGGTTTGCTTTTCCAATGATAGTTAAAGAAGCAGCCCCATTTACAAGAACGGATTTACAAATTTTCTTTGAAAAAAGAAATATACAAACAAGGGTAATTTTTACTGGAAATTCAATAAGACAACCAGCATTTAAAAACATAAATAAAAAAATTGATGAAGACGGATATCCTGTAGCTGATAGAGTAATGTCCAGGGGTATTCTAATAGCCTGTCATCATGGATTAGACAATATAATGCTGGATCATATTTATAATTCCTTTGAGAAATTTGCCGAGAAATATAGTTAGGGAGAAGTTCGGCCCTTTTATTTTTGATGGAGGGAATAATTGAAAATTTTTGTTACTGGTGCAACAGGTTTTGTAGGTGGTCATTTCATTAATACATTACCAAATCAAATTGAAATAGTAGCTATTAGACGTAGTAAAAAAAGGCCTAAAATACCGCTGAAAAGAAATATTAAATGGATTGATAAAGAATTAGATAAGCTGGAGTGTAAAGATTTTTGCGGAATTGATTGTGTAATTCACTTTGCATCTGCAGGAGTAAGCCCTCAAGTAGCAACTTCTGAAGAACTTCATTTTGGAAATGTAAGTTGCACTTTGTCTCTTCTTAATGCAGCAAAAAATGCAGGTGTAAGTAAAATAATCATGGCAGGCAGTTTTAGTGAATATGGATTATCAGCTAACAATTATGACTTTATACCTTCTGATGCGGCCCTTATACCAACAACTCCTTATGCTTCTTCAAAAGCCGCAGCTTTTGACCTAACATATAATTTTTGTCACAAATCAAAAATTTCACTTATTTACAATAGAATTTTTTCAGCTTATGGCGAGGGTCAGTTCGAGGGAAATTTATGGCCTAGTTTAAAAAAAGCTGCTATGAATAACGCGGATTTTCCAATGACAATTGGAGAACAAACTCGTGACTTTATACCCATCGAGGAAGTGGCAAGCAAATTTTTTAAAGACCTTGATTTAGGCTTTAATAATAATTTTTCAATTAAAGTCAAAAATATTTGCTCTGGGAAAGGACTTACTATTTTAGATTTTGCAAAAATCTGGTGGACTACTTGGGGCGCTAAAGGAAAGCTATTGCCAGGTAAAATAGTTAACCGTCAAAACGAACCAATGCGTTTTGTTGGTAAACCTTAATTATTTATGAAAATTTTATACATTTCAAAATCAATAATACCATCAAGAACTGCTAATAGCATTCATGTAATGAAAATGTGTCAGGCGTTAGCAGATAATGGTCATGAAGTCACTCTATTAGCACCTAATATTAAAAAACAATTCGAAAATAAAGTTAATGATATTTATGAGTTTTATGGAGTTAAAAGAATTTTTTTTATAAAAAAACTTTGGCATCCAAATTTTAAATTAGGGTCGTTATTATATACATTTGCTATTTTAATCTTCATAATAGTTAATAAAAGATTTAATTTAGTTTACGGAAGGTTTTTGCCTGGGTGTTATATAGCTACATTTCTTAGAAACGAAGTTATTTTTGAAACACACACACCTATTTATGAGGTTAGAAATCATAATTTTTTTATTTTTAAAAGACTTATACGAAGTAAGTATTTTAAAAAACTTGTTGTTATTTCCCAAGCATTAAAAAAAATGTATTTAGATAATGGATATTTGAGTAACCCTAATATTCAAGTAGCACATGATGGCGCAGATCAAGTGTTAAATTTTGATGTTAAAGCAGATATTTTAGGTAACAAAAATAGTTTAAAAGTTGGATATGTAGGACATTTGTACAAGGGTAGAGGAATTGAACTAATTATAGAATGTGCAAAACAATTGAAAGACGTATCATTCCATATTGTGGGTGGACTAAATAAAGATATAAACTATTGGAAAAATTATTCGAAAAGTTTAAATATTTCAAATATTTATTTTTATGGTTTTATACCACCCAGCAAAGTAAGCATGTACAAAAACTCTTTTGATATTTTACTAGCCCCTTATGCAAAGAAAGTTTCAGTTTTTGGCAATTCAGGAGACTCTAGTAAGTTTATGTCTCCATTAAAGATTTTTGAATATATGTCGCATAAAAAAGCAATAATTGCATCTGACCTACCAGTATTGAGAGAAATATTAAGTTCAAAAAATTCAATATTAGTTGAACCTGAAAATATAAAAGATTGGATAAATGCAATTTATACGTTAAGAAATTTCAAAAATAGACAACAAATATCAAATAATGCATTCGAAGATTTTAAAAAATATACCTGGAAAAATAGGGCTTTACAAATAGTGGGTTTATCTAAATAATTTATTTATGTCTCATTCAAAAATGAAAATCTTAGCAAAGAGAATTTTATATCTTAATTTTATTACTAAGTTTTTTGGAAGAATTTTTTTTCAACCATTATATAAGACATTTAGACTTCTCAAGAGTTCAAGAAGATTTTATGCTTCATTATGGGTCGATTGGCATAAAGAAGTTTTTGATATTTGGGCACTTAAAAAAAATCAAAATATATATTTAGAAGCAATAAATTTCTCAAATCAGATAATAAATAAAAGAAAAAAATTTATTAAAAAGGGCTTGCTTCCAAAAAATACTGCAGGTGGCGGAAACGAAGCCCTTTTGTTTTTTTTGATTAAATTAATTAATGGAAAAAAAGTTCTAGAAACAGGTGTTGAGGCCGGTGCTTCATCTCAAAGTATTCTAAAAGCTTTAAGTATAAATGGAGGAGGTATGTTGTATAGTAGTGATTTAGCCTTTATTCTTAAAGAAGATCAAGTAGGAAAACTAGTTAGTAATGAATTCTATGATAGTTGGGTCTTGAAACACAAAGGTGATAAAGAGAATATTCCTAAAATTTTTGAAAAAGAAACAAATTTTGATTTGATTTATTATGATAGTGAAAAAACTTATGATGCTAAGAAATGGTTTTATAAAGAAATAGAAAAAAAACAACTCCCAAAAATATTAGTTTATGATGATGTTGACAGAGACTCTTTCTTTTCTGAAATTATAAGATCTTTTAATCACAAATATAGAGTTTTTGGTAATACTGGAATAATTTTTTTTGATCACTATTACTATTAAGATGAAATTTAATAAATGATAGACTTGCTTGGTTTTGTCTCTATTTTAATCGTATCCTTTATATGTCTAATTATAGGATTGCGATATCCAGATATTAAAAAAATTATTTTTGTTGGATTGTCAGTACGTATTATATTTTTATTAATCAATAATTACATTATTCCTTTGCCAGATAGTGATCGTGATGCAATTCAATTTGAATTGGAAGCCTGGCAAATGGCTCAGTATGGATTTTTAGATGTTCTTAGTAATTATCCAGGTAAAACTGGCTATTTTTCCAGCTGGGTGATGGCAATATTTTATTCTCTTGTTGGCAGAAGTATATTAATGGCTCAATCGATAAGTTTATTTTTTGGTATGGGAACTATTTTTTTAGGTTGGTTGCTTGCAAAAAGAACATGGGACAATCATGCCGCAATAAAAGTTGCCTGGACTATTGCTTTATTCCCCTCGTTAATTTTATACTCTGTTTTATTTTTGCGTGAAGTTTATATTTATTTTTTTTTGTTAATCGCATTGATCGGAACAGTTAATTGGATTAAAGTTGGTAATTTTAAATCAATTATTTTAGCAATATCAGGGTTTTTTGTAGCAACCTTGTTCCATGGAGCTATGGTGGTGGGAGCTATTATTTTTCTTATTATTGTAGTATTTGATACCCTTAAGATTTTTCTTAAATTTATACGGTTATATCGAGTAAAATTAACTAATATAATAATTATTTTTTTATCTACCACATGTTTGGTACTTTATTTTTCAGGGGAAATAAAGATTCCAAAAATTGGAACTTTTGAAAATTCAATAGATTTAAATTTTATTAAAAAACAAATTTCAGGTAGGATAGACGGTAATTCTTCATATCCAAAATGGACAGAAATCAATTCATTTTATGAATTTATTTATAAAGGCCCTATCAGGATATTATATTTTATTTTTTCACCATTTCCATGGGACATTAAAAATTTAAATCATTTGATTGGATTTTTTGATAGCATTTTGTACATGGGAATAGTTTTCTTGGTAATTAAAAATCTAAAGATAATTTGGAAAGACCCTTGTTTAAGGATTATTTTATTAATTTTAGTTGGCTATATTACTGTATTTGGCTTGATTATTGGTAATTTTGGTACAAGTTTAAGACACCGATCAAAGTTTGTTGTTGGGTTGATAATATTGATTGCTCCTTTTATTCCTAAAATTTCTATTTTAAAAAAAAATAAAAAAACAAATAAATTAAGTTAAAAGTTTGTAAAAAAATTAGATGAAGGTTGTACATATAATTACTGGCTTAGGAGATGGTGGTGCAGAGCATACATTATTTAAAATATGTAAGTATGATATTTCAAATAAACATATCGTAATTTCGCTTACAGATTCTGGAAAATATTTCTTATTATTAAAAAAATTAGGTATTAAAGTTTATTGTTTAAATGCAAATTATTTCTCAATTTATAAATTTTTTTATTTTATAAAGCTACTTCATTCTTTAAAACCCGATATAGTGCAATCTTGGCTTGTTCATGCTGATTTCATTGGAGGAATTGCTGCCCGACTAGCTGGTATCAAGAATATAATTTGGAATGTTCGTTATTCAAATATTGAGATAGGAAAAGCAAAATTGACTACAATTTTGATTATAAAAATATTAGCAAAGCTTTCTTTTTTAATACCTAAATTTATTATAATTGTCTCCAAAAAAGCAAAAAAAATTTACGAAGTTATAGGGTATGATAAAAAAAAGTTAAGATTTATCCCAAATGGATATGATTTATCTATTTTAAAACCTGTAAAGCTTCAAAAAAAAAAATTTCAAAAAAAAATTAACATTAAAAAAAAAATACCAATTATTGGAACTGTTGCCCGTTACGATCCTCAAAAAGATCATTTAAATTTACTTAAAGCACTTTCGATAATTCGATCTAAAAATATAAATTTCTTATGCATTCTTGTTGGTCAAAATATAAATAAAAATAATATTAATTTAATTTCTGATATTAAAAGATTAAATCTGTCAAATCATATTAAATTGTTAGGTCAAAATGATAATATATTACAAGTAATGAATGGACTGGATATTCTCGTCCAAAGTAGTAGCTATGGCGAGGGATTTCCCAACGTTGTAGCAGAAGCAATGGCTTGTGGTACACCATGTATTGTGACTGATGTTGGTGATGCTGCTTTAATTGTAGATAAAACTGGTTGGATAGTCCCACCTAACAGTTCAATTAAATTATCTAAAGCAATCATAAAAGCTATTGATGAAATAGAGAGCATTAGTTGGAAAAAAAGGTGTAATGTAGCAAGATCAAGAATTAAGAAAAATTTTAACATTCATAAAATGATTAAGTTATACAACCTATTATGGGACAAAACTTGTAAAAAATTATAATCAAACTATGTATATTTTGTTATAAATCATTATGAATATAGTTTTAAAAATTAATTTAACTTAAATTTTAGAATATGGATAAAAAAAAAATTATTGTTACAGGTTCAGCTGGTTTTATTGGTTCATCAGTATGTCTAAAACTTCTGGAGCGGGGTGAAAGTATTATAGGAATTGATAATCATAATGATTATTATGATCCTAAAATTAAAGATGCAAGACTTAATAGATTGTTAAAGTATTCAAACTATAAGCATTATCGGATAGATCTTAGTGACCAAATTAGTTTGGATGAAATATTCAATGTTAATAAACCATATAAAGTAGTTAATTTAGCAGCCCAAGCAGGTGTGCGTTATTCTATGGAAAATCCTCTAGCATATATCAACAGTAATATTGTAGGATTTGCACACCTTCTGGAAAATTGTAGAAAGCATAAAATTAATCATTTAGTTTATGCAAGCACTTCAAGTGTTTATGGAGCTAATACCAAAATGCCATTTTCGGAACATGATAGCGCTAATCATCCACTATCTGTATATGCGGCTTCTAAAAAATCCAATGAATTGATGGCACACTCATATAGTTTTCTTTATAAACTACCAACTACTGGTCTTAGATTTTTTACAGTTTATGGACCTTGGGGAAGACCAGACATGGCTCTTTTTAAATTTACAAAAGCTATCTTAGAAGATAAGCCGATCGACGTATTTAATCACGGAAAACATAGTAGAGATTTTACTTATATTGATGATATTGTTGAAGGTGTAATAAAAACTCTTGATCATCCAGTAGTCGGCAATGTTAATTGGGATAGTAATCAGCCAGACCCTTCAAATAGTAAAGCTCCATGGTGTATTTACAATATTGGAAATAACAAACCCGTTCAACTTATGGACTATATTAGTGCTTTAGAAAAAACTTTAGGAAAAAAAGCAAAAATAAATTTTTTACCATTACAACCGGGAGATGTGCCAGATACTTACGCCGATGCTGACAATTTAAAAAAAAAATTTAATTATAAGCCATCAACGTCGGTTATTGATGGGGTTTCCAACTTTGTCAAATGGTATAAAAATTATTATCAATAATGTCTTACAAAGATAAAAAAATTAAATTAGCAATCATTGGTTTAGGTTATGTAGGTTTACCACTTGCCATAGAATTTGCGAAAAAAAGAAAAGTTATTGGTTTTGATATAAACAAAAAAAGGATTAATGAATTAAATTCTGGAATAGATAAAAATTTAGAAACAAATAAAGAAGACCTTCAAGATTTAAAGCAACTAAATTTTACAAGCGATGAGGAGTATTTAAAATTTGCAAATTGTTATATTATTACTGCTCCAACACCAATAGATGAGTTTAAAAAACCAGACTTAAAACCTTTATTGAAGGCCAGTGAAATCGTTAGCAAAAACCTTAAAAAGAATGATTTGGTTATTTATGAATCTACAGTTTACCCAGGTTGTATTGAAGAAGAATGTGTAGTTGTCTTAGAGAAATTTTCAGGATTAAAATTCAATACAGATTTTTTTTGTGGTTATAGTCCTGAGCGTATCAACCCTGGTGACAAAGAACATACGGTATCAAATATTATAAAAATTACCTCTGGTTCTACACCCAAAGTTGCAGAATTAGTTGATGATTTATATAATGAAATTGTAACTGTGGGCACTCATAAAGCTCCTAGCATAAAAGTTGCTGAGGCTGCAAAAGTAATTGAGAATACACAGCGTGATTTAAATATTGCTTTGATAAATGAGCTATCTATACTTTTTAATAAACTTAATATTGATACCCAAGCTGTTTTAAAAGCTGCAGGAAGTAAGTGGAATTTTCTACCCTTTAAGCCCGGTCTTGTAGGGGGTCATTGTATTGGTGTTGACCCTTATTATCTTACTTACAAGGCAGAAAGCATTGGTTATCATCCAAAAATTATTTTAGCAGGCAGAGAGCTTAATGATAATATGGGAAATTATGTGGCATCTGAGCTAATTAAGGAAATGAAAAAAAAAAAAATTGAAATTAGAGAATCTAAAGTTTTAATTATGGGCCTTACATTTAAAGAAAATTGTACAGATATTCGAAATTCAGGAATTCAAAGAGTTATTAATGAATTAATAAAATTTGAGTGCAATTTAGATTTATTTGATCCATTGGCAGACAATGAAGAAATAAAAAATACCTATGGTACTTATCCAATTTTAAAACCCAGTCAAAATAATTATGATGGAGTTCTGATAGCAGTTGGTCACAATGAATTTAAGACATTGGGGTTAGCCAATATAAAAAATTTTTGTAAAAAAAATCATGTAATTTTTGATTTAAAAGATTTATTTAATTCCAATGAAGTTCACTTAAAATTATAAAAATATATTTAATGACAGAACGATCTGACTTAAAAAAAATTAAATTTAAAAATAGTCATTATTTTTGGATTTCAATTAGATTTAAAAAAAAATAAAGATGTGTGGATTATCTGGTTTTTTTTCTGATTCTAAATTCTCATTTGACAATGCAATTGAAAAAATGAATTTCGCAATTTCTCATAGGGGGCCTGATTCAAGAGGTGTTTGGCAAGATAAAGAAACAGGTATTGTTTTAGGTCATCAAAGATTATCTATTTTAGATTTATCAGTTGCTGGTGAACAGCCTATGCACACTAATTCAGGTCGATATGTTTTAATTTTTAATGGAGAAATTTACAATCATTTAGAAATTAGAAAACAGCTTATAAAAATTAATTGTAATATTAATTGGCGAGGTAATTCAGATACTGAAACTTTAGTAGAAGCAATTGAAATTTGGGGAATTGAAAATACATTAAAAAAAATAAAAGGCATGTTTGCTTTTGGAATTTGGGATAAGAAATATCGTAGTTTGACTTTAGCAAGAGATCGAATAGGTGAAAAACCAATTTATTTTGGTTGGCAGGGTATTGGAGTTAATAAAGTTTTTCTTTTTGGTTCTGAGCTTAAAGCTTTAAAAGCACATCCAGAATTTAATGGTGAGATTTATCGTGATGCAATTGCTCTTCAATTACGATACAATTCTATTCCAGACCCTTATTCAATTTATAAGGATATTTATAAATTGTTGCCTGGGCATTACTTACAATTAAATGAAAATGATTTAAAAAAAGGCATATTACCAAACCCAAAAAATTATTGGTCTTCAACAGAAAAAATAATTCATGGAAATAATAATCAGCTTAAATTAAGCGAAGAAGAAATTCAAAAGGATCTTAAAAAACATTTGGAATTATCTGTAAAACAACAAATGATATCTGATGTACCTATTGGAGCCTTTCTTTCAGGAGGAATAGACTCATCAACAGTGGTAGCGCTGATGCAGTCTCAATCTATTAATCCTGTAAAAACTTTTACAATAGGCTTTAGTGAGAATGAATATAATGAAGCAAAATATGCAAAAAAAATAGCAAAACATCTTAATACTGATCATATGGAACTTTATGTTTCATCAAAAACAGCCATGGATGTAATACCAAAACTACCATGCATATATGATGAACCTTTTTCAGACTCTTCACAAATTCCTACATTTCTAGTTTCACAACTAGCAAAAAAACATGTTAAAGTTGCTCTCACAGGTGATGGAGGAGATGAATTGTTTTGCGGATATAACCGCCATATAATGGGTAAATCATTTTCGAATATAATTAATTTAACACCATTAGCTTTTCGAAAAATTTTAGCGCATGGAATAAGATCAATATCTCCAAATAGTTGGAATAAGTTACCCAAGTTATTAACGAGCTTAAACCAATATACTAATTTTGGAGATAAAATTCACAAAAGTGCAAATGCTTTAGAGGCAAGCACAATATCTGATTTATATTATAGACTTCGTTCAGATTGGCACAATCCGACTGAGCTTGTAATAAATAGCAGAGAGCCAGAAACATTTTTAAATAATAAAAATCTAAATTTTAGAGAGCTTAATAGTCAAGAGCAAATGATGGCTTTAGATCTAGCAACATATTTACCTGATGATATTCTTGTTAAAGTTGATAGAGCTGCTATGGCATCTTCGCTTGAGACAAGAGTTCCATTTCTTGATCATAAACTAATCGAATACGTATGGAAAATACCACATTCTCTTAAATTTCGACATGGTCAAGGTAAGTGGATTTTGAAAAAAATTTTAAATCAATATGTCCCAAATAATTTAACTGAAAGACCTAAAGTAGGTTTTGAGATCCCTTTAGGTTCTTGGTTGCGTGGTCCATTAAAAGATTGGGTAGAAAATCTATTAGATGAAAAAAGATTATCACAAGAAGGTTACTTTAACTCAAAATTAATAAGAAATAAGTGGACAGAACATCTTTCTGGAAAACGAAATTGGCAGAATGATTTATGGAATGTTCTAATGTTTCAAGCGTGGATAGATGAAAATAATGCATAAAAATCACACAATAATTGATAGAGTATATCTTTAAAAGTTATACTTATATATAAATTTGATTAGTAAATTTTCTTTATAAAGATTTTATGATAATTATTAAACTAAAGGAAACATTATTAAACTTTTAATTCTTATAAATAATTTAAATTTTTTTTGCACACATCGCTTGCCGATTGCTGAGTCTTCAAAAGCTAAAGGATTTGATGTATTTATTGGATATGGCGAACTCGGAGGAGCTGACCCCAAAATATTAGAGCAGAAAGGTTTTAAGGTCAAATTTATCCCTATGCAACGCGGAGGTCTTAATCCATTTAAAGAACTTAAAACACTTTTTTATATCTGGAGGTTTTTTAGGAATATAAAACCTGATATAGTTCATTTAGTTACTATTAAACCTTACCTTTATGGAGGATTTATAGCACGTTTAGTTGGTGTGCCATGTTTAGTTTCTGCAGTATCTGGACTTGGTACTTTATTTGTCCACAACAATTTAAAAAGTAAGTTTTTACGTTTATTGATTTATCCTATTTATCATTTGGCTTTTAATCATTTGAACCAAAAAATTATTGTACAAAATGAAGATGATTCAAAAGTATTGGTGAAGTGGGGTGTTCTGAATTTTTCTAAAGTTGAATTAATAAAAGGTTCTGGTGTTCAGTTAAAAAATTTCATAAATCTTGAAGAACCTTTCGGTATACCCATTGTATGTTTTGCAACTCGTTTATTGCGTGATAAAGGAGTTTATGATTTCGTTTCTGCAGCAGGCTTACTTGTAAAGAAAGGTATTCAGGCTCGATTTCATTTAGCTGGTGATATAGATGTCAAGAATCCTACGGGATTAACAAAAAATGATTTGAATAAGCTAAAAGCAAAAAGTTATGTTGAGATATTAGGATATAAAAAAGATATTCCAACTTTGTATGCAAGATCTCACATTATATGTTTGCCATCTTATAGAGAGGGTCTGCCAAAATCGCTAATAGAAGCAGCTGCTGCGAGTAGAGCAGTAGTAACAACAGATGTCCCTGGTTGTCGTGACGCTATCATTCCAAATAAAACAGGTTTACTTGTTCCTGTAAAAAATCCACAACAATTAGCCAATACATTGCAATGGTTAATTGAACATCCTGAAGAACGAATTGCTATGGGTAAAGCAGGAAGAAAATTTGCTGAGAAAGAATTTATGATTGAAAAAATTGTTCAAAAACATCTTGAAATTTATCAGGAATTACTCAACAAGATAAAGTAATTTTATTATATATTAAAAAAATTAATTAAAGTTTTATAAAAATGAATAAAATTTGTGTTACTGGAGCCAATGGTTTCATAGGTAAATCAATATGCAAGACTTTAGCTCAAATGAATAAGTCTGTTGAAGGATTTGTGAGAACTTCAAATTCATCATTAAATTTAACAAATTTTAAGCATGTTTCAGTTGGAGATATCTCTCAGAGAATGAATTGGAAAGATAAATTAGATAGCTATGATTGTATAATTCATTGTGCTGGTAAGGCACACAGAATAAAAGAAAAAGACAAACTGGATTCTTATCTTTCAATAAATGCAGAGGGCACAAAGTATCTTGCAGAACAAGCTGCAAAAGCTGGAGTTAAAAGATTTATATTCTTGAGTACTATAAAAGTTAATGGAGAAAATACTAATACGATTAAAAATGACAATGTTCAAAAAATTAAAAATAAGAATATTTTTACACACAATGATAAACCTTATCCCCAAGATGCATATGCAATATCTAAGTTTGAAGCAGAAAAGATTCTGTGGGAAATTTCTGCAAGAACAGGATTAGAAGTGGTGGTGCTACGCTTGCCTTTAGTTTATGGAAAAGATGTCAAAGGTAACTTAAAAAATTTAACGAAATTATTAAGTTTTGGAGTACCCTTACCCTTTAGTCTTGTTAATAATAAAAGGTCTTTAATTGGAATTGATAATTTAGTTGATATTATAATTCGTTGTATTGATCATCCTAATGTTACAGGAAAAACTTTTTTAATTTCTGATGGTGAAGATTTGTCTACCTCTGATTTATTCCATTATATGGCAATAGCAATGAAAAGTCGATTACGATTGTTTCCATTTCCAATTTCTATTTTAAAATTTGTTAGTCGCATTATTGGGAGAAAGAGTGAAATGAATCGATTAACAGATTCTCTTCAAGTAGATAGTAGTTCTATAAGAGAAACATTAAATTGGACACCCTCTGTGAGTGTAGAGGAAGGTATAAAAAGAATGTTTAGAAATTCATGATTCGTTTTTTTGATTTTTTTTTTTCTTTTTTAGGATTAATTATTTTATCTCCATTATTAATTTTATTATTAGTTATTGGTTTATTTGAAAATGGCTCACCTCTTTTTACACAAAAAAGAGTTGGATATTATCAAAAATTTTTTACATTATTTAAGTTTCGCACAATGGACAAAAAAACTAAATCTGTACCAACACATCTTGTAGATAATTCAATGATAACATCTTTTGGGCACTTTTTGCGTTATACCAAGCTTGATGAAGTTCCACAATTATGGAATGTATTGATAGGTGATATGAGTTTAGTTGGACCACGCCCATGTTTGTTAAATCAAAAAAAATTAATTTTTGAGCGTAAAAAAAGAGGAGTTTTTAAAGCTAAACCTGGAATTACAGGCCTTGCACAGGTGTCCAGTATTACTATGAAAAACCCAGTATATCTAGCTCAGACAGATTTAAAAATGATTAAGGAAATGAATTTGTATTATTATTTTTTTTATATTATAAAAACTTTGATATTAGTCCTTAAAAATAGAGGATAATTTTCAGATAGCTCAATTAATTAAGTATTGTTATGGTAAAATTATTAACAATATTCTTATATTTTATTAATTAGAATGGTAAAAATTAATATAAAATTTAAAATAAAATTAAGTATCATTAATGAATAATGTTTTCGAAGATGTATCCAAAAATTTAGTTTCCTTAAATCGATATTCAAAACGAGCAATTGCTGTTCTTACAGATTTTGCTTTATGTATTTTTTGTACATGGCTAGCTTTTTTTTTAAGATTAGAGGAATTAATTATATTTAAAGATGTCAATTTTTACCCTGCAGTAATTTCGGTAGTTATTGCTTTACCAATATTTTGGTTATTTGGATTATATCGAACTATCTTTCGTTATACTGGATTATCAATTATATTTACTATATCGGTCTCCACACTAGTTTACGGGTTACTATATTTTTTAGTAATCGGAATCTATGGAATTCAAACTATTCCAAGGTCAATTGGTGTCATTCAGCCAATGTTGTTATTTTTTGCAATTATTATATCAAGATTAGGAGTTAAATTTTTATTAAACAATCACAGCCATAAAAAAAAATCTGCTTCTAAAAAAAATGTATTAATTTATGGAGCTGGGGAAGCTGGGAGACAACTTGTTGTTGCTCTAGAAAATAGTTCTGAATTTAAAATCCAAGGTTTTTTAGATGATGACCTTCAATTTCATAGACAAAAAATATTAGGCCAAGCGGTTTATGATCCATTAAATATAAAGAAGTTAATTTACAAAAAAAATATAGACATAGTTTTACTAGCCCTTCCTTCAATTACTAGGCAAAAAAGAAATAAAATTATTAGTGATTTAAATAAATACAAATTAACTGTTAAAACATTACCAAGTATTCAAGATATTGTTGAAGGCAAAATATCCATGTCAGACATTAAAGATTTAAATATTGATGATCTTTTAAGTAGAGAGCAAGTTCAACCAAATTTGGAGTTATTATCTATAAGTATAACTTCAAAAGTTGTAATGGTTACAGGTGCAGGAGGCTCTATTGGTTCAGAGATATCTCGTCAAATTACAAAGTTAAAACCAAAAAAACTAGTTCTTATCGAAGCCAGTGAGTTTGCTCTTTATAAAATAAGCGAAGAATTAAAAAGTATAGATAATAGCATAAAAATTACTCCTTTACTTGTTAACATACAAAACAAGTCAAAAATTGAAGAAGTGTTTAAAACTTTCAATATAGACACTGTTTATCATGCAGCAGCTTATAAACATGTGTCTTTAGTTGAAGAAAATATTTGTGAAGGAGTAAAAAATAATGTGTTTGGAACTTTTAATTTAGCAGAAGCTGCAATTAAATATAATATTTCAAATTTTGTTTTAATATCTACTGATAAAGCGGTTAGATCAACAAATGTTATGGGTGCAACTAAAAGACTTGCTGAAATTTGTATTCAATCACTTTATGACAATCAAAATAAACAATCCAAATTTGCAATTGTAAGATTTGGAAATGTGTTAGAATCCTCAGGCTCAGTTATTCCAAAATTTAAAAAACAAATTAATGAAGGGGGTCCTATAACCCTAACTCATCCTGATATAACCCGTTATTTTATGACAATAACTGAGGCCTCTCAATTAGTTATTCAAGCAGGTGCTATGGCTGAAAAATGTGAGGTATTTGTGCTTGATATGGGAGATAGTGTCAAAATTAAAGACTTAATTGATAAAATGGTAAAACTTTCAGGGCTTTCGATTAAAGATAGTAAAAATTTAGATGGAGATATTGGGATTAAAATAACAGGGCTTAGACCAGGTGAAAAATTATATGAAGAGTTGCTGATAGGAGACAATCCTCAAAAAACTTTTCATGAAAAAATTCAAAAAGCACAAGATTCTTTTATTTCTTTTAATGAACTTAAAATGAATTTAGATTATTTATCAAATTTAATAGAGGAAAATAAAGTAGAGGAAGTTAAACATGTGCTCTCAAATTTAGTTCCTTCTTATCAATCAAATTCAAAAATCGTTGATCATTTTTATGAGCAATCAAATTCAAAGCATGATTTAAATTCACCTAAAATAATTAATATAGATAAAAATAAAGTTATAAGAATTAAAACTAAATAACTTTATAATTTAAAAATTTCATGAATGATTTTAAATACTCAAATTCAGTTGTAACTAATCTAATAATAGCATCTATCATCCCCCTTTTAATATGGGGACCTTTTTTTCCAGATTTAATTTTAAGTGTTTCAGCTTTATTTTTTTTATTCTATGTATTTAAAAATAAAGAATTTTATTTTTTTAATAATAAACCACTCATTATTTTTTTTATTTTTTGCATTTATTGTATTTTACTAGGCTTATTTGTTGCGGAAGATATGATGTTAAGCTTTGAAAGTTCTTTATTTTATTTTAGGATAGGGGTGTTTAGTTGTTTTATTTGGTATTTAATTGATCGAGATAAAAATGTTTTAACTTATTTTTATTATGCATTAATTTTGTGTTTTTCAGCTTTAGTAATTGATGGTTATATTCAATTTTTTACAGGCACTAATTTAGCAGGGTTTAAAATATCAGGTATTCGTGTTTCATCATTTTTTGGAGATGAACTTATTATGGGCTCATATTTATCAAGATTGTTCCCCTTACTTTTTGCTTTATTTTTAGTTAAGAAAAAACAAAAATTTGAAATTTATTTCATAGGGTTTTTGTTCATTTTAGTTGATGTGTTAATCTTTATTTCAGCGGAACGATCTTCTTTTTTCTTTTTAAATTTATCGACAGTATTTATTATTATCTTAATTAAAGAGTATCAAAAATTTAGATTAATAACGTTTATTATTGCAATTGTTTGCGTTTTTATTTTAAGTTTAAATTCATCAGCATTAAATGACAGAATGTTTAAGGGTCCCGCTCAGGATATGGGTTTAATTAAAAGTTCAAAAGAATCAGTAATTTTTTCAAAAGCAAATGACAGTTTAATTCGAACAGCTTTTAATATGTTTAAAGATCAACCTCTTTTAGGACATGGTCCAAAAATGTTTAGAGTGATATGCAAAGATGAGAAATATGCAACAGGCATTACACCTTGTATGACCCATCCTCATAATTTTTATGTTCAATTATTAGCAGAAACAGGAATTATAGGATTTTTGTTTTTGTTTAGTGCTTTTGTCTATGTAATTTATACAGCCTTAAGGCAATTTAAATCAATAATTTTTAGACAAAAAAGACTTTTAACTGATTATCAAGTGTGTTTATTAGCTGGAATTTTAATAACTGTTTGGCCTTTTTCAACTAATGGTAATTTTTTTAATAACTGGCTAATGATCGCTTATAGTTTGCCAGTAGGGTTCTATCTTCAATCAATTTATTCCAAAAAAAGTAGAAAATAAATACGTTAAATTAATTTTTATATATTTTATTTAAATAAAACTAATAATAATATAATAAAAGTACTTATGAGAAATAATTCCCAAATAAATAACGAAGAAATTAGTTTAATCGAATTGACCCAAACAGTTTGGGAGGGCAAGTGGAAGATAGCAGTTGTAGTAGTTATTTCATTCATAGCTGGGATAAGTTATCAATTAAACACAACAAAATATTTTAATATCACAACGGAAATTAAACCTATAAGCAAATCAGAAATAAATGAATATATTATTTTTAATAATACTATTGAGCTTACTAGAGTTAAATTTGATTTTGAAAAAATTACAAAATTAGGTTTTTTAAATTCATATCTTGAAATATTAAACGATAAATCAGTATTTGAAGATGCAATGCTTAAGTTTAATTTATTAGAGGCCAGTTTATATAATAATGACCAGGAATATAAAGAAGCAACTAGTAAACTTGCTTCATCAGTAAAAATTTTAACACCCTCAATTGTTCAAAAAAAAAAACAAAAAGGTAAATCAGAAATTTCTTACCATACTATAAGTTTTATACATGATGATGAAAAAAAATGGAAAGATATTTTGATACATGTAAATGAATTAACAAATCAACTTGTAAGAAAAAGAATATTAGAAGATTATGACAATACTTTATCATTTTTAAAAAAGAATCAACAGTATCAGCTTGAAAATTTTAAAATGCTAAAAGCAAATATTCAAAGTGATTTTTATAAAGGAATAAAAAAGTTTGAGATGGATCGAGAATTTAACCTTGAGGATGTTCAAACTAAAATCAATAACACTTTGATAGATTATGAAAGAAAGACAGTAGACAGATTGGCATTTTTAAAAGAGCAAGCGGCTATCGCACGTAAATTGGGAATAGCAAAGAATACGATTGAGATTCAATCGTTTGGTAATAACAGCGTGGTGACAAATATTAAAACTGATACTGCATTTTATTTGCGTGGCTATGAAGCAATCGAGAAAGAGGTTGAACTAATCCAGTTGCGTGATGATAAGCAAGCATTTGTTGATGGGCTACTCGAGTTGGAGAAAGAAAAAAGAATTTTAGAGCAAGACAAAACTTTCCAACGTGCTGAAAAAAATAAGGTATTCTTAGATTCGCTTAGCGAGTTGGAGGTAGAGCAAAGAAAAACTGAACAAGATAAAACTATAGAACGAATTGAATTAGCTTTTCAAGCAACTCCTTTAGCTAATAGCAAAAAATTTTTTGCTACATCAACAAATATGCTTTCAACTAAATTTAAATATAAAAAGAATAAAATTCCAGGAATAGCTATAGTAATTGGTTTAATAGTTGGGGTACTTTATGTTATAATCTCTAATGTATTTCAAACTCATAGTGTTTCTAGAAAAAAAGCTAATTAAGCTTATTTTTTAATCATAAAATTAGGGGCTTCTTTGATTTAATTACTAAAGATTAATCTTTACATTATTCTTTAATTTGAGTAATAACTACTGCCTGGTGATTA
>ENA-OSJC01000959-OSJC01000959.1-marine-metagenome-genome-assembly--contig:-NODE-959-length-25794-cov-4.315239_pt1 | contig 25794 bp, 26 predicted proteins | sample MGYA00237885_ERZ534234 | MGnify/ENA primary metagenome ERZ534234 (study PRJEB26413, sample SAMN06343907) | marine metagenome | isolation source: coastal waters | place: Atlantic Ocean: West Antarctic... | reverse complement strand
GATTTCCCACTTCTAGATATTTTAATTTACTGGTGAGTGGGCCTTTATCTACTTTTATAGAACAAAACTGCAATGTTTCATCCCAAGCAAGTGGGGCAATGGAATAGGCACGCAGCAGCGGCTTTTGCTTGCTGGTCTCTGGATGCGGGTCTCCCATCAAGCCGATCATCACAAACTCACCTGACCGAAACCGCAATGACGCGGGACGGGTCACCCGAAAGCTGAATAAGCTATCGGTATAATGGGTCACGGATGTGACTGTCTGGGCGTCGGGCAGGGTCGGGACGGGCTTTGCGTTGTCAGTGATCACTTTTGTTTGCTCTGTCATGGGTAAAATTGCAGCCCGTTTGGGCCACTCTCCGTTTAGTCGGTGAATATGGGTGGGGTAAAGGGCTCAGCCGCGCAGGCGGGCCTGATAGTTGTGCGATTGCCAATTCGCGCGGGCCAGCCACTGCGGTTCTGGCTGGCGCGCAGCGAGGGCCGCGTCGATTTCAACCTCATCAAAGCCACTGCGGCGCGCCATCCCGTATTGGTCAGCCAAAACATGCCCGCGCGCGCGTAAACGACCCGTAAACCCAGCACGGCGTAAAATCTGCGCCAACGTAAATCCACGACCATCTGCAGATGACGGAAAATCGATCCGGATCATTGGGGCATTGGTCAAGCGCGTCAGCACATTAGGGGCGGTATCCGACGGCAAATCGATCGCTTGGGGGCTGTCATTTGCAGGGGCGTCGTCAGCCACGCGAAACCCGCAGTCCCAATCATCCGCGGCAAAGCCCGCATCTGTTACGATTACACTCATCGCATCGGCCTCGCTTTTTTCAAAATACTCATTGCCCGCTCACGTCGGCGTGCGCGGCCCCATTGGGGGTGAAATGAATGCCACATTCGGTTTTTACAGCGTCACGCCAGCGGCCTGAACGCGCATTTTCATGGTCACCCACGCGCGTTGTGCAGGGCGTGCAGCCAATGGACGGATACCCCTTCGCGACCAGCGGGTGGCGCGGCAAATTACGGGTATCCAGATATGTCGCAATGTCTGCCACCGTCCAAGATGCAAGCGGGTTCACTTTGATCTTGCGGGCGTCCTTTTCAAACAGCGGGATGGCGGCGCGCGCGCCAGATTGATACCGCTTGCGACCCGTGATCCAGCCACCAAATTCTGCCAACGCATCGTTCAGCGGCTTAACCTTGCGCAGGTGGCAACATGCGGTTGTGTCGGCCTGATGCAGCAACCCGTCAACGTCATTGATAAATACAGCATCCCGCGCAGGCGTAATGACACGCACGTCGGTCAGGCCAAGGAATTTCGCGACATCACGTTGATATTGCGTTGTTTCTGTGAATGACATTTCGGTATCAAGAAAGATCACAGGCGTTGTTTTGTTAATTTCAGACACCATGTGCAGCAGCACAATGCTTTCTGCGCCAAAGCTGCTGACAACGGCGACTTCACCGATTTGAACGTCCGACAGTGCATGTGCAAGTACGGTCTGAGCGTCTGATTTACGGTGCAATATATTGCGGCGCTCGGCTAGTTCTTTAAGCGGCATTTCTAGCAGCCTTTTCTGGATAAAGGAGTGCAATAAAGGGCTTTGCGCCTAAGCGGCGGAAGGCCGCGAGGAACGTCTCGGCTGCGTTTTCACGCAGGTCGAGATAGCCAAGAACCAGTCGCTCAATTGCGGGAACGATGTCATCTGCGCCAAAGCCGGGGCCTGCGCGTTCACCGATTGTTGTGGTTTCGGTGCCGTCGCCGCCAAGCGTGATCTGGTAGTTTTCGACCCCCGCGCGATCAAGGCCCAAGATGCCAATATGTCCGACATGATGGTGTCCACATGCGTTGATGCAACCCGAGATCTTGATCTTTAGCGGCCCAATTTCATGCTCTAGTTTCAGTTCGTCAAAACGTGTTGCTATCTCTTGCGCGACGGGGATAGATCGCGCCGTCGCAAGCGCGCAGTAATCCATGCCGGGGCAGGCGATGATATCGCTGATTAAGCCGATGTTTGCTGTTGCCAGGTCGGCAGCGCGCAATCCAGCGTAGATCGCAAGCAAATCGGACTTGTGAACATGCGGCAAAATCACGTTTTGCTCGTGGCTGATGCGCAATTCGTCATGCCCATATTTGCGCGCAAGACTTGCCATAGCGCGCATTTGGCCGGATGTCGCATCCCCCGGTGTGGCGCCATGTTTTTTGATCGAGATCGATACAACCGCATAGCCGTCTGCCTTATGGTCAGACAAGTTTGTATCCGTCCAAGACCGGAAAGCGGGGTTGGCAAGGCGCGCGGCCTCATAGCCGTCAGTCGCATTTTCAACGTAAGTTGGCGCCGCAAACGATTGTTCGATTTGTGATAGTAGCTGTGGGTTTACTCCCACAAATTCGGGTCGGATTTGTGCGAAACGTGACTCTACAAGCTCTTGAATCTTTTCCAAGCCGTTCTCGTGTACGGTGATTTTGATCCGCGCTTTGTACTTATTGTCGCGCCGACCAAGCAGATTGTAAACGCTGACGATCGCTTCACAGTAGGGCAGCAAATCTGATTTTGGCAGGAATTTGCGTAAGATTTTTCCGACCATCGGAGTGCGCCCAAGACCGCCACCGATGATGACTTCATAGCCTGCGTCACCAGCATCGTTGCGGACCATCCGCAGGCCGATATCGTGGGCGCGGGTGACGGCGCGGTCGGCTTTTGCACCTGTTACTGAAATCTTGAATTTGCGCGGCAGGAACTGAAATTCGGGATGATCAGTTGACCATTGGCGCAGCAACTCTGCGGTCGGGCGCGGGTCCTCAATCTCGTCTGCGGCGGCGCCTGCGAAATGGTCTGCAGTCACATTTCTTATAGTGTTTCCAGAGGTTTGGATGGCGTGCATGCCCACATCGGCGAGTGCTGACAGCATGTCTGGCACATCGCGCAACTCGGGCCAATTGTATTGGATATTTTGGCGCGTTGTGAAGTGGCCGTAACCTCTGTCCCAACGGTCGGCAATGTAGGCCAGTTTGTCCATTTGCGCAGAATTCAAAGTGCCGTAAGGCACCGCCACACGCAGCATATAGGCGTGCAATTGCAGGTAAAGACCGTTCATCAAACGCAGTGGTTTGAATTCGTCTTCGGTGAGTGATCCATCAATGCGGCGAGTGACTTGGTCACGGAATTGATCCACGCGGTTGCGGACGAATTGTTCGTCGAAGTCATTGTAAATATACATATTCTTCAGGCCTCTTGTTTGCCGTGGGCGTAATTGGATGGGCCGCGCGTGCGGAAGGTTTCGGGGAAATGTACCGGTTCTGGGCCATTTGGTCCGGCTTTTGCATCGGCCAAATAAACACCTGCGACGACCGATTGATCTGCCATGGCTTCGAGCAGGCGAATGTCGCCGTGGGCTTCGTCGGTTATCAGTTCAGCCTGTGCTATATCGCGGGTCCATTCGTTGGTTTGCGTGAACCAAATTGCATCGCCTTCGAGTAAGGCATTGGCAGTGACGACTTTGGATGTGAGTGCGCGGGCCATGATCAGAATGCCTCTTTTTGGGTGTGATTTTCGTATAAGTTTTGCGTAAGTTTTGCATATGTCGCGTCGCGCGGTGCAAGACCAAGGAATGTCAGTGCCGGACCCGTCAGATTTGCGTCCGATATCGTGGGTTCCAGCGTGCCAAGTGTGCAGGCGATGATGCGCTGATCTGCGCGGCTGACGTTCTCAATGATCGTGACGGGCGTGTCGGGGTTCGCGCCGTGCATCAACAACCGGCCTTGGATAAAGCGGGCAGATTTCTTGCCCATGTAGATCGCGGCGACTTCGCCATCTGCTGCGAGCGCTTTCCAATCGTGATCGGCGTAGCCTTTTGTGTCGTGCCCAGTGATCAGGCGCACCGCAGAGTTCCGGCCGCGTTTTGTCAGGCTTTGCCCGATGTTTGCGGCAGCCGCTGATGCGGCGGTGATACCAGGGATAATCTGGTAGGAAATGCCAGCGGCAGTGACCGCTTCAATTTCTTCGTCCAGACGGCCAAAGACGGTCGGATCGCCTGCCTTAAGCCGCACGACGTGCGCACCGTTTAATGCGTGCTCGACGATGAGTGCGTCAATGTCGGATTGAGCCATTGAGGTGGCGAACCCTTCTTTACCTGCGTCGATGATTGTCGCTTCACGGCGCGCGAGTTCCAAGATGTCGGCGGTCACAAGGCGGTCGTGGATGATGACGTCGGCCTTATCGATGGCTTTGCGGGCTTTCAGGGTCAGCAGGTCCGGATCACCGGGGCCAGCGCCGACAAGATCAACGTGGCCTTCTGTCTGGGCGGTCATTGCATGTTTATCCAACAGGGTTTCCAGAGCTGGAAGAATACCCTTTTCACCCTGTTGGTTCACCGCGAATGGTCCCGCGTTGAAATAGAAGTCCGACCAGAAGGTCCGACGTTTGGCACCAAATGGCAGCACGTCGACGGCGTGGCGGAACGTTTTACCGATACGGGCGAGGGTGCCCAACGATGCGGGCAGTTTCGCTTCAAGGTCGGCCTTAATCGCGCGGGCCAGCACGGGGGCGGCCCCTTCGGTGCCAATCGCGATGGTAACTGGATCGCGATCGACGATCGCGGGGGTGATGAACTGGCTGTCCGCAAGATTGTCGACGATGTTTACAAGCGCGCCCTCGGACGCGGCAATGGCGGCGGTGCGGGCGTCCTCAGTGGCGTCCTCGTTTGCGCCGTAGAATAGCACGGCACCGATTGCATCGCCGTGGCCCATCGCGCGGTTTGTCAGGGTAAGTTTGCCCCGTGCAGCCCAGCGGTGGATTTCAGGGGCGGCGTTTTGCGCCAGAACGGTGATGTGTGCTTCGGTTTTCATCAAAAGCCGCAACTTTGCCATGGCCGCATCGCCGCCGCCAGACACGATGATCCGGCGTCCAGAGACGGATAGGAAGATTGGCAAATGCTTCATGGCGCGGCCTTTCGGTGAATTATTATCCCTAATATAGAATATTGTCCTGGGAATTGCCGCCCCTGTGCGCCATGTAAGGACATATTTTCTGCCTTAGTGTGAGGTCGGATGGGTTGTCCCTCAAATACGGAGAATTGAGAATGTCTGTGCGGATCGATGAAATGGATCGGAAAATTTTACGCAGCTTGCAGGCTGATGCAGCCCAATCTTTGGACGATATTGCCAAATCTGTTGGGTCATCAAAGACGCCTGTGTGGAACCGGATTCGCAAAATGCGCGAGGCGGGGGTCATTGGGCAACAAACTGTTATATTGGACGCGGAGGCGCTCGGGTTTGAAGCGTGTTTCTTTGTTCTTATCCGCACGTCCGAACATGACGCCGACTGGCAACAGCGGTTTTTAAAGGCGTTATTGTCGCGCGATGAGGTCCAAGAGGCCCACCGTTTGGCGGGCGATATTGATTACATTTTAAAGGTTCGTGTGCAAAATGCCCGTGCTTATGACGTGTTTTATCAGGCATTGATTGCCGAGGTGCGGGTGTTTAATGTGACCGCGCTTTTGTCGATGGAAGAGATTAAATCGACGGTTGCCTTGCCGCTTTAGCGGGTGAAGGTGAGCGCGTGATTTGCCACGCCGTCTTGTTGGCGCGGTGCACTGCTGTATGTTGCTGGTATGTCTGTTGTTAGTCGCAAAAACCCGTGGGGGATATTGGCCTATCTTGTCACCGTGGCGTTGTTCGTCAGCGGTGTGTGGTGGTACGGCTATGTCGCGGCATTGGGCCAGCTGGAACGCCGCGCCCAATCGGATTTGACGCTTGCCGCCGATAGTTTGACGGCAGAGTTGCGCCGCTATCGCGAGCTGGCTGTGTTAACCGCCGATCGTCCGCAATTGAGCGCCGTTCTGGCCGGTTCGGGGAGGGTGGAGGCGGTTCGCCCGATTTTGCAGCAGGTCAGTGACAAGACGGGTGCATTGGATATTGTGCTGTTGGATACGGCGGGTGTGCCATTGATTGGAACCCAAGATGCGCCTACGTTTAGTCATGCAGGCCAGTCCTATTTCGAGCGTGCGATGGACGGGGCGTTGGGTGTTGATCATCCGGTGCGCGACGGGGTGCGTACGTTTGTTTTCGCAGCCCCTGTTTTCTCAAATGTGGGCCCTGTGATCGGGGCACTGTTGGTTTATGCGAGCGTCGGAGGCGTTGAAGATTCGTGGCGCGGTGCCCGTCCGGTATTGTTTTTCACCGATGCCGATGGCGTTGTTTTCGTGTCGAACAGGTCCGAATTGGTGCTGCGGTCGCGCGCGCCGGGTGATTTTCTGAATTACACGGAGCGGGATTTGCGTGGCATGGATGTTTGGTCAGTGTCGGGTAGTCGGTACGTGCCGCGGCGTGCGTTACACCGAACTATGGATTTGCCGGTGATCGATATGCGCGGCGAAGTATTGCTGGATGTGGCACCCGCCCGCCAAATCGCATTTTTGCAATCGGCTGTGGCTGGCGCGTTGTGCTTGGCGTTTGGTGCGCTGCTGTTTTTGGCGACGCAGCGCCGCCGTACCTTGGCCGAGGCAAATGCAAAGCTGGAACACCGCGTCCAAGATCGCACGGCGCAATTGTCATCTGCTAACCTGAGCCTGCGCCAAGAGGTCGAGGATCGCCGTGCCGCTGAGGTCCAGTTGACCAAAGCCCAAGCTGATTTGGTGCAGGCTGGTAAGCTGTCGGCATTGGGGCAGATGTCTGCGGGGATTAGCCATGAATTGAACCAACCGTTGATGGCCATTCAGTCGTTTGCGGAAAATGGTCAAAGTTTCATGGAGCGTGATCGCCCTGATATGGCGGCCAAAAATTTGGGTAAAATATCAGAACTGGCGCACCGAATGGGCCGGATCATTCGCAATTTGCGTGCCTTTGCCCGCCAAGAAAGCGAACCCTTGGGGGATGTGGATGTCGGCCGCGTGGTGGATACTGTTTTAGAATTGTTGGGCCCAAAGATCGCAGAAGCGCAGGTCGATGTCCGCTGGGCTGGTGCTGACGGGGTGATCGTGCGCGGTGGTGACGTCAGGTTGCAGCAGGTCGTGTTAAACCTCGCGTCCAACGGCATTGACGCAATGGAGCTGTCGGACCCGCGCGTTTTGACGATTACAGTTGCTGCAGATGCGACGCGCGTGACGCTGTCGGTGCGTGACACAGGGCCGGGTATCACCGAGCCGGAAAAGATCTTTGATCCGTTTTATTCGACCAAGGCCATCGGTGCCGCTGAGGGTATGGGGCTGGGTTTGAGCATTTCATATGGGTTGGTCCAAAGCTTTGGCGGTGTGATCCGTGGTCGTAACCATGATGCGGGTGGCGCGATTTTTACGGTTGAACTTATCCCCGCCGCTGCCGACAAAGCGGTATGACAATGCGTGTACTTTTAGTTGATGACGATCCTGCGATCCGCGAAGCCTTGGGGCAAACGCTGGAGCTTGCGGGGATTGAGCCCGTTTTGGCGGGGTCATTTTTGGCGGCCAAGGATCAATTGACCCCGAGTTTCGACGGTGTTGTGGTGACGGATATGCGCATGCCGGGTCGCGACGGGTTTCACCTGTTGGATTTTGCCCGCACGACCGACCCCGATTTGCCGGTGATTTTGTTGACGGGTGAAGGTGACATTCCTATGGCCGTAAAGGCGATGGGCATGGGGGCATACGATTTTTTAGAAAAGCCATGCGGTCCTGTGCCGTTTATGGCGGTGGTGACCCGCGCGCTAAAGGCGCGTGCACTTGTTTTGGAAAACCGCCGCCTGATTGCTGCGGTGGAACAGGGCGATGCGGCGGCGCGAATGTTGCGTGGAACATCGGAAAAATCGCAAGAATTGCGCGCACAGGTTCGCCGGATCGCGCAGATGGACACGGATGCGCTGATCACTGGTGAACGCGGGTCTGGCACGCCAAAAGTGGCCGAAGTGATCCACCTGCTTTCACCCAATGCGACCCGTCCGTTTGTTAAACAAAACGCAGGGCTACTGGATGTGGCGGGGCTACGCGCGGCCTTGGATATGGGCGCAGGCGGCACCGTTTTTCTGGATGAAATCAGCCGTCTGTCGGAAGATGTGCAATATGCGCTTGTTGATGCAATCGAGGCGGGAACCGGTGTGCGGCTGCTTGCAGGTACCACTGTGTCACTAGACGCCGAAGTTGCAGCAGGACGGTTCCAAGAGGATTTGTTTTATCATTTTGATATACTGCGCGTTCGCATCACAAACTTGCGCGAACGCAGTGCAGATATTCCGGTGTTGTTTCAGCACTACGTCGCGCAGGCTTGCGAACAGGCGAATTTGCCGCTTCCGGATATCAGCGCTGAGGTGATTGCAGGGCTGATGGCCCAAGACTGGCCGGGCAATGCCCGCGCGTTGATGAATGCAGCAATGCGGTTTGCGATGGGCTTGGATGACGCGGTTGAAGACCAAGGCCACGGACTTGCGGCGCAGATGGCACAGGTCGAGCGATCACTGCTGATTGCCGCGTTGCAGCGTCAAGACGGGCGGGCCGGTGATACGGCCGCTGACCTGCAACTGCCGCGCAAGACATTCTATGACAAGCTGGCGCGCCACGGCTTGCGTGCCGAGGATTACCGAGGGTAGGCACGTGTGCGGTTTTCCGCACAGTTAGGGCTAACCCATGTGTGAAATTCCGCATTCCAATTGGTGGTTCGGCGCGTCGTACTTTATAAAACCTATGTATTACAGTTGGTTGAAGGGTTTATTTGGCACGATAACAACCTGCTTGTCGTGACCCATCAATCATCGTCTGATCAGTGCAGATGGTCCACTTGGGCCGCAATTGACGTTCTGGGAGGAACCACAATGACATTTTTGAAGAACGCCGCGATGGTCGCGGCTATGTCCGTTGCTGCAAACGCAGCATTTGCCGATAGCCATGCTGCTGGCTGTGACGACGGTGAAATCGTCGTCAAATTTAGCCACGTGACCAACACCGACCGCCACCCGAAAGGCATCGCGGCCACGTTGCTGCAGGAACGTGTAAACGTTGAGATGGACGGCGTTATGTGCATGGAAGTGTTCCCGTCTTCGCAACTGTATAATGATGATCAAGTGCTAGAGGCGATGCTGCAAGGCGACGTTCAGATGGCGGCGCCGTCGTTGTCAAAGTTTGAGGCATTCACCAAGCAGTTCCGTATTTTCGATCTGCCATTCATGTTCACAAACATCGACGCTGTTGACGCGTTTCAGACATCTGAAACTGGCCAAGCGATGAAAGACAGCATGCAGCGCCGTGGCCTTCAGGGCTTAGAGTTCTGGCACAATGGGATGAAGCAGTTCTCGGCGAATGTGCCGTTGAACCTGCCAACTGATGCTGCCGGTCTGAAATTCCGTGTTCAAAACTCTGACGTGTTGGTTGCTCAGATGTCCGCGATCGGCGCATCCCCGCAGCCGATGGCGTTTTCGGAAGTTTACGGTGCCTTGCAGACAGGTGTTGTCGACGGTCAGGAAAACACATGGTCGAACATTTACGGCAAGAAATTCTTTGAGGTCCAAGACGGCACCACAGAAACAAACCACGGCATCATCGACTATCTTGTTGTGACGTCCGTTGATTTTATGGACAGCCTTGATGCGCCAGTGCGTGATCAGTTGACCACGATCCTGCGCGAAGTGACTGAAATGCGGAACAGCGAAGCGTTCAAAGTGAACGAGGAAGCCAAAGAGGCGATCATCGCCGCTGGTGGTGAAGTTCGCATTCTGACAACTGAGCAGCGTGCTGCATGGGTTGGCGCGATGAAGCCAGTTTGGGAACAGTTTGTAGGCGATGTTGGCCAAGAAAACATCGATGCGGCACAAAAGATCAACATGGGGCTGTAAGCACCAAGATCTGATCTCACTTGGGGCGGCAATGTGATCGCCCCAAGACCACCACACCACATTCAAAATCTGGGGGAGGAGACCGCGATGTCGGGCACCCATGATGCGCCAAGCAGTAAGCTGGGCCAAATGATTTCACATATCGAAGAGACGATTATCGCGACCTTGTTGGGGCTGATGGTTCTGGTTACATTCTCCAACGTCGTGTTGCGGTACGGGTTTGGATTGTCCTTGCTATGGGGGCTTGAGGTCACGTTGATCTTGTTCGCATGGCTTGTGCTGTTCGGTATTTCTTATGGCTTTAAGATCACCGCCCATCTAGGTGTTGATGCGATTTTGAACATGGCTGGCACGCGGCTGCGCAAGGCAATGGTCATCTTTTCGGCGCTGATGTGTATCGCTTATGGTGGCTTGATGATGAAAGGCGCATGGGATTACTGGGCACCGTTCGGTGGATTTCAGCAAACCACTGGCCGCATCATTCCGACAGGATTTGACGAAAACACGCGTGATCAGGGATGGTACGAGACTGATTTTGTCCCGATCCCGTTCGCCCAAACCTATCTGGAAAACACATTCAACATGGGTGAGGAATACGAAAACTTGCCTCGGTTCATCCCATATTTCATGCTGCCGTTTGGCTTGGCCTTGATGCTGTTGCGCATCATTCAGGCGACCATTGCCGTCGCCCGCGGTCAACGCTCGAGCATGATTGTGAGCCACGAAGCAGAAGAGGCGGTCCAAGAGGTCGCCCACATGAATAAGGACGCGTAAGATCATGGATGTAGTACTTTTATTTGGCATGATCGTTGGATTGTTGTTGATTGGTGTCCCGATTGCTGTGTCGCTTGGCCTGTCGTCGATCGTCTTTTTGCTGGCGTTTTCTGACACGTCTTTGGCGTCGGTCGCCCAGTCATTATATCAAGCGATGGCAGGACATTATACGCTGTTGGCGATCCCGTTCTTTGTTTTGGCGTCGACGTTTATGTCCACTGGCGGCGTGGCAAGGCGGATCATCCGATTTTCCATCGCATGTGTCGGCCATTTTCAGGGCGGCTTGGCTATTGCGGGTGTGTTGGCGTGCATGATGTTTGCGGCTTTGTCCGGTTCGTCGCCAGCAACTGTGGTTGCGATTGGGTCCATCGTGATCGCAGCGATGCGACAGGTCGGATACACCAAGGAATTCGCGGCTGGCGTGATCTGTAACGCAGGCACGTTGGGTATTTTGATCCCGCCGTCTATTGTCATGGTGGTGTACGCATCTGCAACGGATGTGTCGGTTGGCCGGATGTTCTTGGCTGGTGTCATTCCAGGTATCTTGGCCGGTACAATGTTGATGATCACCATCTATATCATGGCCCGTATCAAGAATATGCCAAAGGGCGAGTGGCAGGGCTGGGGTGAGATATTCGCCAGCTTCCGTGATGCTGCTTGGGGCCTGTTGCTGATTGTTATCATCATGGGCGGCATTTATGGCCATCCTTGGCTGACGTTTGATGGTTTGGTATGGAAGCCGGGTGCGTTTACCCCGACAGAGGCCGCTGCTGTCGCTGCCGTCTATGCGTTCATCGTGGCCACGTTTATTTACCGCGACATGGGCCCATTAGCAGGTGTTGATGGTGCGCCGCCCAAGTCGTTGCTGCAAAATCCACAGGTTTTGATCACGAGTTGGTTCCATGCAGATACCCGCAAGGCCTTGTTTGAAGGTGGTAAATTGACAGTGACGTTGATGTTTATCATCGCCAACGCGCTGATCCTAAAGCATGTTTTGACCGATGAGCAGATCCCGCAGCATATTGCCGAGGCGATGTTGTCAGCGGGCATGGGGCCGGTCATGTTCCTGATTGTGGTCAATGTGATTTTGTTGATCGGCGGTCAGTTCATGGAGCCGTCTGGTCTGATCGTGATCGTTGCCCCCTTGGTGTTTCCGATTGCGATATCGCTGGGCATTGATCCGATCCATCTGGGCATCATCATGGTGGTCAACATGGAGATCGGGATGATCACGCCGCCAGTTGGATTGAACTTGTTCGTTACCTCTGGCGTGGCAGGCATGCCGATGATGGCTGTTGTCCGCGCGGCGTTGCCGTTCTTGGCTGTGTTGTTCGTGTTCTTGATTTTGATCACGTATATTCCGTGGCTGTCGACGTATCTGCCAACGAAGTTCATGGGGCCGGAGATCGTTTTGAACTAAAGGAGCGCTGACGCGCATTACTTTTATAAGAAGACGAAAGGCGACGCATCACTTTGAGTGCGTCGCCTTTTTTGCATGTTGTAGAAGGACATATTTAAGCTCTGAAAAAGATTAGCTTGCCGCCAAGGCCGAGATGATCGGGATAAAATCGGCGGCTTTTAGGCTGGCTCCGCCGACAAGTGCGCCGTCGACGTCTGGGATGGCGAAAATTTCCGTGGCGTTGCTGGCTTTCACGGAGCCGCCGTAAAGGACGCGAAAATCTGCGCCGTCGGTGAACCGTTCGGTCAGGCGCGCGCGGATGTGCGCATGGACTTGTGCGATTTGGTCGTTGGTCGGGACTTTGCCGGTGCCGATGGCCCAGACAGGCTCGTAGGCGATGACGGTATTTGCGGCTGTTGCCGTATCTGGGACGGAACCCGCAAGCTGGGTGTCGATGATGGTCAAGGTTTTGTTGGTTTCACGTTCTGACAAGGTTTCGCCGATACAGACCACAGCCGTTAGGTTTGCCGCATAGGCCGCGGTCGTTTTGGCGTTGATCATCGCGTCTGTTTCAGCGTGATCTGTGCGTCGCTCGGAGTGGCCCGTGAGCGTGTAGGTCGCCCCTGTGTCGGCCAGTTGATCGGCGCTTATGTCACCTGTGTGTGCGCCGCTGGTGTTAGCGTGGCAATCTTGGCCGCCGACAGACATCGGCAGGTTGGCCATTTGAGCCAGCAGCGTGGTGGGCGGGCAGATTAGGACATCGACGCTGTTTGCATCATGGGCGGCGATGGCCGCGGCTTGGGTCATTGCGGCGGCAAGTCCATTCATTTTCCAGTTTCCGGCGGCGAGTTTGCGGCGCATGATTTATCCTTTTGAATTGCAGTTGCTTTGGTAGGTAGCAAGAACCTTGGGGGGTTGCAAAGCGTGCGGGTGTGCCCCATGCGTCCGAACATGTTTCAAGGAGAGTTGCGATGATACCACGTATTGATGCCGCCGCACTGTTGGCTGGTGACGCGGACGCGATGAAGTTGGCGGCGCAGGCGGCGACTGGTGTCGGGTTTATGACAGTGTAAACACGCCGCTGTCGGGGCCTTATGTGCAGGGGGTCATTGACGGGTACGGCGCATTTTTCCATCTGCCAGCGTCTGAGAAAGCAACGTATGATATGGCCGTGACGGGATCAAACCGTGGTTGGGGCGGGGCGGGGTCTGAGCAGGTCGATCCGGATGCCAACCCTGACTATAAGCAGGTGTTTGATTGTGGTTTGACGCTTGTTGAGGATGATCCGATTGCAGATGAAAACCTGTCGTTTTATGCGCCAAATCTGTGGCCTGATAAGCCCGAGGGTTTTGCCGAGGGTTTGCAGGACTATTACCTGCAAAGCACTGATTTTGCATTAGATTTATTATGTGCGATTGTTGATTCGGTTGGCGAAGACGGGAGCTTTTTTCGCGATAAGTTCACCCGTCCGATGGCATTGCTGCGCGGAAATTTTTACCCTGAGCGGCCTGCATGGGCGACCGATACGGATTTTGGAATCGCGACCCATACCCACTATGGTTGTTTGACGTTACTGGCAACGGATGGGTCACCGGGGTTGGAGGTGCGCAAAATTGGTGGCGGTTGGATTCCAGTGTCAGCGCCTCCGGGTGAGTTCGTGATTAACTTTGGTGACATGTTGGAGATTTGGACTGGCGGAAACATCAAGGCGACGCCGCACCGTGTGATCGGTACATCTGCCAAGCGGATTTCAGTGCCGTTGTTTTTCAATCCCAACCATGATGCCAATGTGGCCCCGATGGGGTCAGCTGAAACGATGCAAGCTTGGGCGCATTTAAAGGCGCGGTATGATGCGACATATGTGCATTTGCAGGCGGATTGATTGGCAGGGCTAAGTCGTTGAAAAGGCAGTTATTTTGCGCCGATTGTCTCGTCGAATTTGATCGACTCGCCGCAGCCGCAGGCGTCAACGACGTTGGGATTGCGGAACTTAAAACCGGATTCCAGTAGCGATGTTTCATAGTCGATTTCAGTGCCGAACAGGAACATCTGCGCCATTGGCGCAATCATAACGCGGGCGCCGTCGATCTCCACTACTTCATCCATGCTGTTGATTTCGTTGACGTATTCCATGGTGTATTCCATGCCTGCACAGCCGCCTTTTTTGACGCCGATGCGTAACCCTTGGGACCCATCTTTGGCCATCAGCTTGGCGATTTGTGCCGCTGCTTTGCCAGTGATTGAGACTGCTTGCTTGCCTGGGATGCCGAACATTGGAATTCTCCTTGCTTCCTATTAAGATAGGAAGCCTGCGCGCATCGCGCAAGGGTGATGGTAGTGCTTTGTAATTACTACATAAAGCCGAGTTCTAGGCGGGCTTCGTCGGACATCATTTCCATGCCCCATTGTGGTTCGAAGGTCATTTCGACGTCGACGTGTTTGACGCCCGGAAGCGGTTCAATCGCGTCAGCAACCCAACCGGGCATTTCGCCTGCGACGGGGCATCCCGGCGCGGTGAGCGTCATGGTGACATTTACCGCGTTATCTTCGCCGATGTTGATCGTGTAGATTAGCCCGAGATCGTAAATATTCACTGGAATTTCAGGGTCATAGATCGACTGGCACGCTGCCACGATGTCCTCGTAGAGCGGGTGATCGGTGCTTGATGGCGCGATCAATGGAGTGCCTTCAACGGGAGTGTTTGCGTCGGTCATGGGATCATCCTGCTATTCCTGAGTGTTCATATAGGGATTGCAACGGGGGCCGTAAAGACCGGTATGCTTCGTATACGTTTTGCATAAGTTTTGCATATGCCGTTTTCATTGCCGCGGTGTCGCCAATTGTGGCTGAGCCGTGTTGGCAGACGTCAAAATATTGCCAAATAGCCGATCTATAAAGATTCGCAGGTTCACAGCTAAATTGTGAACCCCACATCGGATGGGATCGCGTACATGGCAAGTCTTAGTTTTTTCGCACGCGGCGATGGATCATCCGCAAATAACGCGGCATTGAATGTCGATAGTAAGTCTCAGCAGGCCACTGTTGAGATTACGTTCGAGAGCGGTGCGACCGGCGATATTGTCCTTGATGGTAATGGCGGCGACGTTGACCCAGATACAACTGTGACGATCGACGGTGTGTCGTATAATTTCATCGTCGAGCAAACGGGCGATCTGCCGATTGGAAATGGCAAGGTGCCGGATGTTCTTGAAGGCAGTCAGGTTACTGTGATTCCGTATATCGACCTTGCTGGTGATTATCAGCGGTTGTTTTTCGTTACAGATGGCAGTGGCACATTTGAATTGATGGACAGTTCTGGAAATGGCGCGGTGGCGCTGACAAATGTTGATCCGGCTCCAACTGCGGTTTATATTTGCTTTTGCGGTGGCACCGTCGTTTTGACCCCATCTGGTTACCGCAAGGTCGAAACCCTAAAAGCGGGCGATCTGGTTGTTACGGATACCGGTGCTGCAGTCCCGATTTTGTGGTGCGGGCATTCGCGCGCATCCGTGGCTGACATGCGCGCCGATCCATCCCGCCGCCCTGTGCGCATTATGGCTGATGCAATCGCGCCCGGTGTTCCGTTCGCGGATTTGTCGGTTTCAGCGCAGCATCGCGTGGTTATTGAGGGTGTTTGGGCCGAGCTGTATTTTGGTGAACCGACAGTCATGATGCCAGCGAAGTATCTTGTGGGGACGTTGGCGCAGACCGATATGCCAAGCGAAGATGTGGTTTATCATCATATTTTGTTGGAGGAGCATGAGGTGCTGATCACAAATGGCCTTATGACAGAGAGTTTTCAGCCGTCTTTGCGGTCATACAACGGGATCTCGCCGCAGATGCGCCGATCACTGTCTGACATGGTGTCAAAAGAGCGGTTGCAGTCATTGTTCCGTCGCAAAGATGCAATGATTGCGTTGAAAAAGGCCGACGCACAGGTGTTGGTTGCGAAAATGGTTGGTGCGATGCGCCAGTTAACGGCTGATGATTCTGGATCTTTAGCCGCGGCATAGTGACGTTTGCGCTTAGGCGCGGCGGCGATGGAGCTACACAAAACTGGCTTGAGAATTTGCGACTATGTTGGGCACCGGAAAGGCTGGGCGCTTGATGTAATCGCTCTTTTACTTTTTTTCAAAATCCGGCACTAGGGCCTTATGACACAACGTATTACATTTGACCTGCATGCCACTGACGGGAAAGCCCGTACTGGTGTGATTAAGACGCCGCGCGGCGATATCCGTACGCCTGCGTTTATGCCTGTTGGCACCGCTGCCACTGTGAAGGCAATGATGCCTGAGAGTGTGGCTGCCACCGGCGCTGATATTTTGCTGGGCAATACGTATCATTTGATGCTGCGCCCGACGGCGGAACGCATTGACCGCCTTGGTGGTCTGCATAAGTTCATGAATTGGGAAAAGCCGATTTTGACGGATAGCGGCGGGTTTCAGGTGATGAGCCTGTCGGATCTGCGCAAGATGTCCGAGCACGGCGTGACGTTTAAGTCTCATATTGATGGTTCTAGTCACGAGCTGACGCCGGAACGGTCGATGGAAATTCAAAAGCTGCTGGGGTCCGATATCGTCATGTGTTTTGACGAATGTCCCGCGCTGCCTGCGGATCGGGCGCGCATCACTGAAAGCATGGAGATGTCGATGCGGTGGGCGCAGCGGTCGCGGGATGCGTTCGGTGATCGACCGGGTCATGCGCTGTTTGGAATTCAGCAGGGTGGTCTTGAGGAAGATTTGCGTGGCCGGTCGGCGCAGGCTTTGCGTGCGATTGAATTTGACGGTTATGCCGTGGGTGGCTTGGCTGTGGGCGAAGGGCAGGCGGCAATGTTCGACGTGCTTGATTTTGCCCCAGATCAGTTGCCCACCGATAAGCCACGGTATTTGATGGGTGTTGGCAAGCCAGATGACATTGTGGGGGCTGTGAAGCGCGGCATCGACATGATGGACTGTGTATTGCCAAGCAGGTCTGGTCGCACAGGCCAAGTGTTCACGCGCCGCGGTGTTTTGAACATCAAGAACGCCCGTCATGCCGACGATCCGCGCCCGATTGACGAGGGCTGCACATGCCCGGCCTGTTCCAAGTATTCACGCGCCTATCTGCATCACGTGTTTCGTGCCCAAGAAATGATCAGTGGTATGCTGCTGACCTGGCATAACCTGCATTATTTCCAAGAGATTATGGAGGGCATGCGCGGGGCGATTGCTGCGGGCCAGTTTGCTGCGTGGGAGGCTGATTTTCATAGTGGCCGTGCACAGGGTGATATTGATCCGCTTTGACCTGCGTGGGGTTTACGGTAAGGTCGCCAAAAAAAGAGTGAGGTGCAGGTGATGAAGGTATTTTTTCTTGGCAATTGTCAGGTGAACGCGATGCGCGGGCTTTGCCGCGAGATGTTTCCAGCGATGAAGGCCAGTTTTCAGACAATCACGCCGTATTGGGGAACGTTTGACGAAGAAGAAACCCGCCGCCAGCTAGCCGAGGCCGACGTCGTTGTTAGTCAGGCGATTGCCAACGATACCACTACGTTTACGTGAATGATGTCCGCGCGAGCGCGACTGGCGACGTCATTTTTGTGCCATATGTTTATATTGACGGGATCGCGTCGCTTGAGATTATTGCGTCCAAGGGCAAGACAGTCATTCGCGGCGCAGACCTGTTGTTAAAGGGTCAAGAGGGCCGCAAACCTATCCATATTTTCAACGACTACTGCGATGGTGCGATTGATATGCAATGCGAGCAGCGGGTGATTGGGTCGATTGACCGTATCCGCGAAAAAGAAGAGGCCGAATGTGACATTACGATCTCTGATTATTTGGCAGATACGTGGCGCAAGCAGCCGACGCTTTATGGCATGAACCACCCGACCCAACCCGTTGTGTTCGAGATGTTCCGCAGGCTTTGTGAAAAAACCGGCTGGGATTATAATCCTGACCATCAAAATGACCCTATTGCGTGGGGCCGTCGCGCGCTTCCTGCATCGACACGCAGTTTTACGCCCCATGATGCGGCGTCCATGCAAATTGAATATCCGTGTGACACGCATTGGTATGGATCGGGCTACAAGTTATTAAACCTTGCGCTTAAGGCGCAAGAGCGTGAGGCAGCAGAGGCTCAAGCCAGCTAAGTTTTAGGTATTGTCCGCTTGCAGGCGCGAATTGTCCCGTGCAAGATACAGATTAAGTGAACGAGAGTTGAAAGAGCGGGGTACGCGCCCCATCTTAACAATTCCAAGGGGCTGACATTCGGTTGCCGCAAAGCGGGACTATGTTGGCTTGCCAGTTATAAGGAAAAGAGCATGAAAGAACCATTGAGTTCATCTTACCCCGTCTTGCCGTTGCGCGACATTGTGGTGTTCCCGCATATGATCGTGCCCTTGTTCGTGGGTCGTGAGAAGTCCGTGCGCGCACTGGAAGAAGTGATGCAGGACGACAAACAGATTTTGCTATCCAGCCAGATTGACCCCGGTGAGGACGATCCCGCACAAGACGGGATCTATAAGGCTGGCGTGCTGGCAAATGTATTGCAGTTGCTGAAATTGCCCGATGGCACCGTGAAGGTGTTGGTGGAAGGTCGCGACCGCGTTCGCATCACCGATTTCATTGAGAATGGCAGCTATTTTGAGGCCTCAGCAGAGTATCTGACTGAGATGCCCGGCAATGCCGACGAGCTTGAGGCGTTGACACGGTCCGTGTCCGACGAGTTTGAGCGTTATGCCAAGATCAAGAAAAACATCCCCGAAGAGGCCATGGCCGCTGTTGGCGAAGCAACTGAGCCTGCCAAGCTGGCTGATCTGGTTGCGGGCCATTTGGGCATTGAGGTTAAACAAAAGCAAGAGCTCTTGGAAACGCTATCTGTGTCCGAGCGGCTGGAAAAAGTGTATGGTTTGATGCAGGGCGAAATGTCTGTCTTGCAGGTCGAAAAAAAGATCAAAACCCGCGTCAAATCCCAGATGGAACGCACCCAGCGCGAATATTATTTGAATGAGCAGATGAAGGCCATTCAAAAGGAGCTGGGCGATGGTGAAGACGGCCAAAACGAGGTCGCTGAACTTGAAGGTCGGATCATGGAGACCAAGCTGTCCACTGAGGCCCGCGAGAAGGTCGATGCGGAGTTGAAAAAGCTTAAGAACATGTCGCCTATGTCCGCTGAGGCCACGGTTGTGCGCAACTATATGGACTGGATTTTGGGCCTGCCTTGGGGCGTTAAATCGCGCACCAAAAAGGATTTGGGCAAAGCGCAGCAGATTTTGGACGATGACCATTATGGTTTGGACAAGGTCAAAGAACGCATTGTCGAATACCTTGCTGTGCAGCAACGATCTGCCAAACTGAAAGGCCCGATCATGTGTTTGGTCGGACCTCCTGGTGTGGGTAAAACGTCACTTGGAAAATCTGTGGCGCGTGCCACGGGGCGCGAATTCATTCGTATTTCTCTTGGTGGTGTGCGTGATGAGAGCGAAATTCGCGGTCACCGTCGCACCTATATCGGGTCCATGCCCGGTAAGATTATTCAGGCGCTGAAAAAGGCGAGAACCACGAACCCGCTGATTTTGCTCGATGAAATTGACAAGATGGGTCAAGATTTCCGTGGTGATCCTGCGTCGGCGATGCTTGAGGTGCTTGATCCTGAACAGAACTCCACATTCGTGGATCACTATTTGGAGGTCGAGTATGACCTGTCAAACGTGATGTTCCTGACGACGGCGAACACGTATAACATGCCGAGCCCGTTGTTGGATCGCATGGAGATTATTTCATTATCGGGTTATACCGAGGATGAAAAATGCGAGATCGCCAAACAGCATTTGTTGCCGAAAGTGGTGAAGAACCACGGTCTAAAAGCCAAAGAATTCAGCGTTTCTGATGATGCATTGCTGTCGATGGTGCGCGTTTATACCCGCGAAGCTGGCGTGCGTAATCTGGAGCGTGAATTGGCTAAGGTTGCCCGCAAGGCAGTCACCAAGATCGTTAAGAAAGAGGCCACGTCGATTGCTGTGAATGCCGCCAATCTTGATGAATATTTGGGCGTTGAAAAGCACAAATACGGGCTGGCGGAAGAGACCGATCAGGTTGGTGTTGTCACGGGTCTTGCGTGGACATCTGTTGGTGGCGAGCTGCTGAATATTGAAGCACTGCGTTTGCCGGGTAAAGGCCGCATGAAGACGACGGGTAAGCTGGGCGATGTGATGAAGGAATCCATCGATGCAGCGTCGTCTTATGTGCGCTCAATTGCGCCGGCGATTGGCGTGAAGCCCACCAAGTTTGACGCGATTGATATCCACGTACACGTGCCTGATGGCGCGACCCCAAAGGACGGCCCAAGTGCCGGTCTGGCGATGGTCGCGTCGATTGTGTCAGTGCTGACGGGCATTCCTGTGCGCAAGGATATCGCCATGACGGGCGAGGTGTCGCTGCGCGGCAATGCGATGCCGATCGGTGGTTTGAAGGAAAAACTGTTGGCTGCCTTGCGCGGTGGTATCAAGACTGTGTTGATCCCTGTTGATAACGAAAAGGATCTGCCGGAAATTCCTGACAATGTGAAAGAGGGGCTGACGATTATTCCTGTCAAACACGTGTCCGAAGTTTTGGAGCATGCGCTTGTGTCCAAGCCAGAGGCGATTGAGTGGGACGAGGCCGCTGAAGAGGCCGCTGCTGCTGCTGCTTTGGCGCGCGGCGTCGGTCATATGGGGGCCACCGCGCATTAGCTTCCGGTTGTTTGAATTTGAATGGCGCGTCGCGAAAGTGGCGCGCCATTTTTGGTTGCTCTGTTGAAAGATTGATCGCTTTGACAGGGTACCGCCCCGCCAAGTTGGCGATGTTGTTTCGGTCGGCGCAACAATAAAGAAATTTCTAAAGATGATGTGTGGGCAATCGGGCGCGACTAACTTAGCGTTACTGCAAGTTCATATTTGACCGGAGAGTGGCCCATGGCAACGAAACCAACATCATCATCCAAGACTGTGAAGCTTGCGACGATTGCGCCTGATCCGGTTATAGCGCCATTGGCGGAAAAAATCGTGGTGAAAGCAGGGATCGCGCCCCCAGCCGTGCTTGTTCCTAAGGGTGTAATGATCAAAAAACCCGAATTTATCGACCGTGCGGTGGACCGGACAGACGTTAAAAGACGCGATGCAAAGCCCGCGATTGAAGCGGCGTTGGCCGTTTTGGCCGAGGCGTTGGTCAAGGGTGAAGAGTTGAACTTGCCACCAATGGGCAAGCTACGCGTCGTCAAAATGAAGGACGTCGGCGATGGAGCGAAGGTTTTAACGCTCAAGTTACGCACGATGAAAGACGGCGCAGGCCTTGGCACTAGCCCATCAGATAACGACGACGATTGATGGGGCGCCCTGCCGCAGTCGTGGTCCAATTGGTTGATGACCAGTTGGTCCGCGTCACGCGGTTTGAGTTTACGGCAGGCGCAGAAACTGGCTGGCACACGCATGCGTTGGACTATGTCATCACTGCTGTGACGGATTGCCAAATGCAGTTGGAAGATCCGGACGGACAGGTCCGGAATGTGTTGGTGCCCGCAGGGGCGGCGTATCGCCGCGACGCGGGTGTGCAGCATAATGTCATAAATACAGGCGCTGTCCCGATGGTTTTTGTTGAAGTTGAAATTAAATCACAAGGCTAGTCGATGTTTCCCGAATTATATATTTTACGCCACGGCGAAACAGTTTGGAATTTTGAAAACCGGATGCAGGGCGCGTTAAACTCGCCCCTGACTGCCAAGGGCGAGGCCCAAGCTGCCAATCAGGGGCGAATTTTGCGTGCGCTTGATCTGGGCGGATTTTCTATGATTTCGAGCCCACAAGGCCGTGCTGTCCAAACTGCTGGCATTGCCTTGGGGGATATCGCCCAAGATATTGTGACTGACAAACGTTTGCGTGAAATTGGTGTTGGCGACTGGTCTGGGCTTTGTCGTGATGACCTGCCTATGGGCGACGGGCCTGATGCGCTGATTGCGCAATATGAGGCCGCGCCAAACGGTGAGGGTATGGCCGCTGTTGCCGCCCGTGTCGCAGAGTTTCTTGCTGACTTAAAATATCCTGCGGTGCTGGTGACACATGGCATAACGGGCCGCATTTTACGCCAGATAATTGCCGGCAATGCCGCTATTTCGGCGAGTTCTATCCACGGCGGACAGGGCTGTGTTTATCATTTAAAAGATGGCGTGCAAAAATTGCTTGATTGAGGCTTGCGCCCTGCGTCTGGTTGTTCTAAATGACCGTTATCGGGTGATTAGCTCAGTTGGTAGAGCGCTTCCTTTACACGGAAGATGTCGGGAGTTCGAGCCTCTCATCACCCACCATCATTTCCCCTTGTTTGTATGATTTCCCTTGATTATAAGGGGTTTTTAACAACTCTTGTAACAACATCCGTAACGACATTGGGGTTATTGTGGTCAACGAAAGTAACACTCGCAGAGTCCATTGGCAGGGTTACCCTGGGCCGAGGTTAGTCTTACTTCGTGATAAGTTTGTTGTTGAGGTCAGTATCCCAAGGTCCATACGTCATTTGTTTGGTAACGGTTCGGGTACTACGAGCCACAAGCGCCTTGGCACTGGCACTTCGGATGAGGTCTTAGCTCGAAAGAAAATGAGGGAACTAAGCTACCAAATCTATGAGTTGTTTGACCAGAAGCGGACCGATCACGTACAGAAGCACGACAAGGCCACCGATGCCTTTGCTGTTGGTGTCATTACTGAACTAGCCAAAGAGTTTAACTACAACAACGGCGACATGCCTGAGTTGGTTGCTACCACAGACTACGATAGCCTACTAAAAATGAAGGATGCTTTCGATAGCTACACCGATCTGATGGTGTCGGCTGGCCCCACCAAGGAGCAAGTTTTTAATGCTCTTGCAGTGATATCTGAGGGTATGGCAAATATGGAAAACCCTACCGAACTTTTGGCACAGGTTAATGCTTTACCAGGTGGTCCGAACTCAGTGCCGTTTACGTCTGAACAGGCTGGTCTACTTGGCAGACACGGTACAGATATTGTGCAACTGTACTGGCAGGACTTGTTGACCTCGGCAGCAATCGCTCAGGGCCGGGCAGCACCTACATTCCCAGACAAGCCAATGCAGCAGATAGCTAAGGCCGGATCCTTTGGAGCACTTCCTGTTCAGCTTGTTGTAGGTGGTAAACCTATAGAGCGCCCAAGACGTGTACAGTCAGTAGGGACGCTTCGTGTGTCGTCAATACGGGACGAATATTTCACACAAGTTGAACGTGACTACGAAAAGATTGGGACGCGAAGGAAATTGAGGAGGGGAGTTGATCGCTTCATTCGCATGATGAATGACCCTGCCTTACAAGAGATTATGTCCGTCGTCAGGGTTTTTGGAACCAAGAGCTGCTTAAACTAAGAGTGAGTTCGGCTCATCTGGTTGGTTGCATTATGCGGCGCGTTGTCTGTGATGCAAGCGGCGCGTTTCGAGTGTCTTTCGTTTGATCCTTTCCCTTTGTTTTAAGATGGCTTTGTCTCGTCCGAAGTAGACGTCAGACGGCGTGACGTTGTTCAGGCTCTCGTGGTAGCGCTGATGGTTGTAGTGGTCGACGAAGGCTTCAATCTGAGCTTCGAGATCACCTGGCAAGAAGTAGTGTTCCAGCAGAATGCGGTTCTTCAGGGTTTGATGCCAACGTTCGATCTTGCCTTGGGTTTGGGGATGATACGGCGCACCGCGAGAGTGCTTCATGCCTTTGTCCTGCAACCATTCCGCCAGTTCGCCCGAGACGTAGCTGGAACCGTTGTCGCTGAGCAGCCTTGGCTTGTGGACGACATGGACTTGGTCACACCCAGAGGCTTCCAAAGCCAAATCCAACGTATCGGTCACGTCTTGTGTCCTCATGTTAGTGCAGAGTTTCCACGCAATGATGTAGCGGCTGTAATCGTCCAAGATCGTGCTGAGATAGAACCATCCCCAGCCGATGATCTTCAGATAGGTGAAGTCCGTCTGCCAAAGCTGGTTGATGGCCGTCGTTTTGTCTTTGAACTCGTTTGCAGCTTTGATCACGATGAAGGCTGGGCTGGTGATCAGGTCATGTGCCTTAAGGACACGGTAGACGGAAGCCTCTGATACAAAGTAACTTTCCTTATCTGTGAAGGTCACGGCCAACTCCCGTGGTGACAGTTCGGTCTCCTTCAACGCCAGCTTGACGACCTTGCGCCGCACCGCGTCTGGGATGCGGTTCCAGACGTGTTTGGGCTTGGGAGATTGATCCTGCAACCCAGCCTCACCACGCTGCAGATACCGATCATACCAACGGTAGAATGTGGTCCGTGGGATACCCAGTTTGGCCAGTGTCAGGCGGGCCGATAGGTGCGACCCTTCGACAAGCCGGATGATCTCTAACTTCTCGGATGGGGGATATCTCATTCGTGGTCGCCCCCATCGCCCAGCATGTTTTTTTTGAGCAAACGGAGTTCGAGGGTTTGTTCTGCTACGACCTCCTTCAGATCACGGGATTCGCGGCGCAGATCCTTCACCTCGTCAGTGTTCGCGGCCCGGGCTGTATCGCCAGCCAGCCGCTTCTTGCCTGCTTCCATGAAGTCCTTGGACCATTTGTAGTAGATGCCTTGGGAAATGCCCTCACGACGACACAGCTCAGCAATGCTGTCTTCGCCACGCAGGCCATCCAGGACGATCCTGATCTTCTCCTCGGATGAGTAATGCTTGCGGGTAGCGCGCTTGATATCTTTGACCAGCTTCTCGCCGGGGCTTTTGCGTGTTCCAGTTGTCTGTCTCATCTTCCACTCCTCAGTGGTTACGATGAGCCAAGAACACTCTCTTATCAAATTACCCTATTTGGACCCATGAGTGCTGACGTCAGACATTCAACAGCCCCGACAGAACAGCCCGTAGCTACACGACAAGGATTAGGCATACGGAGACCCTGAGGGACCTATTCGATAAGCTGACCATCGACCTGCACGACATCGACACCCACGCTAATGAAGAGTGCATCATCCTTCACGACAGGTATGTGGATGATCCAGATGACGATACCATCCGAAAGATTGAGTACAGCGACAACGACCTGCCAGAAGATGAACTTGCCTTGCTGGATACACTAAGAGGGCAACTGATAGCCTATAATAAGCTCCTCAAGCACACCTTCATCGACATCCCTAGTTATACGTCATCGACATTCAAGCGCACCATTACCAAAGGACCTAATGCGGGTCGCCAACAAACCATATCCCTTGGTCCTGACAACAAGTTTGTAGTTCGTGTGTTTAATGAGGGGCTGAAAGGCCACTGGAAACGTGGAGGTCGCTTCTATCGTGGCTGGTGGCAACAGATCGACAAAGAAGACCGTGCCAAAATCTACATCAATGACCAACCAACACTGGAAGTGGACTTCAAAGCCTTCCATCCCAACCTATTGTCGAATGAACTAGGTGTCAGATTGGATAATGATCCGTATAACCTTGGGGAATTGGTGCTTCCTGATGTTGTTACGACAAAGGAACAGCAGAGGGCATACGTTAAACTCCTAGTCCTGATGGGGATCAATGCCGATAGCGGTAAAAAGGCATATCAAGCCTTCCGCAACAGTGATCGTAAGGACAAGCTGGGACAAAGCCTGACAGACATACAGCTAGGTGCGCTTCTGGATGCCTTCATCGACAAACACCCTCAGTTCAAAGGAGTTCTGATACAGGGCAAGCCCTAAGGCTAATGAATATCGACAGTCAGATTGCCAACATGGTGTTGGACCACTTTACGAATAAGAACATCCCAGTTCTCTGCATCCATGACAGCTTCATAATTCAATATGACAAGGAACCTGAACTTCGTCGTATCCTAGATC